>Ga0233443_1001534_pt1 | contig 19947 bp, 36 predicted proteins | sample SI_123_September_2_FD_182784 | JGI IMG/M metagenome (GOLD analysis project Ga0233443, IMG submission 182784) | Seawater microbial communities from Saanich Inlet, British Columbia, Canada - SI_123_September2016_200_MG | ecosystem: Environmental > Aquatic > Marine > Inlet | place: Canada: British... | reverse complement strand
GTTAAAAAAGAAAGATTTATTATTAGCTGAGGGAAAGAAGGAATGTCGTAAATGTAAAAAGGTTTTACCTATAGTATCTTTTGAAACCATTGAAAAATACAATTGTATTTCGTGTTATAGGGGACAAAAAAAGATAAATAAAATAAAATATAGAGAAAAGAAAAAAATAATAAGGATGAAAAATGATCCTGAATATAGAAAACGGGTAAATAAAATAAAAACGGAAAGCGATATAAAAAGAAGGTTAACTGATGATGAATGGAGGATCCGCAAAAACAAAATAAAAAATGAAAGATTTAAAGAAAGGATGAAAGATCCCGAATATAGAAAAAAACATAATGAAAGGAAAGAAAAGTGGGATAAAGAGCGTCGTGATATTGACCCTATATTCGCTATGAAAAAAAGAGTTAGTTGTAGGATACGAAACTATATGTCTCGTGAAGGGTATGAAAAGAAATTACGTACACATGAAATATTGGGTATTGATTGGCCCGGATTTAAAGAACATATAGAACGTCAGTTTGTTAATGGTATGTCGTGGGAAAATAGGGACCAATGGCACATCGATCATATTATTCCCCTCGCAACCGCCATTTGTGAGGATGACGTTATTAGGTTAAACCATTACACTAATCTACAACCACTATGGGCGGAGGACAATATACGTAAAGGAAGTAAGATATTATAGAATCTTTTGGGTCACCGAACCGTTCAATCATCCCAGCCCTTCTTGAATGAACTTTTTATTATATTTATTATTAAAGATTATATTATGAAGATGAACTTTTTATTATATTGTTATATTTATAATAAAGATTAAATATAATGAAAAACGGAAAAGTTATTAAACTAACTGAATCAGATTTACAACGGATTGTAAAGAGGGTATTAAACGAAGAACTACCACCTATATTTACCCAAACTGTTATCCCTAATGGTGGTAATGATAAATGTAAAGAATGTCTTAATAATGTATTACTCCCAAAATACGCTATTAAACTAGAAAAATCATTGAAAGAAATTTCGCAATCTACGGGGAAACCACCAACAATGGATGATTTATCTAAATTATTATCAGATGACGAAATGTATGGAATGTTTGCGCATGAATCTAAAATTAAAGACTGTGTTAAACAATTCTGTAGAGGTGCAGATAATGAAAAGGCTGTCTCTAAAACATTAAAATGTTGTAGAGATGCTCGATTACCGGACTCTCAAATACCTAAGAGTTGTAAAGAAGGGAATGTCGAAAGATGTAAGAAAGATCTATTTGCGTCAAACCCAAAGACAAATGAAAAATATATTGCAATAAGTTGTATAGATGACGGGAAAAATAATTTACCATCTCATCACCCCCCCACTCGGTAAATATCGAAAACCGTCAGAATGACTATATTATAAACCCGTATATTAACTTGTATGGGTTTTTTTATAAACACACCCTAAACAACACCCCATTCTGGGTAACATCATCAAATAGGTAAAATTTTTCCAGGAAATTTTTAGAGTTTCAATATAATGACTTTTTTATAATATCGTTATATTTATCACTAAACATTATATTATGAAAATTAAGAAAAATGGTAAGGTAATTAGATTAACAGAATCTGACTTACAAAGAATTGTAAAGAGAACATTAAATGAACACCGTATGGAAGATGAAAAAATGGTAAACCCACATCACCAGCCCATTACTATTGAAATGATTAAAAAAGTAGTAATGGATAACTTAATGGAGAGAGAGGCAATTTTAGAACAAATACCTTCAGATAAGTTAAATATGGTGGTAAATAAGGTAGCGGAAAATACAATTGAAGGTTTTCACTATAGACTTGTTAATTATGTGGGTGAAGATTTAGATTATTTAATAGATGGTGTTCTATCTGATTATAATGATTAAAATAAAAAAACAATATTAACCTCATCAGAAATGATGGGGTTTTTTTATGACCGATAATTTTTGTAAATCCATTTTTTTTAACTATATTTGTAATATGGAAACAAAGGTATGTATAAAATGTAATACTGAAAAAGATGTTACGGAATTTTATAGTGGAAGGAGACCTTGTAAAAATTGTTATAATAAAGGTAAGAAGAAGGAGGATCCCGATCACGTTAAAAAAAGAAGGAGAAAATATTATATTGAAAATCGTGAGAAGGAGTTGGAGTGTGGTAGAAAATGGAAGAGGGAAAACCCTGAGAGGGTTGTGGCTAATAATAAGAGATATAAAGAAACCTATGTTAAGAATAGGATTGAATCTGATCCTATATATGGTGTACGGTGTTCTGTTCGTAATTTAATTAAGTGTAGTATATATCATAAGGGTTATACTAAAAAATCCAGAACCTTTGAGATATTGGGTTGTTCCTATAAGGAGTTTAAGGAACATATTGAATCTCAGTTTGAGGATTGGATGAATTGGGATAACTATGGTATATATAATGGTAAGGGGAATTGTGGTTGGGAGTATGATCATATTATTCCCGTTAGTTCCGCTAAGTGTGAGGAGGATATTATTCGTTTAAATCACCATTCTAATATACAACCACTATGTTCTTATGTTAATAGACACGTTAAAAGGGATATTGTTGATTGGAAATCATAATCTTTTGGACCTCCGAAACGTTCAATCATCCCAGCCCTTCTTGGTGACCTTTTTTATTATATTGTTATATTTATAATAAAACATATTATAATGAAAACAAGATTAGACGAAACAAACCACATGAGAAAATTAATGGGGTTACCATTACTGAATGAGTCAACTGACGTATTTAATGATGGTTTTAATAGAACCTACATAAAAGAATTTTGTAAGTTGGGGGATAGACTGGTTCAAGAAGGTGATTATGGTCGGTGGACATATGAATTAAGAAAATTTAATTTAAGAAAATTAAAAGAACTTAAAGACAATAATGTTATTAGTTTAACTACGGAAAAAGAAGTGAAACACTTCATACATGAATTACCTAATAGAATTTATGAGAATTGTGATTACCTATCAAGAAATAGGTCTCAGAATATCGTTAGGGGATTAGTGGAGGATGTTAACACTAAAATCCTTAGAAAGATTATATACGATTTCTTTAGTATTAAAGATGACACAGATGTTGTCGCAAATTTCGATAAGGAAAAGGTGACAGATGATTTGGCTAATAAGACAACCATAAAAGATGGTGTGGTACATGTACCGTTTTCGGTAGATGATTTTCCGAAAGTGGACTGGGACTTATATTTTGAAGACTTTAATGTTAGTAATGATAAGTTTGGTTTTACTGATTATGTTGTTAAAGAATACGGTGCTGGGGAGATTGATTCGGAAGAAATATGGAAAGAGTATCAAGAAGCTATTTTACATAGACTAATGAATGAAGAGTAATTATTTATAATTCATGAAGTCTATAATCAAAAGAATATTAAAAGAAGAAACTAACACATCAATCATTAATCGTATCGGTGACAATGATAAGATACATATGTCTCGTGATGGTGACCTAAAATTCAAAAATGTTCCTATTAATGATCAACCAATATCTTTTAAACCAAAAGGGTTGTGGTTTTCTATTGGTACGGAGTGGGTTGATTTTATCACCTCAAAATATAATAAAAACACATCAGGTAGGGTTAATGATTATATATATGATATTAAGATCAACGACTCTAAAATTTTAACGTTGGGTCAAGAGAATGAACCCCTATTTATGGACAACTACGGTGTTGAAAATGACTATGGTGATATGGATGTGGATTGGTCTAAGGTTGCGGATGATTGGTCTGGTATTGAAATTTTAATTAATCCCAGACAATTAAATAATGTCGAATTATGGTCCACTTGGGATATCCCTTCTGGTTGTATATGGGATGTTGGTGGTATTAAGTCTGTAAGTAAATTATAAAACTCTCTAAAATTTCAATCATTACAGCCCTTATTGTAAATCCTTATATTTATAAACAATGGATAAGAAATTTTTAAATAAGGTAGTTGATCAACTTGTATCTGAAACAACAATAGATACTGGTTATGGGGGACATACATTAGATGATTATCGTATTTATGGTCCATTTGTGGGTGACGATTATAGATGGTTACCATATAACTATATGATGAATCCCACTATAAGTGATTTACAAAGTTTCGAAAAACATTGTAAAGGTGTATACGGATTAAATAAAGAAGAATCAGAATATGTGTGGGGTGAATGGAGAAAAATTATTAAAGATAAAATAGATGGATAAAAGATATTTAGATAAGGTAATCGATCAGATTGTATCTGAAACTGAAATAGATTATGAAAAGGAAAAAGTGTATACCACTTTCTCTTTTCCTCATCCCACCTTCGATTCCTCTCCTTTTTCTTACATCTTCACTACACATTGTAAAGAGATATATGGGTTAAATTATGAAGAGACGGAATATGTATGGAATGAATACACACAAATCATTAATGATAAAATATTAGACAATGGATAAGAAATTTTTACATAAGGTAATTGATCAACTTGTTAGAGAAACAATAATATATCATGACCATGATAATGAAAGGGTTAACTTTCCCTTCCATCCCCGTCCCTTCCCATTCTCACTCTCCTTATCTATTCTCTCCGACCCTTCTTTCTTCTACGTCACCAAACATTGTAAGAGTATATACGGATTAAATGATGATGAGATAAGTTATGTGTGGAATGAATATAGAGAAATCATTATAGATAAAATAGAAAACAATGGATAAGAAATTTTTAGATAGGGTAATTGATCAGGTTGTTAATGAAACAACAATAGATTATGATAAGGAAACGATTAGAACACCTTTCCCTTTAATCTCCCCTAACGCTTTCGCTCGTTATCTTTTCACTCCCAGAAGTCCTATTTTTTGGGTTCAACCTTCCCCTTTTATCTCCTTCGTCAGTCACTGTAGAGATGTGTACGGTTTAAACGATGATGAGATAGATTATGTATGGGTTAAATGGAGAGATACAATTAAATATAAAAAAGAAAATGGATTATAAATTCTTAGATAAAGTGGTTATTCAACTTGTTAGAGAGACTGAGATAGATCATGAACGAGAATTAATCAGATACCCTTTCCCTCCCTTTCAAACTCCCCCTTTCTATTCTCTTTCTGCTTTTTCGTCTTACCGTTCTCCCTTCACCAAACACTGTAATGAGGTATATGGGTTAAATATAGAAGAGATAGAATACGTGTGGAATGAATATAGAGAAATAGTTGAAGATAAAATAATGTCATAAAGTTTTGTGGTTTCATATTTTTTATCTATATTTGTAATATGGATAAGAAATTTTTAAATAAGGTATTGTGTCAGATTATATCTGAAACAACAATGGATTATGTGAGAGATAAAATATACCCACCTTTTACATACCCTGGAGAGACCTCTTTTTTAAGTTCATCCACATTCACACCCATACTGACTAATATACCCATAACCCCTGTCTATCTGTTTAACCCGTTCAAAAAACATTGTGAAGATATATATTCTTTAAAAAATAAAGATGATATATTATATGTCTGGACGTTTTATAGGTTTAAAATGAATGAGAAAGTAAACAAAGAGGCGTATAATAACCCCCTCACATAAGTTGTTATGGATCATAAATTTTTAGATAAAGTAATGGAACAGATTATGTCCGAAACAATGGTGGACTATGATAAACAAATTGTAACGTTTCCTTTCCCTATTTCTCGTTTTATAAGACGTTTAGGTTCTACTGTTACACTCCCCTATAACCCTTGTTCGGTAAATATCCCCACTTACCCTTTTTTGTTTTCCACATACAACCCCTCTTACCCTTCCACCTTTTCAGCTTCTTTTTCGGATCACTGTAAAGAGGTGTATAGTTTAAATGATGATGAGGTGTATTATCTGTGGGGGGAATATAGTGTAAAAATTAAGGTGATGTTGAGTAATAAATTATTTGAATCTAACTCTATTTAAATTATGGAATCTTTGTTAATACATGTAAATAACCAACCAATCAGATTTGAAGTAATATCTGTTGACGTTGTTGGTAGGAATCAGGAGAATATGTTTCAGGGTAATAAAAAAACTTTAGGTGATAGGTTGGATAAGTCAATCTCACAATCTAAGGATCGTCTGAACAAAATCGCTCAACACCAAAAGGATAAATATGGGGTGAGTCTACATAAAGAATTGGGTGAGTTCCTTGTTGAGTTAAAAGATCAAGGTAATGAAGACTATAAATTGTATTTAAATAAATACGGTGATAAAAAGTTCTGTAATTTCCATATTAATAAACACCAAAAAGGTAAAGGTATATACTGTTATATTGTCGAAGATAAAATCGTCTACATTGGTAGGAGTAAGAAAACGTTCAATGAGCGATTTAAAGGGTATGGAAAAATAACACCTTATAAATGTTTAATCGATGGTCAATCGACAAACTGTAATATTAATTCAAAAGTTAACGATATTGAACATATTAAAGTTGGGTTTTATTTAATGAATAATTTTAGCGATACAGAAATAGAAGTCTTAGAAAAAGAGATCATTAACACATTAAAAAAGACTCATAACCTTTGGAATGTCCAAGTAAACTGAAACCTTTTTTATTATTGTAAGATATTTATATGTAAACAAATCTTAATTACTATGGGTATATTATCCTTCTATTTAATTATCGGTGTTATTATCGTCTTTATTTTTGATATTTTGAATGACTATGTTTTAAGACCACCAGATAAGATTCAGTTTGACTGGGGGACCAGAATTATTAATATTTTAATATGGCCCTATATATTGGGTATATTTATAATGTCGTTTGTGAGGTTTATAAGTCGATAACCACTGTATTGAGGATTTTTTAAATATGTAATAATGAATACCCTAAAAAGGGATCAAATATCTCTTCCTATTATTTATGAACTTTTTATAAAATTCTCATATTTATAATAAAAAGATAGTAGAGTTAAAACATAATTATATCATGGGAAGAATAGAAAGTCAAAAAAGAAAATTAATAGAAGAGTCTAATAAAAGATTATTAGGTGAATCATCATATTCGGGTATCATAAAAAAGGGTGACGATATTTGTGAAATAATCTGTAAAAGAAAAATCGCTAAAGAAGGGTCAAGTGGTGATGTAGTAATGATGATACAACATTTATTGGACTCAAATGGGTTTAATGTAGGTTACGAAGGTGGTGGAATGAAATCGGGTTGTTCAAAAGAATGGGGTGTTTGTGATGGTATATTTAAAAAACATACTAAAGATGCTGTGGAAGAATTCCAAAGAAAATTTATGGGTTCAGCAGCTGATGATGGTGTTGTGGGGTACAATACTTGGAAATCTATGTGTAAGAACTTAGATTTTACTATATCATTACCCAAATCTAAGTTCTGTAAGGACTGTCAGTGTGGGGATAACCAACAAGACGATAATTCCGAAGATTTAGGGGATTATGATCAGATAGGTATACCAGGAGGAGGGACATTACCGATAGATTCGCCAGGTCAATCAGGACATTTAGATGATATTGACTGTAAAGATTTAAGGCTTTGTGTTGAGAAATGGATATATGGACCTTTAACACCTAATTTGGGTAAGTTTATGTCATGTATTAGTGGTAAAAATACACCAAAACCCGATAAACCAGTCAGAAAGGATTGTGAAGGTTGCCCTAAATATGTGTGGGGTGGATATCAAGTTGCTGGTGGTGATGCCGCATATTGGAAAAGAAAGAAGCTTGAGAGTGAGTGTTTGAAAAATCAATGTTCTATATTTACAAGAGATGAGAAACTTATGAAGGATAACCCTGAGTTATTTAAATAGATGGTATTGACAATAGTGGTTACAGAAGAAGGGTGGAAATGTTTAATGAAATGGTGGTAAAAAATATAAAACAAAGATGATGAATGATTTAATAGTACCTATTGTTAGTGCAATAGTAGGGGTTGGTGGGACATTACTTACAATATGGTATAAACATAAGTTAGCCAGTAAGAAGTTAGAGGAAGAACATATATGCCCTATAGGTGTATGTGTGTCAGAGGATGAGTTGGTATTGTCTAAGCTTAAAGACATTCTTCAAGAAGTTAATGGGGACAGGGTATCAATATTTTCATTCCATAATGGGGGTACTTATTATTCAGGGAAATCGATGCAAAAAATGTCAATGTCTTATGAGGAGTGTGACAATGGAATATCTAGTACGATGATGAATAAACAAAACATACCGGTATCTGCGTGTATTACAACACTAAAACCATTAATGGAAAATGGGGAATTCAAATGTGTTGACACAAAAGACTATCCAGAAGGTTTATGTAAACATCATCTAAGATCGGATGGGGTAAAGTCTACATATAATTGGTCGGTAGTTGATATACACTCTAATATAATAGGTGTATTAAGACTTGACTATGTTAAAAGGAAAACAACCCTAAGTGACAGCGATCAGGAGAAGTTAAATCTTCTTGCAACTCAGTTACCTGGGTACTTGTATAGTCACAACACAAAATAACTTTATATTATTATCCTTATTTAAGTATCACCACCAGTGTCTATCATCATTATTAATATATAAGACACATAAGATTACTATAACCATCGAAATACCCATCACAAATAATTCCCCAGTAGAGGTGTGATTTAACATTACTGATAATGATACCATATAGATATAAATATCTAAAAAATATGGTGACGACAAACAAATATCCACATATTTATATGTGATGGATTATAAATTTTTAGATAAGGTGGTGGAACAGATTGTATCTGAAACAAAGGTAGATTATGTTAGAAGGGGTTACTATGTTAACTACCCCTACCATAGTAATTCTGGTATCTCCATATCTCAAAATATCCCATCATATTCTTTTCCCAAACATTGTAAAGAAATATACGGGTTAAAAGAACAAGAGATAAGATATGTATGGGAACAATATTTAACTATTGTTAGACATAATATAAACTTAATAGTCAATAACGAATAAAAACAAAATAGGTGGATAAGAAATTTTTAGATAAGGTGGTAGGTCAACTTGTTAGTGAAACAAGATTAGATTATTCTGTTGGTATATTTACACCCTTCAGGGAGTTCCCGTTTCAAATAAAAATCTCCGATTCTAGATTCTTCACTTCCGGAAACCCACCAGCCAGTTTCACCTCTCACCTTACAGAGGTATATAGTATAAGTGAATGGGGAGAGATAACATATCTATGGGGTAAATATGTTAAGACACTAAGAGATAAAATAGAGGGTAATGATGGTGTTATCAATGAATCAAATGGTATGAATAAGAAATTTTTAAATAAGGTAGTGTCTCAACTTGTTAGTGAAATAAGAATGAGTGATGATTACAAGGGTGACGAAGTTTGGGTATGGAGGAATATATTTGTTCCGTTCTCCTTCACCCCCATCAGCTTCCAATCTTTTTTACCGGGACCCCTTTCTACTTCCCGTTTTCCCCCTCTTTACATACTCTTTACACAACATTGTGAAGATGTATATGGATTAAATAAAGAAGAAATAGAATATGTGTGGGATGAATATGTACAATATATTAAAGATAATATAGAAAGTAATGAACATATAAACGAAGCTCACATATCTAAAACACCAGAAAATGATTTTACTAATCAAGTAATAGATATGTTGGATCACCCACCTTATTTATATACGTTAGAGTCTATGGGGTTAACCGAAGAAGATATTGTTAAGGTATTCAAAAAAATGTATGGTGATATCGTTAAGGTTAAATATAAAAAAGGTTCAGTTAGAGTTAAAGACGAACTAAGTAACACTCTATATATGGAGAGTTTAGATGATGATCGTACCCTATGGAGTAAATGGGAATGGTATCCACGTAGTGACGACTGGAGGAGGTTCGTAGACGAAAGAGGTGACAGACGTTATAGGACAAGAAGTGGTGTTATTGTCTATGATGAACAGATTGAGGACTGTTGTTTAGAAGAACTAGAAGATGGGTTTTACCCACCATTACCTACCAATATAAATGAGGGTATAAATAATCAGTACGTTAATGAATCACCTAATGAAAATGATGATGGGTGGTATTATCAGTACATACTTAAAGATAAGTATCTAAGTAGGGTATTGGAACAACTTTTAAGTGAAACTAAAATAGAATGGGACACCCAAGAAAACGGTATATCAACTAAAGTTGGTTGGGACCCTTATATAGGTTACCAAAGAGACGTATCTTATCCATTGTTCCGAAAACACTGTAAAGAAGTCTATTCGTTAAAACAAGAGGAGATATCGGATATATTTACTTTATATATGATGGATATGAAAGAAAGGTTGTGTAAAGTGGTTGCGGACAAAAAAAATTTAACGGAAGAAATTATGTCACCTAATTTACCTAAACACGTTACACATAAAGGTAAATTAAATTTCATTGATAGGATAACGGATTTGATGATGGATGAGACATATGTGGTAGATATGGAACCACCTAAAGGGTCTAATTCAGATTGGTATGTGGAAGGTATGAGAAAAATATATTTTTATAAAGGTGATAACACATTAAGAAGGGATGATGTAGAGGGGATAATCACACCAGGTCAAAGTTTTAATGAATTCGGTGATAAATATATGAATGAAACATTTAGTGCTATTTTTTCCCACTTAAGAAGGTTTAGTTCTGATAATATAGGTACGGAGATGGAAATATATATATGGGCAGAATATTTATATAGACTTAGGGAAAAGTATTTTGGTGGTGGTGAAGGTCCACCATTGTCGAAGATGAAGCAAATGTAATAAACTTTTATAAATCATCAGTACACCATATAGGTGTCTTTTCACCAACATAGCTACCTTTAACATTATAGTGAAAATGTTCTAAAGCGTCCTCTTCAGTTAAATCTTCTTCCGAAACCAATATTATAATACATTTATTTACTGAATAGATTAACCTCATAGTCGTATCATCTATACCTATAATAGCGTCATCAAACCCATCAGCTTTTAATATTTCCTCTTCTGGAAACCATTCTAAAATTTTTTCTAACATAATTAATTAATAAAGTGTGTGACCCATATAGGGTATTTTATACGTAATAATCAATTATAGTGATTATATATTAAAAAGACAAATAACTTTTTTATAATTTCCTTATATTTATATAGTAAACAAATATTATATGAAAACTTTAAATGAAGAAATGAAAAAGATGAAACGTCTTTTTGATTATAAAAAGGGTGAGGTTATTACTGAGTCTGAAGATAAGGAATGTGATTGTGGTAATGAACCTTGTACATGTGTAGAGGAAGGTCACTACATCGGTGAGGATTCAGAGGGTGAAGAAACTTTTAACTATGGTGAAGACGAAGGTGAAGACCATAAAGAAGAAGAACATTTAGAAGGTGAAGAGGATATGGCACCGCACGATAGAATTAAAGAAATAAAAAAACATCTTGAAGCTCTTGAAGATGATATGTCTTATGATGAAGAACATGAAGACAGAGACGAAGAAGGTACAGATTTCTCTGAAAGTAAAAAATATAGTAAAGTATTAAAAACTCTTAGTGAATCAGAAATTAAGAAACTCAAAAAATTTATAAAATAAGTGATTATGAAAATTAGAAAAGACGGTATATCGTTTACCTTAACCGAATCTGACTTAAAAAAAATAGTTAAAAAACAGATTCTGAATGAAAGTATGTTGAATGACAACGCTAAGGAAGCTAAAGATAATAAGATAGAATCTATAATTAAACAATTACGGAGACTATCAAATACAATAGATAGTACTGGTGACAATATGAAACCATCTAAAATTAATGACCTACTACATGGCGTTGAAAATGGTATTATGGAAAAATTGGAGGCTATCGAAGATTTATTATTTAAACAATCAGAAAAAGTAAAAGAGATTAAAAAATAAACGGATTAGGACCGTTATAGTCTACGGACTATGTAACCCCATCTAAGTTCGCTACTAAGGTGGGGTTTTTTATTTAACCACATTTAAACCATTATAACTTAGTTACGTCTATAATTTTTACATTTTTACCCTTATTTTTAAGTGTTATCTCTTCTTCGTGTGGGTAATAGATGTTATTATGTATTGTATTAAAGATATCTATTTGTTCTTTATTGATTTTTACTTTAATTAATACAGGGTGACCCTCATTTCCACCATAAATAGAACCTTTATTGTAATGGTTATAAAGTAATTCTTTTTTATTAGGTGTGTAATGATCACCAAGAAATTCTTTATCTATTTTCTCATCGTCATCAACATATAATAAACGATAAAGAATGGTTTCTTCAGGTAAACCATTTAACCAATCTAAAATATCTAATAAATTATTTTCATACCATTCTTCATCCATACCCATTTCTTGATAGGCTTGGTAAAATAATCTTTTATCTTTATCCGATAAAGATATTTTTTTATCTACTTTTTTTGATTCATTAACCTCACCCTTTAAATATTCTCCGGATGATATTTTTTCAAGAGTCTCCCATAAAAAATCCTTATAGGTACCAATTAAAAATAATACTTCTTTATCTCTTAACGAATACATCTCTTTCATTTCTTTCCACCATTCATTGACAAAATCTCCATTTTCTTGTAAAGATTTACCATAAAAATCAAATCTAAATCCATAACCGATAGGTGCAATGATATAACCATCATACTCTCTAGATGGTTCAATAACTACCTTAGTATCCTCTTTTAAATAATTTAATACAGTTTGTAGGAATTTATTATCGTTTAAGGTTATTTCTTCTGATTCGGTTATAGTGTTTAAATTTTCTTTTCTACGTGATTCAATAACACCATTTATTTTTAACATTATTATGTTACGATATTTTTGAAAAGCGTAAACCATTTCACTACTATCTAAACCATAAATATTTTGACAATGTATTGAAAAATAATGGTACAATGCTGACACATCTGAGTATCTTGAGTTTAAGTCATTCCCTTGAGAAACATCATGTGCACTGAATATTCTTTGTGAGAATGGTGTACGTATTTCAGTTATTGACCTCCTCTTCGATATCTCTGTTTCACTAACAATCTGATCGACTACTTTATTTAAAAATTTCTTATCCATACCAGTTGACTCATTAATATTATCTTTAGGGTTTAACATATTATTAATAGTATCTTCATAATTATTTTGGACATATTTTCTTTCTGACATATTCTTTAACCCATATACACCTTCTAAGTGTTCTTCGAAGGGTGGGTAAGGGAATATATAAGCGTCAACGATATCTAAGTAAGTGTAAGAGGATGTGAAACGTAACTTTACCTTTTTAGATACATAGTCAACCTCAGTCTCCCTAACAAGTTGATCAGTTACCTTATTTAAAAATTTCTTATTCATAATCTTAAAGTTTACCCAAACTCTTTAATGTGGATTTATATTCTCTCCAAACATATTTTATTTCATCGGGGTTTAACCCATATACTTCTTCACAATGTCTTATAAACTCGTGAGAGATTCCGTAAGAAGCGAAAGGTGTGTCATAAAACACTTGTATATTCAGTTTAACAGGGTAAGTTACCTTATCATCATCAATATCTACTATTGTTTCTGATACAATCTGATTAACTACCTTATTTAAAAATTCCTTACCCATATATCTTATCTCTAATAATGTCTTTATATTCTTTCCACACATATTCTATTTCTTCTTCATTTAACCCATATACATCCCTACAGTGTTTAGTAAAGGGACCAATACGTAGAACAGATAAGAGAAGATGAAAAGGAGTGGGTGGTAAATGGGGGATAAGAATGTTCTTAGGTTGGTAAGGTACATCGATTTGAAGTAAACAATTCTTTTCGCGATGTACCTTTGTTTCAGATACAATTTGACTTAATACTTTATTTAAAAATTTCTTATCCACCTATTTTGTTTTTAATAATTTTCCTATATCCATACCACACATATTCTATTTCTTCTTTATTTAACCCATATATATCTTTACAGTGAATATTGAAATATTCTGAATTAGGAGGTGACCTATAGAAGTAAATAAAGTAATAGTGGGGACCAAAGGGAGTGAACACAACTTCTTCTTCATGGTCCACTATTGTCTCTCTAACAATCTGTTCTAATACTTTATCTAAAAATTTCTTATCCACCTATTTTGTTTTGGTTAGTCATTGACATTATCAGATATTTCTTTTCTAATTGAAAATACTTTGGAACGTAGTTTATCTGAATACTTTTCTAAAACATATTCAGCCTCATCATCAGTTAAATCATAATTATCTACCATACCTTCTATAAATGGGAATCTTGGTACAGCTTCGAACCATTTATGTGGAAGTCTCCTACCACTATAATTTATAAACGGAAATTTTATTCTTATGTAAGGTTGTTCATCTAACTCCACCAACTCAGTATCGTCCACCATAAAATTTACCATTTTATTTAAAAATTTTTCATTACCACCAAAGGTGGCAGAAGATTCGTTCATTGTATTATCAAAAAACTTTCTAAAATACTTATTATATATATTAAAATAGTATTTATTCATCACATAGTCCATTTCCTTTATAGAACGTAAAGAATAAACATCTTTTAAATGGTCAGAGATAATTGAAGGTACCATATAGTTTTCTGGGTGAACAATACCTATTTCCCTACAACGATGGGCAGTCAATACCCAAGACTTTTCCACTTCAGGAACAAAAAATGGTGTAAAAACACTAACATGTTTTCCAGAAGTAGGTTTAGTTTCATCAATTAAACTATTAACCACCTTATCTAAAAAATCTTTGTCTATATCTTCTTTAGATTCTGTTAAATTATAAGGTTGTTCTTTTGAAAGTCGTTTCATATTAATAATATGTTTGTCATACCTACCCCAAAATAATTCTTTTATTTCATCGTCAGTTAATCCCCAATAACCTTTTAAACATCTTTTTAAACATACTGGTAAATAACTAAAAGATGGTGGATTGGATCCCCAATTAATACCAACTTGTAAGTTTTGACATCTACCATCGTATAACTCTACACCACTAAAGGACGCATCTCTCCATTTAGTATTTTCTACTAAATCGTTATATACATACTCTAAAAAATCTTTATGATCTCCAGAAGGATTAATAAAAACAGCCTCATTAATATTTTTATCTACATTAGATAATTTAGTTACCCACTCTTCCTTGACATTACAAACATCTAATGTTTCTAAATTTTTTAACAATGGTAATCTTTGTTCTAATATAGTATAAATAATATCTCTTATCTCAGAGATAATGATGTGACCCATATGTCGGTTTTCTATTGCTTCTCTTAATGTCCAGTCCCTTCCTGGGTTATCTCTCATAGTACTCTCTAAAAATACCGTACCTGTTACATCAACATCCACATCAACCTCAATAGATTCACGAGTAAATAAAACATTTTCGTTTGGTGGGGGAAGTTTATAATTATAAAGATATGACGAATCGATTTCAAAAGTAAATTCATAACTACCCGTACCAAACCATTTAGGGTCACTAGTGTCAAATACTTCACCCTTAAGTGAATTAATAAGGTTCACTTCGTGTTGAAGGAGTTCGATGTACTCATCCGTAGATAAAGAATATGTTTTTTTAAGTTCTATTCTTTCACCTATTAAGTCGGATTTGAAGTGGTTTATTATTTTATCTACGTATTGAGATTCATTTAATTTTTCACCCTTATTTTTATATGATTTATTATTACTACCCATTAATACTTTATTTTCTTATTATAAATATTATATATTTATAATAAGTCGAATAAATATATGAGAGAATTTCAATTAATATCCACACATCCAATAAAAAAATCAGATTTAGGGTTTCATGGTAACTTATTTGGGGGTAAATTATTGTCGTGGTTAGACGCTGCTGGTGCGGCATATGCAATGGAAGTTTGTGACACACCAAGAATGGTTACAATAAAAATTGATGAGTGTTTATTTAAAAAACCTGCAAAGGAGGGTCAACTACTAAAAATCTATGGTAAGGTGTTTGAATTTGGTAACACTTCATTAACCCTATTATTAGAATGTAGGGCACACAATGTTTATACTGGTAAACAATCTCCAGTTTTAACCACAACTATAAAGTTTGTGAGAATAGATGAAAATGGTGACCCAATCCCCATATCAGAAAGAGTAAAAAATAAATACCCCATTTTTAAATAAAAACATATATTTATTATTATGTTAAACGAATCTAAAAACCCATATTCTAAAGATTACCCACAAAAACAAGAGGATTATATATTAAAAATAATAGACTTATTAGTAGTGAGTAGTAAGTTAGTGGAAAGAGAGGATGATTATGGGGAACCTATCACATATGTTATGTCTGATGGGGTTGACATACTGCCAGTGGGATTTACTTCTAGTTATGGTATGTCTATCTATCATAACTTTTTGTGGGAGCTAAAGAACCATTTAGAAAGAACATACGGGTTAACAAATGAGGAATCTGATTATGTGTGGGATAAATATAAAAAAAAGATGGTGGTTTTTAATGGTAGGGAAAATAGTTATTCACTTATACCAGAACTCGGTTATGGTAAATCTTTAAATGAATCAAAAGAACCTAAAATTAAACCCTACACATCTGATTTTGAAAATATAGATAAGAAGTTTTTAGATAAAGTAGTTGGAGTTTTAAAAAATGAAACTGAATATAACCCCCAATACAGAAGACTTACTCTCCCCTTAAGACCTTATAACTTAAACAATTTAGGTGGTTACAGTCATTACTTAACTAGTGAATATTTAGATGATGATCCATACCCATCTTTTTATAAAGACATGAAAGGTCTGTTTAGTATACGTAAAGACATCGAAGTTATTTATGTTTTCCAAAATTATAAAAAATTCATATTAGAATTAATCGCACCCACCCATTAAAAAAGAATACTTTTTTATTATATTTTTATATTTATATATAAAGTAACCAAAATGGGGAGAATAGAAAAACTTAAAAGACAATCAATGCGTGAGGCTAATAAACAATTATTAGGTGAGTCTATGATAGATATGGATCAAGTTTTAAAACTTATGGCATATAAATTTCCAGATGTAGAGGTGACAGATGAAAGAATAGAAGAGTTTGATAATTGGTCAGATAAAGTTAAAGAACAAATGTCATCTGAAGAATACGCTAATTTATTACATGACTATATAACACAACCAAAGGGTAATACTATTAGGGGTGATATTGGTGACCTGGAAATAGATATCGACAATGATGGGGATCCAGAACATTTCGACATAATAAAAAAAGATAGTAATAATGACTATGTATAAAAAAATAAAAATAACTGAATCACAATATAGTAATATATTAAAAGAATCTTATTACGATTCAGATAAGTTATATAGTAAAAAATATATAACCTCTATTTTTAAGAAATCCCCTTCAGAATTAAAACGAATTGTGTATAACTTAGAAGTTATTGATTGTGTCGATGGTAGTGGTAATTTGTCGGAATGTGTTAAATTACCAGAAGTATTGTTTACTTATATTAATGGTAGGTATTAATTACACCTAAAACCTAAATAAAATATTTTCCTAAAAAACCTTTTCCTTTTAATCCTCAAATATCTATTAACAGCCTTTGATATATCCTTATTCTTTTGTTCTATTTTTCCCATATCAATATCGACACTCATGTCAATATCTTCTATCATTTTATCGTATTCAGTGTTCATTGATGTAACTTTTTATTCTTTGTAACCTATTTTTATTCTTATTTAGGTGGTTAGTGGCTTTCTCTACCTCGTGAGGGTTATTATTAGACAGTGCAATCACCAAGTTATTATTTTTTATTCTCTTTTCTAAATTTTTATTCTCTTTCCTGACTAAGTTTCTTATGATAGTTTTATCACTAATAAATCTTTCTTCATCTAAAACAAATGTATCTTCTTTTCTTTCTTCACAGATAGTTATTTCAGCAACTTTTTTATCAAGGTTATAATAAATATGTTCAACCTTAGTTTTGAACCCACTTTTATCAATTTTTTTGTATAATTTTAAATCTTCAGACATAGTATTTTATTTTTTACAAATATAGTAATGTTTTTTTAATTAATCAATTGATTTTAAGAAAGATTTTTATCTCCCACACATTGGGTTTTCGGAGATACCCCCCAAAGGGTTTTATTAGAACCTTTTATTTTCATATGGCAATTATGTTTCTTATCCCATTTTTTAGAGTGGTTAATAATGGTGTCATTATTTTTGTTCCTTACAACCCAAGGACATTCCTTACAATTTTTTCCCATTTCTAAATAAATTTATATGCGTTAACTATCCTAGCTTTCATCCTTCGAGAATCACAAATGTTTCCAACCACCACACCATCGAGTATAGCAAAAGCGTGTCCCCTAACGTGAACGAGATACTTCCCTACATTGTAATCGTTTAAAAAAGTTTTAACTGTCATTTGTGATACTCTGGTTTTACCATACTTAGTTATTAACGGCATATATCTACTAGATACTGTAACATTACATTTTGTAATTATAGGATCATCTGAACCCCATACTCTATCCTTTGTTGTTTTTACATACGTAGTTTCGGTGTGGTTGGTTAACCTTTCGTATTTTGACCCCAATACCCTCTTACCTTGATTGTGATTCATTGTAATATCGAATCTAGGTGTTCCAACACCCTTTGGTCGATTAAAGGTCTTCTTAACGTATGCGTGTGATTTATCGTAGGTTGATTCCGTTACTGCAGCGAATGCTCTAACCACACAATCATTGTTTTCTGATTTTGCAACTATACTATCCTTATAATCTTTAATGGCATCGTTGGTGTCGATGTAAGGTACTTTTGTTTTCCAGTGGTTTTTAATTTTAGTGTATTCCATAGTTATTTGTTTTGTTACACAAATATATGAAAAAAAAATGACACTGCAAAATAAAAGCCCCACTATTAATGGGGCTTTTAAGTATAATTTCAATATTTCTTATCGATTCCTTAAAAAATGTGATGACCAAACTGCTGCACCAATAATAAGTGGTGCTGCAATATCCGCACCACCCATAAGAGAAAGGTGCATCGCCACAGCTGCTGCCATAACAGATCCTAAGATTATTGCACCATATAACGAAGTTCTAGGTAGTATCAGTAAAATCACACCTACGATTTCGGCAAGTCCGATAATTTCAATATAGGGTAATAGATTCATAAAGGTAAAGTTGTTCACCATTTCTTCGGTACCCATAACTTTAGATACTCCACCCATACCCAACATAAAGGATACAATGATTGTTAATACCCAACCAACATTTTTAGCGGTTAAAAGGTTTTTTAATTTAGTTAAATAATTTTTCATAATTTTCATATTTTTCATATTTTTTGTTAAAGTTACAAAATATATATTAATAAGTCAATAGGTATTCTACTTTTTGATGTTGTAGTAGTAATATAATATATCATTATCCACTCCAACATATAATAATTCACACCTCTTATCCTTTAAAAATTCTTGTCTTTTAGTATCATTTATTTTAAACCTTACAACCTCTCCTTCAACACCTTTTATCTTATTCCACCTATTTTTAATATTATTAGATAGGTAGGTTATTATTTTTTTTGTTTCCACATCCTCTTTAACCCTTTCTTTTGTGGTTGGTGGTGGTATTTTATCTTTTTTAACTTTTTTTCTTGCCATATCATAAGTATAATTAAAAAATAAAAATAATCAAACCTAATAATTACATTTATATCACATTTAGTTATATTTATATAATAATGAAATTATTAATTAAAAAAATTCTTAAGGAAAGTACCCTTAATAGGGATGTTATAGATAAAGTCTATAACCACATTAAGGACGATTTTTGGTTTGAACATAATAAGAATTATCGTGATGGTCAGGTTGTCACTAGTTTTCATACAAGTAGTGGGGAACAAATTAAAGGTACTGGTGGTGGAATAGGTGCTCAGTTAGGGGATGAG
>Ga0233443_1001532_pt1 | contig 19956 bp, 23 predicted proteins | sample SI_123_September_2_FD_182784 | JGI IMG/M metagenome (GOLD analysis project Ga0233443, IMG submission 182784) | Seawater microbial communities from Saanich Inlet, British Columbia, Canada - SI_123_September2016_200_MG | ecosystem: Environmental > Aquatic > Marine > Inlet | place: Canada: British... | reverse complement strand
CCGCTACCCGCTGGCCCTTAACCCCCAACAATTTGGTGCGGGCCGCTTCGTTTTCTTTCATAGCTTTACGCAGCGCCGCCAACACCTGCCGCCGCGGTTTCAATAACTCGTCAAAAGACTGCTCGGCTTTCTCCCACGCCGGTCCATCGCCTCCCGGGGCTTTTCCCTCAGAGGGAGGCAAGAGGATCAACGGAGAAGCCATGCCCTGACGCTACCCTCGCCAAGGTGAACGAAGAAAACATTCCCCAAGAAACTCCACCTGAACCGGCTGCCGAAGAGCAAGCCCCGGCCAGCAGTGCACCCGACCCCGGGCCAGAAACCGACCCCGAATTGGACGCCCTCGAAGCCGACCTGGCAACAATCGAAGCCGCCATGAACCGAGTAGCCGACGGCGACCTCGACGGCGCCGAAGAAATCATGAGCAGTCTCGCCGACAACGAGACCAGCGAACCCTCAGAGCAAGTCGGGGACCGTGCCGTCGCCCACCAAATCAACCCGATCACCGAGACGTAACTCGCCGTCGGTTACCTCAACCCAGCGGCCCCCCAAATTAGGGATACGCACCATCGGGATAGCCGCCCCGCCCTCCACGGCATAAATCACCCCACCGTGAGTAACCACCAGCACCTCATCGGCCCCCGCCGTGGCCTCCACCACCCGCAACAACGCCCCGTGGGCCCGCTCCAACACTCGGTCATCTAATTCATAACCCTCCGGGCGAAAACCACTTTCCAACGCCCCCGGCCAACCCTGTTCAATGTCGGCTCGAGTCAACCCCTGCCACGGCCCGGCGGAACGCTCTTGTAAATCTTCTTCCACCAACACCGGGCCCACCCCCATAACTTCAGAAATAATGGCTGCCGTTTCGGCTGCCCGCTGCAAAGTCGACGCCACAATGGCATCAAACGCCCCCAACACGCCAGCCGCCTGTTGAGCCTGACGCCGCCCCTGGTCAGTCAACGGCGGGTTAGCCTGGCCCTGCCACTTGCCCAAAGCGTTCCATTCAGATTCACCATGGCGCACTAACAGCAGTCGAGTCACCCGCTTGACGGTAGCCGAAAACGGCCACTTCGCAGAGATGGGCTAACACTTCCTAGACTAAGCGAATGGCAGTATTGCGACTCTTCGCCTCTATACGGGTAGCGGCCGGCACCGGCACGGCAGACTTTGACGGCGCCACAGTAGAAGAAATCATCACGGCGGCCACCCAACGCTTCGGCCCAGACTTCGCCCAGCAGCTCCCCAACTGTAAACTCTGGTTAAATGGCCACGCCACCCAACCCGACGCCCCGGTCACTGCCACCGACGAAGTGGCCTTACTGCCTCCCGTTTCAGGAGGCCGCTAATGCACCGCTTAGCCGTACTTTCTCTCCACACGTCGCCGCTCATTCAACCCGGCTCCGGAGACGGCGGCGGCATGAACGTCTACGTGCGAGAACTCGTCTCCGCCCTCGCCCAAACCGGACGGCAATCCACCGTATTTGTACGCCGAGTAGCCGCCGACCTGCCCGAAGTAGTCGAAGTAGAACCCGGATTTCGCGTGGTCCACATTACGGCCGGCGCTTTTGACCTCGCCAAAGAAGACCTCCCCGAGATCGTTGATGAGTTTGCCGACCGAGTAGCCGACTGGATACGCACCCACGACGAATTCGATGGCCTGCTGGCCAACTATTGGCTCAGCGGCGTCGCCGGCCACCGCCTCAAACACGAACTCGACCTGCCGTTAACCACGGTGTTCCACACCTTGGCTCGAGTAAAAGCCGAAACCGGTGACCGTGAGCCCCCCGGCCGCATGGAAGCCGAAACCGCGGTCATTCAATGCTCCGACGTCATCTTGGCCAACAGCGAAGAAGAAGTAAACCAACTGGTTTCGCTTTACGGCGCCAACCCAGCCCGGATAGAAGTAGTGCCCCCCGGCGTAGACCACGCCTTTTTCTCCCCCGGGCACCAAGGCGGCGCCCGAGACGCCATCGGCCTCGGCCCCGACCCGGTACTACTTTTCGTCGGGCGCATCCAACCTCTCAAAGGGATCGACGTGGCCATCGAAACCCTGGCCCAACTAACCAGCCACCCCACTGCTCGCCTAATTATTGTGGGCGGAGCCAGCGGCCAAGACGGCCCAGCCACCGAAAAAGAAATACGCAACCTGGTGGCCCACCGCGGCCTCACCGACCGAGTGCTGTTCGTGCCGCCCCAACCCCACCACCTGCTGTCTACCTGGTATCGAGCAGCCGATGTGTTAATTATGCCCAGCCGCTCCGAATCCTTTGGCCTGGTAGCCCTTGAAGCAGCAGCCTGCGGGGTTCCCGTAGTGGCCGCCGACGTCGGCGGCTTGCGCACCCTGGTAGACCCCGGCCGCACCGGGTTTCTCATAGAAAGCCGTGACCCCGCCGACTACGCCCATGCGGTATCCGTGCTACTCGATGACCCTGGGTTAGCTACCGAAATGGCTGCCCAAGCCGCCGAACATTCGTGGTCCTACACCTGGTCGGCTACCGCCCGTCGGTTACGCAATGTTTGTGACGAGCGGTCCACCCGAGCGCTGGTTGACTGCAACTAAACCATGGACGACGCCCCGCCGCTTACCCCCCAGCAACGCAGCGCCATCCAAACACTCATCACCGACTGGTTGGACGCCCGCCTGGCGGACAACCCAGTACTGGCCAGCGTCGAATACGACGCCGACCCCAGCCTCAACCAACACCGCTGGCTGGCCCGTCTACTGGGCGAAGAAAAAGAATCGATCATGCTGCACTTCACCCTGAAGCAACGCATGGTGCACTTCGAAACCTACGTGCTGGCTCAACCCGAAGAAAATCACGCCGCCTTCTACGAATACTTTCTGCGCCGCAACCGAAAACTGGCAGGTGCTGCTTTCTCTATCGGCCACGAAGACGCCGTGTACCTCACCGGGGCTCTGCCAGCCGCAGAAGTAAACGAAGCCACCCTCGACCGCATCTTAGGAACCTTCTGGGTAGCAGTAGAAGACTGCTTCCAACCCGCCCTACGCATCGGTTTCGCTAGCCGGTTCAAGAAATAGTAACTTTCTATTGCATTTCAATACATTTCAGTCTACTATGCACAATGAGCCCGGTGACCGGGTTGGTGTTATCGATCGGGGAAGTGCGATGACACCAACAAAGCCACCGGGTTCACGTTCGTCCGAGGCCCCTCGCATCAGGTAGATTCCTCCACATGAACACAAGACTGCAGATCATCGGCGGCGGCAACATGGGCGAAGCCCTGCTGGGCGGCCTCGCCGCCACCGGATGGGCCAGCAACGAAACCCTGCACGTGGTTGAACTCGACGCCGACCGCCGCCAAGTCTTGGCCACCGCCCACCCCGGACTCTCCGTTGGAAGCGAACCCCTCACCGGCGTCGACGCCCTCATCGCCGTAAAACCCCACATCGTGCCCGCCGTCTGCGCCACCCTGGCCAGCGCAGAGGTAAGCCGCGCCCTGTCCATCGCCGCCGGGGTCACCCTGGCCACCCTCGAAGCCAGCCTGGCCCCCGGCACCGCCGTAGTGCGAGCCATGCCCAACACCCCCTCCTTGGTCGGCCTGGGAGCGGCAGCCATCGCCGCCGGAACCAAGGCCAGCAACGATGACCTCAACTGGGCCACCAGCATCTTGAGCTCCGTAGGCACCGTAGTAGTAGTCGACGAAATCGACCTCGACGCCGTCACCGGTCTGTCAGGCTCCGGCCCGGCCTACGTGTTCCTGCTAGCCGAAGCCCTCATGGCCGCCGCTCAAGCCGAAGGCCTCACCGCCCCCATAGCCAAAGAACTCACCCAACAAACCCTGCTGGGCGCCGCCACCCTGCTGGCCACCAGCGAAGACAGCGCCGCCACCCTGCGCCAAAACGTGACCTCCAAAGGCGGCACCACCGCCGCCGGCCTCGCCGTATTCGAAGAAGCCGGCTTCGGCGAACTCATCCAACAAGTAGTAAGCGCCGCCGCCCAACGAGCCCGAGAACTCGGCGCCACCTAAACATGAGCCCCGCACCAATAATCTCTTTCCTCTCTGACTACGGAACCACCGACGAATTCGTAGGCGTTGTGCACTCCGTGCTGGCCGACCTGGCCCCGCAAAGCAAAGTCATCGACATCACCCACGGCATCCCCGCCTACGACACACGCGCCGGTTCACTGGCCCTGGCCCGCAGCGTCGAATACCTCTGCCCCGGCGTGGTCCTGGCCGTAGTCGACCCCGGCGTAGGCACCGACCGCCGCCCCGTAGCGGTAGAAGTAGGCGGCGGGCAATCCGTACTCGTCGGCCCCGACAACGGCCTGTTGGCCCCCGCGGTAGCCATGGTGGGCGGAGCCAGCCGCGCCGTGGTGCTCAACAACACAGCAATCCACCTAGCCGGTGATGCCACCACCTTCGATGGCCGAGACATCTTCGCCCCCGCAGTCGCTCACCTGACCAACGGCGGCGACCTCACTGACCTCGGCGACCTCATCGACCCCGGAACCCTGGTGCCCGGCGTGGTACCAGTAGCCCACACCGACAGCGAAGGCCTGCACGCCGAAGTGCTGTGGATAGACCAATTCGGCAATGCCCAACTCAACATCGGCCCCGAAGACCTCCCCGGCCCATCAGTACAAATAACCGTGGCCGGCCGGCCCCGCACCGCCACCCAAGTCACCGCCTTCGACCAAGTAGGGCCCGGCAAACTCGGGCTCATGGTCGACGCCAGCGGCCTCGTCGCCCTCGTGGTAGCCCGCGCCTCGGCGGCCGCCGACCTGGGGCTCAGCACCGGCGACCCGGTGCTGATAACTCCCGCCGGGCAAACCGCGGGAACACCAGTAGCCCTAACCCAACGAGAGGAAAACTAATGCGCTTCGGAACCACCATCGCCACCGCCATTTTGCTGCTGGCCATACTGGGAGCCGCCGTGCTCCAGTTTGTCGTACTGGCCAATTAAGAGCGTTTTACCCCGGTAGCCAACAAGGCGCCAGCAAAAATCAAAACAATGCCCGCCACCAAAGTGACGGCAAAACCAGTCATGGCATCAAACACCGAGTTCAACACCCCACCCGAACTCAACACCAGCGCACCGGCCACAATAGAAACATTGCCCCAAGCGCCTTGATCTTTGGCCCCGCCAAGAGCAAACAAGCGCACTGCCGAAACAGTAGAACCCACCATGATGACTAAGGCGCCCACCGACGAAGCCACGGCGGCGGCAATACGCGGCCCGGGCCCAAACACCGCACTGCCCTGCGGCAACTGACCCGACACAAACTCGCCAGTAATCGGCGAAGCCACCACCAACCCCACCGCAAAAGCACACAGGGTTACCGTGACCGCCGCAATACGGTTAGCCACCGGGCGAGAAGCCATCAAATACACGGTGCCCAAAGCCAAAATCGGCACATTAGCCACCGCCCCAATGGCATAAAAAACTTTAAAAGGACCAGCCGACCAGCCCCCCGCCGCCCCCGCCAACAAAGCAAAAGCCGCCACCGTAAACAACAACAAAGCAGCCGTCCACGACGCATCTTGGGGGCGCCGACGATCTAACCAACGCTCAAACACCGTGGCCGTAAAAGCCAAAGCAACCAACCCGGCCGCAGCAGCGGCTGCCATTTGTGAAGTCACCCCTGCGACGGTAGAGGCCACAAACCCTCCTGCCACCCTGCCAGCACCTAGGTTTGAACTATGACCCCCCAACCACCGCCCGCTGTTTCGGCCGCCACGGTGTCTCGGCTGCCCGTCTACCTCCGCGGGTTAGCCGACCTTGCGGCCAGCGACCAAAACACCGTGTCCTCACAACAACTCGCCACCATGGTCGGAGTCAAAGCCACCAACGTACGCAAAGACCTTTCCTCGCTCGGTTTTTCTGGCACCCGCGGCGTGGGCTACCAAGTAACCACCCTGATGCAACAAATCGGTTTAGTGCTCGGCGACGGCCAACCCTCACCAGTAGTCATTGTGGGCGCCGGCAACCTGGGCCGCGCCCTCAGTCGCTACGACGGCTTCAACAACGGCGGGTTCCCCATCGCCGCCCTCGTCGACGTTGACCCCAAAGTAATAGGCAAAAAAATATCAGGCCTCAAAGTAAAACCCCTCAGCAAACTCACCCAAATCGTAACGCAACACCAATGCACCGTCGGCATCATTGCCACCCCCGCCGCCGCCGCCCAAGAAGCCGCCGATCAGTTAGTAAAGGCCGGCGTGCGATCGCTCCTCAACTTCGCCCCCGGGGTAGTCACCGTGCCCAACACGGTTACCGTCCGCAAAGTAGACCTGGCCACTGAACTACACATCCTGGGCTACCACCAACAACGCCAAAACAAGTGACCCTTTTCTCTGCGCTCTCAAGTTGCCAAACGGTCTAAAATCAGGGATGATTGACCCCACGAAGCAAACCCGCCCCCCATTGCGCTTCGCCGCGCAGAACCAGGAGACCCGACCGTGTCGGTCGTAGTCGTAGGACTCAACCATCGCACCGTGCCGCTCGATGTTTTCGAGCGCATGACCATCGCTGCTTCGCATATACCCAAAGCCCTCGCCGACCTTACCTCACGCGAGCACATCACCGAAGCCGTAGTGCTCTCCACCTGCAACCGCATCGAGGTCTACGCCTTCGCCGAAAAATTCCACGGCGCTTACCAAGACATTCACAACTTTTTCTCCGAAATCGTGCACGCCCCGCCCGAACAATTTTCCGAACACCTGACCGGCCTCTACGACGCCGACGCCGTACGGCACCTCTTTTCGGTAGCGGCCGGGCTGGACTCCGCCGTACTCGGCGAACACGAAATCCTCGGCCAAGTACGCCGAGCCTGGGAAACCTCGGCCACCGAAAATGCCGTGGGCCCCGTGCTCAACCCCATGTTTCGCCACGCCCTCGAAGTAGGCAAACGAGTACGCACCGAAACAGGAATCTCTCGCCACATCACCTCAGTGTCCCAAGCCGCCGTAGCCATGGCCGGCCAACGCCTCGGCGGTTTAGAAGGCCGCCGCGTGCTGGTACTGGGCGCCGGCGAAATGGGCGAAGGCCTGGCCCGTGCCCTCAACGGCGGCGGAGTAGCCGAAATACTGGTAGCCAACCGCACCTGGGACCGCGCCGTAGACGTCGCCGCCCGCCTCGGTGGAACCCCAGTGCGCCTCGACGAACTCCCCACCCACCTGGCCGAAATAGACGTACTGCTGACCTCTACTGGTGCCTCTTCGGTCATCTTGGAACACGGCGACCTGGCTGCCGTCGTCGGCCACCGCAGCAACCGCGAACTCCTGATTGTGGACATCGCCGTGCCCCGCGACGTCGACCCCTCGGCCAGCGAAATCAACGGGGTAACGCTTTTAGACATGGACGACCTCCGCGAGTTTGCCGAACACGGCCTCAAACAACGCCAACGCGAGGTCACCGCCGTACAAGCCATCATCGACACCGAACTGGACCGCTACGTAGACGAATCCACCGCACGGTCCGTAGGCCCCCTGGTCGCCTCATTGCGCTCCCGAGCCGCCGAAGTGCAAACCGGCGAACTTGACCGCTTCTCCGCCAAACTGGCCAACCTCGACGAAGACCAACGCCAAACCGTCGAAGCACTAGCAGCCGGCATCATTGGCAAACTCTTGCACGAACCCACAGTGCGCATGAAAGACGCCGCTGGCACCGCCCGCGGCGAACGTTTAGCCGAAGCACTCCGCGACCTGTTCGACCTTTAAGTTTTCATGCTTCTGCGGGCCGCAACTCGAGGCAGTGCGCTGGCCCTTTGGCAGACCAACCGGGTGGCCGAACTACTGGCCCAAACCAACCCCGAAGTTGAGATCGAAACCGTGGTGGTGGAAACCACCGGCGACCAAAACCAAACCACCCCCCTGCACCAAATGGGCGGCCAAGGAGTATTCGTAAAAGAAGTACAAGCCGCCGTACTCAACGGCCGAGCCGACTTCGCCGTGCACTCCGCCAAAGACCTCCCGGCCGCCGCCACCCCCGGCCTCGTGCTGGTCGCCATACCCGAACGAGCCGACCCCCGAGACGTATTGGTAGGCGCCCGCTGGGCCGACCTGCCCGCCGGGGCAATCATCGCCACCGGCTCGGTGCGCCGCCGAGCCCACCTCGCCCACCTGCGCCCCGACCTAAACTTTGCCGAACTACGCGGCAACATCGCCACCCGGCTAGAAAAAGCTGCCGACTTCGCCGCCATCGTCATGGCCAAAGCGGCCCTCGACCGGCTGGGCCTGACCCCCGCCGTGGTCGACGTTTTACCGCCCGAAGTACTGCTGCCCCAAGTAGGCCAAGGCGCCCTAGCTATCGAATGCCGCACCGACGACGCAGCCGCCGCCACCCTGCTGGCCAGCATCAGCAACCAAGAATCAATGAACACCGTGGGCGCCGAACGGGCCTTCCTCGCCGAACTGGGCGCCGGTTGCGACCTTCCCATAGCGGCCCATGCGGTCATGGACCACGGAGAAATATTACTCACCGGAGCAATGTCGTCTTTTGACGGCACCACCTTGCTGCGAGACAGCGGACGCAGCACCGACGGCCTAACCCTGGGCGCCTCGCTGGCCCGGTGCCTACGCGACGACCAAGGCGGCGGCGCCCTGCTGGACCAATCATGAACACCCCGCTGGCCGGCCGCACCCTGGTAGTAACCCGGGCCGCCGACCAAGCACCAGAGTTAATCCAGCAACTGGTTGCCTGGGGCGCCACCGTGGTGGCCTTACCGCTCAGCAAAATCAAGGAACCCGCCGACGGGGGAGCAGCACTAAAAACGGCGTTAGCCCAGGCCGCCCAGTACGACTGGATCATCGCCACCTCACCCAACGGAGCCCAACGCCTGGCCAACGCCCTTACTGGCTTGCCGACCCACACCCGCTTAGCCGCCGTGGGGCCCCAAACCGCTCGGCAGTTCACCGACGCCGGATGGCCGGTAGATTTTGTGCCCCAAAGCTTTGTGGCCGACGCCCTGGTAGATGAATTCCCTGCTGGCCCCGGACGGGTTTTGTGGGTACGAGCCGAAACGGCCCGCCCCACCCTGGCCGATGGCTTACAAGCCGCCGGATGGCAGGTTGATGAAATAGTGGCCTACCGCAACACCGAAGTTACTGTGCAACCCGCCGCCCTCGCCGCCGCCCAAAGCGCTGATGCCGTGCTCTTTACCTCGGCCTCCTCAGTAGAGCGCTACCGCAAACTATGCAGCAAGCCCCAGCCACTGGTGGCTTTGTGCATGGGCCCGGTAACCGCCGCCGCTGCCCAAAAACACGGTTTTGAAACCTATCAAGCCGATGAATTCTCTTTGTCTGGTCTCTTGGATTTGGCCCAACAGTGGGCTACGGGCTGAATCTTCGTAGAATCGCGCCGTGATAGAACGACGCCCCCGCCGCCTACGCCAAACCGCTGCCCTGCGCCGCCTAGTAGCCGAAACCCAACTCTCGGTAAACGACCTGGTGGCCCCCCTGTTTGTGCGCCAAGGCATAACCGACCCTCAACCCATCGGCTCGCTACCCGGCGTGGTGCAACACACCCGCCCAAGCCTGGTCGAAGAAGCCCGGCAACTCCGCGACCTGGGCGTACCGGCGCTCATCTTGTTTGGTATCCCCGAGCACAAAGACGCCGTGGGCTCCGAAGCCTGGAACCCCGACGGCATCGTGCAACAAGCCCTGCGTGACCTGCGTGACGAACTGGGCGACGACATGGTGCTCATGGCCGACCTGTGCGTCGACGAATACACCGACCACGGCCACTGCGGCATCGTCACCGCCCAAGGCACGGTCGACAACGACGCCACCCTAGAGCTCTACCAACAAGCGGCCATCGCCCAAGCCGACGCCGGTGCCCACCTGACCGCCCCCTCCGGGATGATGGACGGCCAAGTAGCGGCCATCCGCTCCGCCCTAGACAGCGCCGGCCACTTAGACACGGCAATCCTGGCCTACGCCGCCAAATACGCTTCGTCGCTCTACGGGCCTTTCCGCGACGCAGTCGATGTAGAAATAGCCGACGGCGGCGACCGCAAGGGCTACCAGCAAGACCCCGCCAACGCTCGAGAATCCATGATGGAAGTATTCCTCGACATTTCTGAGGGCGCCGACATGGTCATGGTCAAACCAGCCATGGCTTACCTCGACGTCATCGCCAAAGTTCGCGCCGAAGTAGACGTACCGCTGGCCGCCTACCACGTAAGCGGCGAATACGCCATGATCAAAGCGGCCGCCGCCAACGGGTGGATAGACGGCGACGCCGTAGCCATGGAACACCTGTTGTCTATAAAACGAGCTGGTGCCGACTTCATTCTTACCTACCTCACTCGGTGGGCCGCCGAGGCTCTGCAGTGACCAGCAACGCTGAACTTTTTGCCCGAGCCCAAAAAGTTATTCCCGGAGGAGTCAACTCGCCAGTACGGGCCTTCGGCTCAGTAGGCGGCACCCCTTATTTTGTTACCCACGCCAAAGGCCCCCACATTTTTGACGCCGAAGGGCGCCAATACATCGACTACGTGCAGTCCTACGGGCCCGGCATATTAGGCCACGCCCACCCCAAGGTCATCGAAGCCATCACCACGGCGGCCGCTAAAGGCACCACCTACGGGGCACCTACCGAAGCCGAAATTGTCTTGGCCGAAATGGTGGTGGACCGTATTGCTGGCCTGGAGTCGGTGCGTTTTGTTTCCAGCGGGACCGAAGCCACCATGTCGGCCCTACGGCTAGCCCGCGGAGCCACCGGCCGAGACAAAATTGTAAAATTCGCTGGCTGCTACCACGGACACGCCGACGCCTTGCTGGCCGCCGGAGGCAGCGGAGTAGCCAACCAAGGGCTCAGCGGCTGCGACGGAGTAACCGCCGGCGCAGTAGCCGACACCATCGTGGCCCCTTACAACGTGGTGCCCGAAATTGATAACACGGTGGCCGCCATCATTGTCGAACCAGTAGCAGCCAACATGGGCTTGGTAGCCCCCGCCGAGGGCTTCCTGCAAGGCTTGCGAGATGCTTGCGACGCCGCCGGTGCGCTCTTAATTTTTGATGAAGTCATCACCGGCTTTCGCTTATCGCACGGCGGGGCCGGCGAATACTTTGGCGTCACCCCCGACCTGTGGTGCTTCGGCAAGGTCATCGGCGGCGGCCTGCCGGTAGGAGCCTTCGGCGGGCCCTGGGAACTCATGCAACACCTCGCCCCCCTCGGCGGCGTGTACCAAGGCGGGACCTTGTCGGGAAACCCCCTGGCCATGGCCGCCGGGCGCGCCACTTTGGAACTTTTAGACCACGCCGCCCACACCCAACTCGAAGCAACCGCCGCACGGCTAGCCGACGGATTCACCCAGGTGCTCAACCAAGCCGGCGTGGACGCCCAAGCCCCCCGAGTGGGTTCGCTAGTTGGTTTGTTCTTTGGCAACACCTTGCCCACCAACTTTGACGAGGCCCAAGCCCTGGCCGAAAACGGCGTCTACCCCAAAATCTTCCACGGGTTACTCTCACGCGGCGTGGCCCTCGCCCCCGGTGCCTACGAAGCACTGTTCCCCAGTCTCTCTCACACCGACGCCATCATCGACCAAACCCTAGAAATCCTGGCCCAAGCAGCCGTCGACCTGCGTTAAGAGGCAGGGGAGTGACATGGTGTCTGACACCATGTCACGCAGCAAGAAAGCGATAGGGCGCAGCAAGCAGCGCCCCTACGAAGGGTTTCGCCACTCCCGGTAACGGGCCATCAAACTGTTAGTGGAACCATCATGGTTGGGAGAACTCTCCGGGTCAGATAATTCGTCGGCAATACGCACCGCCAACTGTTTACCTAACTCCACCCCCCACTGATCAAACGGGTTAATACCCCACAAAACAGCCGCCGTTACTGTGCGGTGCTCATACAAAGCCACCAACTGACCCAACACCGACGGCGTCAACCGTTGCGCCAAAATCACCGTCGAAGGACGACCCCCGGCAAACGTACGGTGAGGAACCAACGCCGGAGACACCCCGGTAGCCGCCACCTCTTGTTCACTCCGACCAAAAGCCAAAGCCTCAGCTTGGGCCAACAAATTGGCCATCAAAGCATCATTAACCCCGCCCGCCGGCTGAGCAAAACCAATGAAATCCACCGGAACAACCTCTGGCCCCTGATGCAACAACTGGAAAAAAGCATGCTGAGCATCGGTACCCGCCGCACCCCAAATAACCGCCCCCGTGGGGCCCTCCACCGGCCGGCCATCCACCGAAACCGACTTGCCCAAACTCTCCATCTCAAGTTGCTGCAAGTGATCAGGAAAGCGCCGCAAAGCATGACTATAAGGAACCACCGCTCGCGAGGCCGCCCCCCGAACCTGGCGGTGCCAAACATCCAACAACCCCAACAACACCGGCACGCTGCGTTCCTCAGCCGCTACCTGGTCATCGACCAAACGCATACCAGCCAACATCTCACCAAACCGCTCAGCCCCAATAGCCGCCATCAAACCCAACGACACCGACGAAGCCAAAGAAAAACGACCCCCCACCCACTCAGGAAAAGCAAACACCCGGTCAGACGAAACACCCCAAGTCACCGCCCGCTCCGGAAATGCCGTAGCTGCTGCCAAATGCGCCGACACCTCGTCACCTACCCCAGCAAACAACCAAGCCCGAGCCTGCTCGGCGGCCGCCAAAGTCTCGGCCGTAGTAAAAGTTTTCGAACAAACCACAATCAGGGTCGACGCCGGGTCCAACCCCGCCAAAGCCTGCGTTAAATCTGCTCGATCCAAATTGGCGGCCCACCGCACCTCAAGATCACCAGAAAACTCCGCCAAAGCTTCCGCCGCCATAGCCGGCCCCAAATGCGACCCACCAATACCCAAACTCACCACCGCACGAATGGCATGACCAGTCGCCCCCAAAACTTTCCCATCCCGCAAGGCATCAGTAAAAGACGCCAACTGCTCCAACGTGTCCTGCACCCCAGGCACCACGTTGACTCCGTCAACCTCAATGACGGCATTGGCCGAAGCCCGCAAAGCCGTATGCAACGCCGGGCGACCCTCCGTTTGGTTGACCACCTCGCCGCTCGTCATGGCCGCAAAAAACTTTGGCACCCCTCGCTGCTTGGCCAAGCGAAACAACAAATCCAAAGTAGCGGCATCTATCGGGTGCTTAGCGACATCAACCCACAAGTCGCCCAACGCAAAACTCAAAGACTCCGCACGCTGCGGGTCGGCCACAAAACGGTCAACCAACGAAAGGTCAACTTGGTCGGCATTTAAGGCCACCAACTCGGGCCACACCGCAGCAGAATGAATACTCATCTCCCTATTGTCACCGCCCAAACAACCCGGTTGCACCATGGTGGGGGAGTTATGGGTTAATAAGCCGATCAGGCAATACCCGTACCACGGCAGAAATAGCTCGATAAGCGGCCTCCGCCGCCCCGGCATCTTCCTCACGCATCAAGTTGGCCATAACTCTTAACGCCCACTCCATCAACGGTTGTGAGCGCATACCCAACCGGGTCAACTCACGAATCAACGTTGGATTGCCAATAATGCGAGCAAACAAACTGGCCACCCGAAAATAATCGCCGTACTCCTCTTCGAGCATGCCCGGATAACGAGTCAAGACCGCCGCATCCCCCCGAGCCACCGCTTCGGCAATCAAACCGGCCGCCAAACGACCCGTCTCATAGGCGTAATCAATGCCCTCGCCATTAAACGGATTCACCGAACCAGCGGCATCGCCCACCACCAACCAGTTAGGGCCCGCCTTGGGGCCCACCGAACCAGCCATAGGCAAACGCCCACCAGTCGGCGGAGCAATAGGAGAAGACGGGTCAATCTGCCAATGCTCCGGCAACGAATAAGCAAACTCTTCAAACAAATGACTGGTGTTAATCGATTTGTAATCGCGAAAAGTGGACAACAAACCAATACCTACATTGATGGTGCCGTTACCGACCGGAAAAATCCAGCCATAACCGGGCATGGCATTACCTTGCCGGTCACGTACATCGAGCGAACTTTCAATCCACGGGTCGTCATGCAACGGGCTCTCAAAATAGCCTCGAATAGCGATACCCATAGGGAGACTCTTGTCACGGGCCGTACCCAAAGCCCGTCCAAAACGAGAATTAGCGCCATCAGCGATAACCAAGTACCTGGCCCGAATTTCGTGTTCCGTATCTGAAGCTTTATCCAAAACCACGGCGCCCGTTATCTGGTCATTGGCGTCGGTCATGGGCCGCACCGCCTCGGTGCCCATCAACAAAGTAGCCCCCGCCTCCACGGCATTGTCGGCCACAAAAGCATCTAAGTCGTAACGCCGCACCACATAACCATGGCTGGGAAACACCTCATGGTCGGGCCACTTCATCTCTAACGTGCGGCCGTGAGCAATAGCCCGCAAGCCATCAAATTTGTGGTACTTAGCCAACTCATCGGCCAAACCCATGTCTTCAAGTTGATGCACAGCCCGGGGCGGCACACCATCACCGCAAGTTTTGTCCCGAGGAAAAACCTTTCGCTCCACAAAAACCACATCAAGGCCAGATTGCGCCGCCCAATAAGCGGTAGCGGCACCCGCTGGGCCGCCGCCCACAATCAACAGGTCGTAAACGTGTTCAGCCATGAGCAAAAAACTTTCGTGAAGTCAAAGCCGCCCCTACCGGAGCAGCTTCACGGCTAGTGACCGCCGATAAAGGGGGCCAACAAGTCGTGGAGTTCTTCGGAAGTGACCGTCGCAGGGTCAAAATGCTCGGGCAGAACCAAACTGCCGTCAGCCAAAGCATGATCGAGTGCTTCGGCAAGATCAGCATCATCCATGGAGCCGCCTAAAGAAGCCCGTTCGTAAAGCACCACGGCAAGAATTTCTCTTGCGGTGAGGGCGTCGCCCCAGCCGGGCATGCCGCCATTCACGGTACGACCCTCGCCGTAAGCGTTGCCCGAACCGTAGCCATCGGAACCCTTAATCACCCAGTCAACGTTGACCGCTACATCTGGGAAAACCGTGACCAGGTCGCCGCCGTCAAAAGCAGGACCGACCCCGCCGCCACCGCTGGCTCCGTGACATGCCGCACAGCGTGCGTCGTAAAGGTGAGCACCGTCAGACAACATGCCGGCCGCCGCCTCGGAGGGGCGTTCCAAAGTGCCTACGTAAGCAAAAGCCCACAACGGCAACAAGATAAGAGCGCTGGCCGCCCACCAAGGGATCTTCTTTCGAGCATTAGCAGTCGCAACATAAGGCGCAACCGGAGCTGGTGGCGCATCCTCAACAGGAGCGTCCGGCGTTGGGGCAGCGGCTGCCGGCGTTTCTGCGGCTTGGCTATCGGCTGGAGCATCAGTCGGGGCATCAGACTTATCGCCGCGCGCTTTTTTTGAACGCTTCAGTAGATGTTCAGGTATTTCAGTCAACGTATTTCTCCGGAGCGACGGGTTATGTAGTGGTCAGGATAGCCGCGGCCAAACCATTGGGCACGTGCGGCAGGGTAGCGGGGACGGTAGGCCAAATGGCGCCTTAATGGCCACCTCGGCCAAAAGAGTTTAAAAAAAGTTGCGAGAGAATGCGTCGCAGAGGTGGTAGGGGCCACCAGCCGCGTGATAGAACTTGGATGTAAGAAAAAAAGTTGACGGAGAACCTTCGGCAAGTTGCCTTGGACCCCACTCGGTCGGTTACGCTGGTGTTCGCACCAGTTTGTGCAATATTTCACAAAGCCCCATTCATCTTTGCGAGGAGTACCCAACAACATGGTCGCGTTTGCCGCATCCATTATTGTCACCATGTTGTCCGTCTGGGGCGTCAAATGGTACCAAAAGCGTTGCCCTCAAGACAAAGTTTTCACATGGGGCGAAGCCATGGCCTTCGCCACCTTCGTATTCTTCATCCTCTTCTGGGTCTACGGCGTCGTACCCCACCAATGGCTCACCTGGGCCGACAGTGAACTCAACTGGCGCCCCGACCGCTACGTAGCCGGACCCACCCTCTTCTGGACCGGCGACCAAGGCATCGTGGAATGGGCCCTCCCCTTCACCACCACCTATCAACTACTCCGCGACTTCATCGCCGTAGGCATCTACATAGGGATCCTCGCCGGCAACGTTTCGATGTGGCGCTCTTGGCAAGAACGTGGCCAAGAAACAGCCGCCCCCACCCCAACTTCAGAATACGGCCGCCCCTTGCTCAAAGAAGGAGCAGGTGCGTGAGCCTCGTAGACGCCAACCCGCCGCTTCCTACCTTCATCGACGACTACGTCCTTCATCAGGTAGATGCCGACTGGCTGCTCAAATCGGTTAAACCCAAACAGTTCATTCACATCGACCAAGCCGAATGCATTATGTGCGAAGGCTGCGTCGACATCTGCCCATGGAAATGCATCCACATGGTGCAACCCGGGGCCATCGCTGAAGCCAACGGCACCGAACTTCCCGGTGACGACCCTAGCGACCACGTAATCTTCACCATCGACGACGATGCCTGCACCCGGTGTGCACTCTGCGTCGACCGGTGCCCCACTGGGGTAATCATTCTGGGTAAAATCAGCGCCGCCGGCGCCGACGGAGATGCCCATCAGCGCACCAACACTCATGGCTACGGCTATGGGATGCGGTTGGGTTAACACACAAAACTATCTAAATAACTTCTGCAGGGGAAAGAGAAAACGGTGGCCGAAGAAAACGGCAAGAAATCAACTGGGCAGGCGCTCCAAGAGCGCATGGGTCAGATGGGTGAACAGATGAAGGGCTCACAAGCCTGGGCGTCTATCTTCCGTCCTGGCTCAATCTTCCGCAAGGGCTACAGCGATAGCCCCCGGAACCGCTCATACGTGATCATGAACAGCGTGCTCTACCACCTTCACCCGGTGAAGGTAAAGCGCCACGCCGTCAAAGTCAGCTACACCCTTTGCCTCGGCGGGTTGAGCTTCTTTTTGTTCATCCTGCTCACCGTGACCGGCATTTTCTTAATGTTCTTCTACCGCCCCACCGCCGCACAGGCCTGGGACGACATCCAAATCTTGCAAACCGCCGTCGGTTTCGGCCTCTTGGTACGAAATATGCACCGCTGGGCCGCCCACCTCATGGTCATCTCGGTGTTCCTACACATGGCTCGAGTCTTCTACCACGGCGCCTACAAGCCACCACGTGAATTCAATTGGGTCATCGGCGTCATGTTGCTGCAATTCACCCTGCTGCTTTCCTTCACCGGCTACCTCTTGCCCTGGGACCAACTCGCTCTCTGGGCGGTAACGGTAGGGACCAACATGATGGGCTTTACCCCAGTATTTGGTCAACAAGTACGTTTCGTCCTCTTGGGCGGCGTAGAAATCGGCACCGACACATTGTTGCGGTGGTACGTATTACACGTACTGATGTTGCCCTTTGTCCTGGTCATATTTATGGCTATCCACTTCTGGCGCGTCCGTAAAGACGGCGGCATCTCTGGACCTCTTTAGGCCGAGGAGACACCATGACTGAGATACCCGAACACCTCCGCAAACGAGCCGAAGAAGCTCGAGCAAAAGCAGCAGGCGCCCAAGGCGGCGACGCTCCAGCAGCCGACGCCCCCGCAGCAAGTGGCGACGCCCCAGCCAGCGGAGACAAAATCCCCGCCAATCTCTTAGATCGCACCACACCAGCCACTGGTCAAACAGTTCCAGCAGGCGACGGCGCCCCAGCCATGGGCAGCGGCCCCGACGGGCACACCCAACGCTTGTTGACCGTCGTAAAATCCGGGTCGATTCAAGACGTAAAAATGACCCCGCAAGACAAGGTCCACGTATGGCCCCACCTGCTGGTCATCGAATTCTTGGCCGCCCTAGCAATAACCCTGTTCACCACCCTGTTCTCCATCTTCGTCAACGCCCCCTTGCTGGAGTTAGCCGACTTCAACAAAACGCCCAACCCCTCGAAAGCCCCTTGGTATTTCTTGGGTCTGCAAGAACTGTTGACCATGTTCCACCCCATGGTGGCTGGGGTGACCATCCCCGGTATGGGCTTGATCCTTTTGGTCATGGCCCCCTACATGGATAAAAACCCTTCCAAGAAGCCAGAAGATCGCAAGTTCGCTATCTCGCTTATGACCGTGCACTTCATGTTCTGGGCCGTGCTGGTCATGATCGGATCGTTCTTCCGTGGCCCTGGATTCAACTTCGTGTTCCCCTGGAACGCCGGCCTCTTCTTCGAACTGTGAGCACTATGTCTATTATCGCCATCATCATCCTGGCCGTTTTGGCCGTCGCCGTTTTGGTCGGAGCATCAAAGCGCCGCGACCGCAGCGCAGCCGGCTTATCTAAAGAAGCTCGCCGCAACGATAAAGCCAACCCCGCTTTGGCCGATGCCGACACCGGCCCTACTGGCCGTGAAGTAGAAGCCGCCGCCGTAACCGCCCGCAACGAAGCCGACGCCCCGGTAGTGCCCTCGGCCCCCGACGAACCCTTCGTAGCTCCCGACCCAGTGGCCCTCGGGGTTACCCGCCGACAATTCTTCAACCGCAGCCTGGTAGGCATGATGGGCTTCGGTCTCAGCGGCTTCGGCGCCGCCTGCATCGCCTTCCTCTGGCCACAAGGGGTCAGCGGCTTCGGCTCAAAAATTAAAGTCGGCAACATCATTGAAATCTTGGCCGAAATCAAAACTAACAACGGGTTCCTCTACAAACCCGAAGGCCGCATGTGGATTACCGCCTACCCCAACGGTGCCGTAGAAAAAGCCCGCAACACGTACTCTGCCGTAGAACTCAACGGTATGACCGCTGGCGTAGACCAAGGCTTTGACGCCGGCGTAATTGCCCTCTACCAAAAGTGCCCCCACCTGGGTTGCCGGGTACCCAACTGCGTGTCATCCCAATGGTTCGAATGCCCCTGCCACGGCTCGCAATACAACCAGGTTGGCGAAAAACGAGGCGGCCCCGCTCCTCGCGGCATGGACCGATTCGCCGTTTCCGTAGACGGAGGCGTGCTCACCGTAGATACCGGAACCATCGTCCAGGGCCCACCCATCGGGACCAACACCACCGGCCAAGAAGCCGAAGGACCCAACTGTATTAGTGAGGCAGGCGGCCACTAGGCCCGCCTTGTCTAGGAGAACCTCGAGAACCACATGACTTCACTTATCCTCGCCGCCAGCACCCAACGATCCATAGGTTGGGTCCTCGCCACCATCGTGGTGGTGGGCTTTGCCGTCTACCTGCTCTTCAGTTTCCGCATTGGCAAGCAAGAACTCGGATCAGAAATAGACACCGCCGCCAACCGCGTCCCCCACTACGACGACGACGAACTCGAAACGCGCCGTTTGGACTCTCACCTCGGCTGGTCGCTGGTAACCCTGGCCGCCGTATCAATGATCCTGCCTCTGTACTGGCTCATGGAACCGGCCCGCCAAGAAAACGCAGCCGAAACCTGGGTAAGCCGTTTCGAGAGCCGCGGCGGACAAGAGTTTGAAGCCGCCTGCTCAAGTTGTCACGGCCCCGGCGGCGTAGGCGGCGTAGCGGCCTTCACCTTGGTAGACAGCGACGGCGGATTCGTCGCCCAAGTGGACTGGAAAGCCCCGGCCCTAACCACCGTGCTTTCCCGTTACGACGAATCTGAAGTCGAGTTCATTTTGAACTACGGCCGGCCCGGCACCCCCATGCCCGCTTGGGGCCTTCCCGGTGGTGGCCCACTGACCGAACAACAAATTCACCAACTGGTGGTCTACCTGCGGTCTATTCAACTTGACCAAGACGAAGCCACCGCAGAAATCGCTTCCGGTATAGAAACCGGCGTTCGCAACATTGTGATGATGGATGACGCCGCCATAGCCGACGACAATATCGACGCTGCCGTAGCTGCTTGGCTCGAAGATGCGGTCGACCCGTCAAGCGACAATTACTTGGCTTACGGCGAACTGCTCTTCAATAACCCAGCCGCCCAAGGCGCCAACAGTTGCGCTCGCTGCCACACCCCCGGTTTCTCCTACGGAGCCATCGACGCCGACAGCACCGACGGCCTTTTAGCCGAGTGGCCGGGCCTTAGCGAAAGCGGACTACTCACCGGATGGCAACCCGGCGCCGGCC
>Ga0233443_1001527_pt1 | contig 20007 bp, 29 predicted proteins | sample SI_123_September_2_FD_182784 | JGI IMG/M metagenome (GOLD analysis project Ga0233443, IMG submission 182784) | Seawater microbial communities from Saanich Inlet, British Columbia, Canada - SI_123_September2016_200_MG | ecosystem: Environmental > Aquatic > Marine > Inlet | place: Canada: British... | reverse complement strand
TATAGCTTTTATCTATTTAATAGAAAATAATTTGCAGGAAGCAGGAAGCAGGAAGCAGGAAGCAGGGTTTACAGCACGATAAATGCTTCTATCGCTTTTCCAATTATTTTGAATTTATCTGTAATTAGAGGGTATTGATGATTAAGTGGTTTTAGATAGTGTTTGTCGCCGTCTATAACGAGTTGTTTAAACGTGGCGATGTTTGTCCCTTCTACGAGAGCCAGCGCAAAATCTCCGCTGATTGGTATCTGTTCCGGGTCAATGATGATGGTCATGCCGTCAGGGAAAGACATTCCTGATGATGTTGTCATCGAGTCGCCTGATATTTTTAGTGCAAATGCGTTGTATGAGTGGTCTGTACTGCAGTAAATCATAAATTCACCTTTCCTTGGACTATTATTTTTATGGTGTTTGTCTAAATTGCTTGCCGATTCTATTGATAGTAAAGGGACTTTATTGTTTGGGTTGCTGACAATATCACAATTATCTGCAAAAGAGGATTGATCTAAATTATTTAACTGTTCGTTAATTCTTGAATTGTTATCCAGCCAGTCGATTGATAGTTTTTCTGCGACCAGGGGTTTTTATCACCTGGGACGCGCCCTCTTTTTATCCAGTGATTTAAGTTTTGCCCTGTTTTTTCTCCTATTTCCAGCGCAAATTGTCGTTTAGATTTGTATCTAATCGCTATTTTTCTGACCATTTCGGCCACGAATTCTGAGTCAGTTATCATAAACATAGAGTTTACACCTGACGTGGAAATATTAAATATAACTGTTTTGGTTGTAAAGTATAACCAAAACGGTTATATTGTGCATACCATGACAGCATTATTAAAAGCAATCGAATACTTTGACGGAAATCAGGCTGCATTAGCTCGCGCCATTGACCCTGAATTAACATCAATGAGCGTGTCCCACTGGAAAAAAAGAGGGGTGCCAATGCGCCGCGCCGTGCAAATTGAGCGTGTAACGGGTGGCACAGTAACAAAAGAGCAGTTATGTCCTGAACAGTTTGGTATTGCATCATGAATATCCGCCAGCATACCGGGGCGTTGGTTTACCTCCTTTTTCAGCGCCTGTATGCCGTTTGTCCTCCTTGCGAGCTTGAACAACTCGCTTTTTCCCCGGTTCGCGCCTGTGATTCTTTTAATTAACAGAATAGGTGAGTTGGTATGTACTCCGATCCTACAAAAATTCGTTCTCATGTTACAAAACTCCGCTTTAGTGATGAAGAAGAAAGATTGATTGAAGCCTGGGTGAATTACACCGGAGAGCAAAAGGCCGTTCTTCTTCGTGACATGGTTCTTGCTGGTGCTGCATCAGCTATTGGATTAAATACTACTCCTGTTTATCAGGCCGTTGAAGTTACTCAACAGGCGCTTTCAAGTGTCGGTTAAGGCGCGTTTGAGGGTCTATACAGTGCCTATTGAGGGCCCTAACAATTGACCAAAGTTAAAATCACCCCTTTTATAACGTCCTTTAGTGATCAGGAAAAAGCATTGATTGATGCTGTCGCTAATGAGCGTGACATTACATTTGATGATGCTGTATCTCAGTTGGCGTCCGAAGAGATAGCGCGCCGGATTAAAAAAAATACCGGGCGTAATCCTGCTTCGAATGTGCGAAATTTCAGGTAGGGAATATGATGGCTGAGTTTGTACCCAATTCATTCCAGGTGCCGAACAGAATTGTCGATGAAATAGCGGGTAAGGTTTCGGCAAAAGCATTTGCCTGTCTGATATTTATCATTCGTAAAACACGGGGCTGGCATAAAGTAAAAGATTCTATTCCTTTCACCCAATTTAAGCAGTTTTTAGGCATAAAAGACGACAGAACGGTGCAGAAATTATTATCAGAACTGGAGGTTATCGGGCTGATAAGTGTGCGTAGAATAAACGGTAAAATGAATGAATATTCGATGGGGGAATTGTTCAAAAATGATCATCAACCACCCACAAATAATGCACCTGCATTAAATGCCACCACCCACAAAAAATGTAGTACACCGCCCACAAAAAATGTGGGTGCCACCACCCACAAAAAATGTGGGTCATCAAAAGACACTACAAAAACAACTATTCAAAAACAAAGTAATATGGTCAAAACAGGTGAAATACCCTTTGATCAATTCTGGTCAATCTTTCCAAAAAAGGTAGGTAAAGAACCTGCTGAAAAATGCTGGAATAAGCTATCAGCAACAGACCAACAATCAGCACTAGAAAAATTACCCACTCAATACCAGGGCACACAAAAACAATACATTCCAAATCCATCGACTTATCTAAACCAAAAGCGGTGGAATGACGAAATAATTAACCAGGGCAAAAACCATGAATCAGCCAGCAAAAAACCCAGCGGAGATTTTAGCAAAGTACAAACCGACGAAGGGTTCCTCCGTGATTACGCATGACGAATATTTAAAGCAAACGGCTGCTATTTCAAGTCAGGTTATACAGCAGGCTAAATCTGATGTTGCACAAAGCCAGCAAATAATCATTGAGAAAGCTGTGCAACGTGCTGGTATTCCTGAGCGATTTATCTGCAAAGCATTTGACAGCTATCAGGCAACCGCAACTGACAGCATGAGAGCAAAAAAGATATGCCAGCGATACGCTGATAATTTTACTGATGTTCTGAAGAAAGGTGTGTGCATGGTTTTAACAGGGCAAGCAGGCACGGGTAAAACGCATTTGGCAATATCTATACTCAGTCAGGTTATCAACAATGGAAACACGGGGCTATTTATTACCGTTTCAGAAATGCTCAGGGCTATACGGGGTACATATTCTCCAGCCAGCAAAAAAACAGAACAGCAGGTATTTGATGATTTTATCCTGGCTGATTTGCTGGTACTGGATGAAGTGGGGGTGTCGATCGGTGACGATGAAAAGCGTAAGGCTATCATATTTGACGTGATTAATGGTCGCTACAATCGAATGAAACCAACCATTATTTTAGGTAATTTAACGCCTGATGAAATGGAGCAATACCTTGGGTTTAGAGTATGGGACAGGATTAAGGAGTCAGAAGCTCCGGTGATATCGTTTGACTGGGGTAGTTACCGCAGGAAACAGGTGCAGCCATCATGATCGAATTTAAGAAAATAACAAAACGCCAATGGAAATCAGTATGCGGGTGTTATCTGATACTGGCCACCGGTAAGGATGGTAGTTACCTGTATTCGGCCAGCTATAAAGGCATTGATGATAAATACGAGCAGCTTGGTGTATATGCTAACGGCACACCAAAGCAGAATGCAGAGCTAGCAAAGGCAGCTTGTGAGTCGCACAAGGTAAAACAGGGCTGAACCGATGATCGCCCATCAATATCACCCAACCTGCAAAGCTAACAGTTGCCCGCTACTGGCAACCGAGGTAACAGACTACTGGCCGAAGGAAAAGAAGCGCGACCCGAAGTTTCCACGATGGGGGTTGTGTAGTTACCATTATGGTCAAGAACCTGCAGAATGGGCTGAGATAACACGCCGCATTATTCAGCACCAGACCACGTTGCTGCTGCTACAAGGTGTCAGCAATATCACTGATCAACTGATTAAGCCATTGGCTGGTGAGCGAGTGGAAGAATGGATGGGCAGAGTGGGTCGGCATTATAAAACCATACTGTTGCAGCAGCAGCCAGCAGCACCTGACCTTACAGCGTTCGAATCACTACACAGTCTGCTTGATATAACCAGGTCAGCACCATGATTGTGTCAGAAATAAAAAAGGTACTTCCAGCCATTTTCATCCAACACGGGCACAAGACTCGTGGGTTTTGTGCAGATTTAGTTTGCCTATGGACTTCCTTACTCTTTCATTGGTTAGTTGTTTACTGATGGGTCGAGTGGTTAACAAAAAGGAATTGTCTGAAATCATCGGGGTTAGTGAGCGAACTTTGACCGATTGGCAGGACAAAGGAATGCCAATTAAGGTTGATGCTGGTCGAGGTAAGTCAAATGAATATGACACTCAGGATGTGATTGAGTGGCGAGTTCAGTTTGTGTCTTCCGGTTATCAGAGAGAGTCGGCAAAGGATAGGCTGGATAGATTAAATGGAGATTTAAAAGAGTTAGAGCTGGCGGAAAAATCAGGGATGTATGTGATGGCTGATGATGCCGAGTGGGCTCTTGAAAGTGTCATTCTTTCAGCTCGATCTGAACTGATGCGATTGGCCAGAAAATTAAAAAAACATTTAAAGAGAAACTATGAACTCGATTGTGAACTCAAGGAGCTTCAGGGTCTTACAAACCCCGTCCTCGCCCGCCTGGCTGAATACTCGTCAGACGATGAGGACGAGGATGAGGAAGGCTTTGAAAAAATGGTCGCCTCCTGAAGATATTAGCACCAGAGAATGGAACGAAAAATATAGAATGCTGACAAAGCTGGAATCGCCAGATCATGCTGGAAAATTCGATATGATGAATATTCCATGGGCAATTGGTATTTGTGCATCAATCGACGATCCAGAGGTCTGGAAAGTAATCAATATGAAATGTAGCCAGCAGGCGTGGACTAGTGGCCCAGTTATTGGGTATGTCATGAAAAGGATTGATGTTGACCCATGTTCTATAGGAATTATGTTTTCTAAGGCGGGGGAATTTGACGGTTTTATTGAGGAAAAATTGGCACCAGCAGTCAAGGCTACACCGAAATTAAAAGGAAAGATTGATGTTAGTGTTAGTCGAAAAGCAGGTAATAAAAAGAATTTTCGTAACTTTCCTGGTGGGTTTTTAAAGTTAGTCACATCAAACTCACCAGCATCTGGTAAAAACTCGACGTTAACAGTCGCAATCATTGAAGAGCCAGATGATGCAAACGCCAATGTTAAAGGGCAGGGTGATGCGATTAAAAACTTTGAAGAGCGAACAAAACAGGTTGAAGACAGAAAAGTTATCTATGGAGGCACGGCCACAATAGATGGTTTATCTGCCATTCAAACCGCTTACGAAGAATCTGATAAAAGTAAATTTTATATTCCGTGCCATGATTGTGGAGAGTCTCACCCCCTCGATTTTTATAATGTAGTGTGGGATAAAGACAATGAAACGGTGCATGAAATATACGGAAGAAGCAAACCAGAAACAGCGGTCTATGTATGTCCTCATTGTGGGTCAATATGGGATGACGAACAAAAATGGAAGAATGTTCAGTCTGCTGTTTTTACAGAAAATTATGGGTGGAAAGCAACGGCTGAATTCAGAGGCATCAGGGGTCATGCCGGTGTAGGTGAAATTTATCTAAATGGCAATAGCTCAAGAATGGAACGACTGGTGGAAAGATACCTGGAAGCAAAGCACAAGCTGGCTCAGGGAATAGATACCTTCTGGATATCATTTGTTAACAATTGCCTGGCACTGGCCTATAAATACGAAAGCAATAATGCAGAAGCTGAAACGCTTGAGCAAAGGGCGTTAGATTACCCAGAAATGCAAGTGCAGATTGGTGGATTAAATATTACCATAGGTATCGATGTGCAAGATGATCGCTTTGCTGTCTGTATCAGGGCATGGGGCAAAAATGAAGAAAGCTGGCTGGTGTATTGGGGTGAAATATACGGCGTAGTCCATGACATAAAAGACCCTGTATGGACGGAATTAGAGCAGCTGTGCTTCCAGCCATTCAAGCATGTTAAAGGGTTTGACATATTTGCTCAGGCGCTAACCATCGACTCATCAGACGGTGGTACAAACGACATGGTTTATACCTGGGTAAGGGCCATGAAGAAAAAATATTCTCATGTGCTTATCATGGCATGAAAAGGATCAACTGATCAAACTGATAAAGAAATATTTTCAACGCCCAGCGAAAGATCAATAGATCATAAATCGCCGACAAAAGCATCAAAATATGGGTTGAAGGTTTATATAATTGGAACCCTTAAATCAAAGGATCTGCTGTATAAAAGGCTACAGCTGGAGGGTAATGGGGCAGGGCGGATGCACGCTTATAAGACAGTTAGGAATGACTATTTTAAGCAGCTAAACAGTGAAGTAAAAGCACCATCACCTACTAACAGAAAAAAACTAGTTTGGCAGAAATACTCTGGCAGACGACTCGAAGCTCCAGACACAGAACGCTATGCCCTTCATGCGGCACGGGCTAAAAAGCTGCACTTAAAAACACCAGCGCAATGGGATGATATCGAGCATCAATTGCAACAAGTGGATCTGTTCAGCGCTCCAGCCGTTTCTCAAGAAACCAATAACAATCAAACAGCGGATAATGATCCGTATGGAAATGTAGATATGTATGACTCAGTAGGGGGTAACGATGGCTGGCTCTGAAAATTTAGGCGACATCATCTATGAAGAAATGTTCCAGGCCGCCAAAAAACTCGGAATAGATCTCAGTCGTAACCGGTTGCACGATTTTGCCCTGGTTGTTGATGACGGGGTTAAGCGTCGATGTGGGTCAGAACGAGTTTATGTTCCTGTTGAAAGAAAAGATATTCGCAATGAAAGAATTTGCAAATTAAAACTGGCAGGAAAGACATGCCGAGAAATTGCAAATAAAGAAGGTATGTCTAAAAGCCAGGTATTTACTATCTGTCAGCAATATGGAGTTTAGTAAATAGTGATCCTGTCCGGTTTTCTGCCTAAAAACCGGACAATAAATCAGTTATAAATTCACATCAAGTTCACTGTTGAGAATATTGATGTCGATCCACGCTGCTTTAGAGCAATACATTCACTTTACCCTTCTGTCATTAATTGCTCTGTTTATATTCTTTGTTGTTTTGGTGGAGTTAAAAACAGAGTTTGAAAATACAAAATACTACCCCGTCATAAAAGTCCTATTTGGTGTTCCATTTTTAATAGCAGATTGTTTGATGAACTGGGTATTTGTACCTCTATTTTTAGACCTGCCAGCACATCCCTTTGAGCTGGTAACCGGCAGAATGACCCGCTACAAAAAATTACAATCGAATCGACCATGGAATTTATCTAGACTTAAAAAATGGCGTTTATCTTTTGCGATCTGTTTATGCAATCACCTCAACCGTTATGATGCAGGGCATTGTTAATGAAATTACCTGAAACAGAAACACTTATTCGCTTATGTAGTCCGGGCCTACTTCGGTGATTTACGAACAGAAACAAAATCACGTCATGAAACGATAGATGATAAGCCTCGGCCTGAATCCATTCTAACCACACTGTTTAAAAGAAAATGATAGCTCTAATCGATCAATATTTTAGCCTGGTCATTACTGCAATGATCTATTTGTTTATCGCGTTTGTTTTCGTGATGAAAGTTAAACACAGGGTAGTCGGCACTAAATGGGAATTGCCTGGGAAGATATTCCTTGCTTTGCCTTTTGTTGTCTTCGACTGGTGGGTAAATATTTTATTAATACCTTTGTTTTTAGATGCTCCGGGAAGCTTTACTGAACTGGTTACAGGAAGGATGAAGCGATATAAGAAACTCAAGGTTTACAGTCATTCATCCAGAATAATTAAGTGGCGCTTTATGTTCGCTGTCTGGATATGTCAAAAGTTAAACCAACATGATAAGGACCATTGTTAGTGGAGTTTTTAAACGCCATCAATCTTGAACAGCTCGGTACTGCTGGTTTATTTATCGCGTATTTAATCTGGCAAAACAGGTTAATGGCTCGGGTGATTGATAAAAAAGAAACAGAGTGTATGCACTGGCAGAATAAAGCTTTTGATGTATCTCGTGACTCTCAAAAAGAAATGTTTGAATCCGCTCAAATATTTGAAAAAACACTCGAGGCGTTAAAGAGCTAGTTATGTTTTCGATCTTTAAAAAGAAGTCTCAGGCTGAAAAGCATATTGAAGACAGAGAGTTTAATGAAAGTGAAACGCAGCGAATAGAGTCTAAAAAATTAATGCGTGAAAACCGTAATAAACTAAATGAATTTCTTGATGAGTTAAAACAAAAAGAGCAAGTGCATCATGGGTAACTGGATTACAGAAATTGGTAACAACGCAATAACGATTACAGCTTTGTACTTAACCTGGCGGTGTTGGGTCTGGTATTTCCATGGTGAATTAAGCTCATTTGCTGAAAAGATCGTGGTGACAATGGGTGTAATGTCCTTTGCTGTCGCTGTCTGTGTTGGCTGGTGGGGTGTAGCAATATATCTTGCAACGCCTCCAGATCATTGGCATGTGTGGTTCGTGGAAAATAAATGGGCCATGACACTACCTGTTTCAATTGCTTATACCTACGCAGCAACTAGATTCACACAGTACATAGACGGATTTAACTCAGTAAAAGAACACATGATGTTCATAGGCGTTTTCTTTTTAGCTGCTGGGGTTAGTTTGCTGTAATGCCTTATATCACTAAAACAACTTCTTTTTGCAATACATCACAACAGTACATACATCCTGTAGCTATACCTGTGCATGATACTGGTGATCTAGTTATAATGTTTGTGTCTATTGATTCAGGGTTTATCGATGGAGCTATAACTGACTTTACTCAGGAGATAGTTGAAACGCAAGGGCCAGAACTATACTGTTACTCTCATGTGGCAGGCGCTACGCCAATAACTGAAACTACTATTAATTCGCTTAACAATACTTACGTTGCTTATTATATAGCTATTATTAAGGGGGCTCCTGCTACAAACTTTATTGACAGTTATTCTCTAAGAGGTAATGCTGGCAATAACGCTCCTATTGATGCTCCTGGCGTTACAACTACTACAGATAATTGTCTAGTTCTGTCCTGTCTTGGAGACTGTGGAGGTAATACTATACCTTTGCCTGAAGTGAGTAGTTCTGCTTTAGGTTATGCTAATAATAACAACTACCATCATGGAAGTTCTTTTTCTGCGCGATATCAGATAACTGCCGGAGCAACAGGAGACTTCCTCTATTACTCAGCTGCTCAACCTAATCCCGGAGCAATAACAGTTGCTATTAAAGATGACGGTACAAGCAAGATAGCTGCGTATAAAGATATAAATAATCCCGCTGCAATTCTTTTAAACTCTTTTAATACTGCAAGTTTTGCGGGTATAGACGGAACTGATAGAAGCGTAAATATTACTGCTGATGCAACTGGTAGTAATCTTATCCCTGATATAGACGGAAATGCTACACATTCAGTAGAAGCTGACGGTCAATTGGTTAACTCTAACGTTAGAAATGAACAAGAATATGGTTTTACAGGTACTCGTTTACAACAACAAAGCCTATCTACTTATAACGAAATTCCTTTGATTGGAGCGTTTACAATAGACTCTCTTGATCTTACTGATGAAATAATACTTTTTCGTTTTATAATTGATGCCGGTAACAAACTTCCTTACAACAAAGGAGTATGTTCTCTCATAGTATCAGATGGTAATGGTTCTATGCTTTGGGCAGCTAATGGTACAGAGGTTATGCCTAACACTGTGAAAAGTTATTTCAGCCACTTGATCCAGATGCCAGACTCAAGCAATGTATCTACCGGATATGAGTTACAAGAATATGGCACTTTTGATAGAAGTGCTGTAACAGTTATAGGTGTAGGTGTTAGACCTAATAGCTCCTATTCTGGCATTAACATGAGCCCTCTTTATCTCCTAAGAACGCTTACTGTTTTAGGGGGGTATATTGGAGGCGAGCTGAGCTTTTTAGATGCCTACACCCTAGCTCAGCAAAACTTACTATACACAATAGAATCGCAGAATACCCAATCTGTAGGGCAGTTTTACTGTATGCAAAAGATAAGGATAGGGAATGGCGGCACAGATGCAGTGGTATGGGATAGTACAGGACAGTCTATTGAATTTCCCATTGCTGCAAATATATCCGAACTAAAAGTACAATCACAAATTAACCCAGCTACTCTCGGTATAGAGTTTGATTTTGGTACAGGTAATTCAGCCATTATAGATGCCAATACCTATAACATGGGTGATTACCACGTATTTGAACTAACTAGTGGGGATATCTCTACAAATGGTGTTCTGGTTCTAAATGGCACAGTTGTTCTTCATCCATTAGATAATATTCTTAGCGGGCTGACATTTTCCGCGTGTAAAGAGATTACTCATAATAGCACTGATATGACTAGCGGTGTTGTTATCTCAAACTGTGTTGATGCTCAAGCAATTACAGTTACAACTGAGACTGATTTTGAAAAGCTACACAACTGTACGTTTAGCGGTAATTCAGTAGCAATAAAAATAACGGGCGATCAGTCTGGAACATGGACTGATCCAAATCTTACAGTGTCTGGCAACACTTATGATATTGAATATACAGGTACAACAGATTTTGAGATTCAATCAGCTACTAGCCTGAGTGTGCATGATGGTACTAACGGCGTACCCGGAGCAGGAACACTGACAATCGTAACACCAACAGTTAACACAGGCTTATCATTTACAGGTTTAGTCGCTGGTTCACAAGTCGTAATTTTTGAGACTGGCACACAAACAGAAATACAACGAAATAACTCAACAGCTACAAGCGAATCGTGGAGCGAGGTTTATTCTGCTGATCAAGACGTTGATTACACGATAATGAAAGCGGGGTATTTGCCTATTCGTGTAGCAGGTGTAACAGCTGGAAATTCAGTTATTCCTATTTCAGTATCACAAACATTAGATCCAATTTACGACTCTAGTCACGGTTTAGCTTATACAACAAATATTACATACAATAGAACAACAAAGGTTTTAACACTTGTTACCAGGGAAGAGGGAAGAAGCATTTATTCTGCATTGATAGCTGAGTTTATAGCCCAATCAACATTGGCTAATACTCAGTTTAATCTAAAAGCTATTGGCCCTGATAGAATAGACTTTCTAGATGGTTGCACAATTGATGATTTAGATCATTGGAAAGGAGCAGGAATGCAGTGGGAAAATACTAGTGATCAAGTAATAGGTAAATGGTGTTCAATCAAATCAGCAGGAACGATACCAGCAGGCGGGCAAGGCGAATATCAACAAGTAGACGGATCAACTACAACAGATTTAAGAGCTACAGGCGCAGTAGATCAAATATTTAAATTCTATGAAGACGCTAATGGAGATGGTACACCAGATTATGACTATTCAACGCATTTAGTTATTGAATACCATATCAACGGTTATTATGAATCAAGAGCAAATGTGCTCAATGGTCTGGGATTAACCGAATTAGAATCGTACGAATATACAGTAGGCATGGAGCCTGAAGCCATGACAGCGGCAACGGGTGATCCTGCTATAACTTTAACAGTCGTAGACCATACAGCAAGCCCTAAAGTAGTTGGTGGTAAGTCGTTTGATTATGAGATTCAGGACGGTGGTACAAATACAGCAGAAGACATTCTAAGAGAGTGGAATTATAACCTTTCTCAGGATGCGACTTATCACAGTAAAAACCCTTTTAACTGGCCTGATTTTGTTATAGAAGAGGGCGCAGACTACGCAACATCAGTCGGTTATGTTGACGGGCAAGACACTACAACGACTTTGCACGGTTGTTATGTAAGCAGAGGTGGTTCTGATCATCCAGACTTCGTGAGATTTCAATCTAATGATGAGAGTTATTATGTTGAACCGGTTACAGCAAATGGCAGCATTACTAGTCTAATTTCGGGCAGCAGAGTACGAATTGTTAGAAATGTAGGGGTAGATAATGATGAAACAATAAATACTGTTGTAGCCGCTGCAGGGTACTCAGTATCCTATACTGATGGTACTACTTACTCAGATGGAGATGTTCTCACTATTACAATAGCTTACCAATCAGGATTAAATGCCAAGAAGATACAAACTTTAACAGCTTTAGTTTCTACTACTGGGTGGTCTGCAGTAGCTAGTCAAGAAACAGATAGTGTATATGAAAATAACGGTATAGCTGGATCTACGGTCACTGGATACTCTGCTGATTATGTAGATGATGCAGATGGATTGAATATAGATATTCAAATTGCCGGAGCTACTTTTAATATTCTCAATGGGTATGCCTGGTATGTGCATAATTTAATGACAGAAGAGGGCATACGTCTTTTCTTTAATGTTATGCAGGCTATTAATGCAGGACACTATGAGTTTAATACAGATATTGCTACTGTAAAGTTAGATAACGTAGGTACTCAAAATTTACTAGAAACTTCTAATGCTTTACTAACGTGTAAAGACGGTAGCGATCCTAGAAGAAATCCCCCTACAGGGGGGTTTGGGATATCTATGAATGTAGGAGATATCTACGTCGCTAATATAGGAGGGTCAGCTTTAACAGCTGGTGAAAAAACTTCTTTGGCTAATATTGAAGCTAAATCAGCAGCGAGTCAAATTAGCATCGACAATGTAGTGGCGCACCTGGTAGAGATTAAAGGAGGTGGGTTTGATACGTTAACCGATTCACTGGAACAAATTAAAGATAATCAAAGTGCGGTATCTGACCAGGATAAAACTGACATTATCACCGGCACTAAAACCGCCATTCTCGGCGCAGAGTCTTTCCCATGACACTCTGGCAAATAATTACGGGCAATAGCTCTTTGCCGGTGCAGGCAGGCACTACTTTTTGGGACCATTTAAATAACCAGCTAGGTGGTAACTGCCCAGGCATCGTGGCTGAAGTCATGAATAATAATGCGGTGCTCATGGTCGATATCCGTCAGCCAGAACAACGGGCAGAAATAGAAATAAAGCCATTGACGGCACAAGTGAAAACTGTTCTAACTGCTGAAATCACTCAAACACAATATGAGGCAACCCTGCAATGTTCACCCTAACCACTGGGTATGATGCCCATTTTGTAATAACTCTTAAAAAAATAGTTAATGATGTGTCCAGTACATTCGATATACCGATTACAGCCACTGTGCAGGCAGCGATAATATCCAGTGATCGTTCGTCATTATTGGTTGACCCTGTCACGGTTGACCATACAGATGGTGAAGGTGATTGGAGTGCATCAAAAATTGTGGTAGATATTCCTAAGTCTAGTTTGGGGTCTGTCAAAGTGGGTGAAATAAAGATGGAAATAAAAGTATCTGATGGTGATAGCGAATTACCCTGGGTGCTAGAAGGTGAGGCAGAGCAAGGTCATATTAGTTAATATTTTAGCTGCATATAAGGTTCAAATTTATCTTCTATGTTTGAAAATTCAGTCATTAGTTCTTTCATTAGCTCCGCTCTTTTGGTGTGTTTTTTTTGTGTATGAGCTAAATCCATTTCTACGGCTTTGCACCAAAGGTCATTCCAGACGTAATTATAAGTTTTTTTATCGAAAATAAATCTGATTCCAATAATTGATCTGCGGAAGTTATCTTGAGTTTCACTACTTAAATTTCCTTCTCTAGAGAGGTCTGAAAGAAATGTTTTTATATTTATAAATACTTCATATCTTCTATCAAATAACTCATTCTTTAGTCGATTTTGATTGGTTTTCCATTGAACATATGCGATTAATAATCCAATAGCAGCAATTATTGGGAGTGATATAGCGGAGGTTATATCTATCCAGGTAGGCTCACATTTCATGGTTTTGGTCATCAAAAATTAACGATTATACACCTGTCCGGTTTTCTCCCTAAAAACCGGACAAACATTCTGGCATAGTCCGTCGCATGGCAATAGACATCGACAACGGATTACCCAATCCCGAAAACAGAACCACCCTAGAACACTACACCTACTGGATACGTGTCGAGGTCGCCGTGGGTGCCGGACAGCAAATCTCAGTTAATGGACGCAGCCTCACCCAGGCCGATGAAGCCTGGATAACAACCCGCCGCAAAGAATACGAAAACAAGCTGGCATCAGAAGCGGCAAAAGCTTCTGGTTTACCGTCTGGCCCGGTGTACCTGGGGTAAATGATGGATTCACAACTGGCACTCGATAATCAATCACCTGACCTGGCTGGCATAGAGCAACTGCCAACATTGGCGGCCAGTGCTCATGATGCGGCGTCACTCAGTGACCGTGCAATCGGTGACTGGAATCCCCTGCCAGCATCACCAGATATAGATTTGATTGAAGAGCTTGTCACGATGGTGGGTCGCTCTCGTGACCTTGACCGCAATAACGGCATAGCTTCTGGCGCAGAACAAACCCACAAAGATAATATTATTGGTTCCAGCCTGCGCCTAAGTGCGAAACCAGATTATAAATTGTTGGGTAAAACTATCGACTGGGCGCAGGAATGGGCAGACAACACAGAAGCACAATTTAGAAGCTGGGCAGAAACCACAGAATGTGATGCCGGTGGCGAACTCAATCTACTGGGTTTAACTCAGCAAATGTTTTCCGGTGCTTTTACCAATGGTGATGGACTGGCGTTACCGCTCTGGAAGCCCCTGCCAGCTACGCGATGGGCAACTCGATTACAGGTCATGGAGTCTGACAGACTCGACACACCTTCAGGCATGGAACAGAAAAAGAACCTGAGTGGTGGCGTACAGCATGACCAGCACGGTCGGCCTATCGAATACTGGATCATGAAAAACCATCCGGGTGAAAAATACGGATTTGTGTATGCCGGGGCCGATGAGTACCAGCGCATTCCCGCTTTCACCGATTGGGGTCGTCGTCGTGTTATTCACCTGCATGATAAAAAACGTGCCGGAGCAAGTCGTGGAAAGCCATTAATTTCATCGGTTATGCGTGAATTTAAAATGGCTGGTAAGTACACCGTTACCGAACTGCAAACCGCTATTGCAAATTCACTGATTGCTGCCGTGCTGGAATCTGATCTCGATCAGGAAACTATGAACAGTATTTTCGGTGAAAATGCCGAGAAAAAATACAACGAATTTTTAGGTGGATACAAACCCCGGCTATCCGGTGGTGCCGTATTAAAAATACCACCAGGCACAAAAATGCACCTGCTTAATGCCGGGCGCAATAACTCTGCTTATGACTCATTCATGCAGAGTCTACATCGCAATATGGCAGTTGGTTTAAATATTCCATACGAACTGTTGATGAAGGACTTTTCAAACGTCAATTATTCATCAGGACGCATGGCATTGCTCGAAGCCTGGCGTTATTTCTGGGGCCGTCGTCGCTGGATATCTGATTACTGGTTGAACGTTGTTTATGAATTATGGCTAGAAGAAGCCATTAACCTGGGCAGAGTCGAAGCACCAGATTATTACGACAATAAATATGCCTATTTACGCTGCCGCTGGATCATGTCCGGACGTGGTTGGGTTGACCCAGTTAAGGAAGCCAATGCGGCGAAAATCAGAATGGATATTGGTGTGTCTACTCTGGAAAACGAATGCGCGGAACAGGGTCTGGACTGGCGCGAAACTTTAGAACAGCGCAAGTTTGAAAACGATTATGCGCAAGAACTTGGTTTGCCGAGTGTGCATGAAGTTGAGTATGCGCCGGATGTTTCTCGGGAAACAGATCAAGATAAATCAGATGATGAAGAAAAAACCAAAAAAGAGGAATCGGCTAATGCCTGAAGTTGAACAATTTAAGTATCAACTTATCCAAGGCTTGCTTTACGACACGCCTTTGATGATAGCACCTGGTAAAGCAGAAATTCTGCATAATGTTATTCAGGGTTACTCAATGGGTAAGCCACCAGAAGTTGATGCTGCTGCATTTCCAAGCAATACAGAGCGTAAGCCGTACCAGATGACCACGAGTGGAATTGCTGTTATCTCTGTCATGGGCTCACTAACACATCGTGCTGGTTTTCTGGATGCGCTGTCGGGTATGACCAGCTATAGCCGGTTGGCCAGTCAATTACGCAAAGCTGAAAAAGATCAAGACGTTAAAGCAATCTTGCTCGATGTCGATTCGCCGGGTGGATCTGTCTCTGGATTGTTTGACCTGGCTGCAGAAATAAAACGTATAGATTCTGTAAAAACTGTTTGGGCTCTTAGTAATGAAAGCATGTTCAGTGCTGCTTACGCAATAGGTGCCAGTGCTAGCAGAATCATTGCACCAGAAACCGCTATGGTCGGTTCAATAGGCGTCATCATGATGCACCTGGACCAAAGCAAAGCACATGCAAAAGCCGGTAAAAAATACACGCCAATCTATGCAGGCCATCACAAAATTGATGGCAGCAGTCATGCGCCTTTAAGTAAACAGGCACAAGGCACTTATCAAAATATTGTCGATCAAAATTACGATATCTTTGTTCGTCATGTTGCAAGTGGTCGCACTAGCATGAGTGAGCAAGATGTTATCGATACACAAGCCCAAATTTACACTGCTAAGGATGCTATGGACGTTGGTTTAATAGACCAGATTGCCTCGCATGATGAAGCGCTTAACCTACTGGAAGCGGAAATACAGCAACCAGTTTTATCAACACTGGCAACAGCCAGTAAATCACCGGAGACAATTATGTCTGAAAAAGAAACGGGCATAACGTCCGTCATTTCACAGGCCGATCTCGACTCTGCTGTTGCCAACGCAAAAGCAGAAGGTCACGAGACTGGTCTACAAGCTGGACGCGAAGCGGAGCAAACCCGCATCAACTCTATTCTTAAACTCGACTCAGCCAAAGGCAAGATCGATGCAACGCTATCAGCTGCAATCGAAAACGGTCTTGAAGCTGAAGCTGCAGACAAATTTCTGGTTGCAGTACCGGCAAAAGCAACAAATGGTTTCACCGCCGCAATGGATGCCCTGGGTAATCCAGAGATCGGTGTTGATACCGGTGAAGGATCCGAATTAACCGATGATCAGTTAGCTGCGAAAGTAGTTTCACTGGTCCAGTCATAAGGGGGAATAACTCATGTCTGAATTTACATCAACAATCTATTCACCAGATCGCCTGGTGGGTAATAACGCTCATCTGCTGGTTGGGCAAAAAGTCACTATTTTAACCGGTCAGGTTTTAAGTCGTGGCGCATTGCTTGGCAAGATTACTGCATCCGGTAAGCATATTTTAAGCCTGTCTGCTGCTGGTGATGGTTCACAAACAGCCGATTTAATTCTGGCTGAAGATGTCGATGCAACGGCGGCTGATGTGGTAACACTAGCATACAGCCGTGGTGACTTTGACGAGTCCGCTGTCACTTATGGCACTGGCCACACTGCGGACAGCGTCCGTGAAACCCTGCGTGGAAAAGGCATTGTGCTTGTTCCATCTGTTAGCGCATAACTGGAGATAATAACAATGGATATCTTTTCTACAAACGTACTGGCGAAAGTGGTTGAACTCATGAACCGCCCGTCATCATTTTTACTCGATACCTATTTTCCTTCGGTGCAAGTTCACGCAACGGAGGAAATTAACTTCGATGTAGTCACGACAGCTCGACGCCTTGCGCCATTAGTGTCGGCAGTTGTTGAAGGTCAAATCGTACAGGAAACCGGCATGGTCGCTAAAAGCGTTAAACCTGCCTATGTTAAACCTCGTACACCGTTGGCACCATCAGGCGCGTTAAAGCGTATGGCAGGTGAGCAAATAGGCGGAACGCTGTCACCAGCAGACCGTCAAATGGCGCGTATTGCAGCGACTATTGCAGACCATATCGGCCAGATTACTCGTCGTAAGGAATGGATGGCAGCTTCTGCCCTGCGTACCGGTGCTATTACCCTGTCTGGTGATAAATTTCCCACGCAAAATATCGACTTTGGTCGTAATGCTGCATTAAGTGTTACGCTGGCTGGTGCCACTGCCTGGGGTGCTGCCGGGGTTAACCCATTGGCTAATCTACGCGCCTGGGCTTTGTTAGTGCTTAAAAATGGTGGGGTCGGTGTGACTGATATCACAATGGATGCAGATGCCTGGGAACTGTTCTTTGCATCAACCGAAGTTCAGGCACAGCTTAACTATCGTCGTGATGTTGCTGCAAACTTCAGCAGCAATTCACAAAGTAATGTGGGTGGTGTGTATCAGGGTTCAATCGGTAACTTCAATTTTTACACTTATGCTGAATGGTATGTCGATGATGCCGGTGCAACTCAGCCAATGTTGCCCAATAAAACTGTTATTCTCGGTGGTGCAGGACTCGAAGGTATTCAGGCGCATGGTGCGATTCTTGATGATGCGGCTGGTTTGATTGCGATGGAATACTTTCCTAAGTCATGGGTGCCACAAGACCCTGCAGTTCGTCAGGTGCTTACTCAATCTGCACCGTTGGTTGTGCCTTGCAATGTTAATGGTTGCCTGGCTGCAACAGTCGCATAGGGGTGATTGCCATGTTTATCACAAACAGCACGTTTCATATCACTAAAGACAAAGTTATCGAGTCTGGTGTTGAGGTCTCGCAAAAAGACCTTGGCATCAGTGATGACGATGTTAAGCGGTACATTGCACTTGGCTCGCTGGTTGATATTCAGAAACCGGCAAAAGCGGTAAAACCCGCTGAAGCTGAAAAAACGGAATCTCCTAAGTAGGGCCTTATGGATCTGTCCGCTCTAAACAATGCCGTCCTCAACACCTGGGGCGAAAAACTCCAGGTAAAGGTCGGCACTATTACGCACAGTAACATCGTTGGTGTTTATGCCGATGCGTACGCAAAAACCAGCGTCGGTAATACCGACGTAGAGCGGCCAGATCCATCTTTTTCGTTTAAAACATCAGACTATAATCAATTAGCACCTGCGGTCGATGACCAGGTTATCTACCAGGGTGTCACCTATACAATCATCAGTGCTCCAATTTATGAAACCGGTAACTGGTGCAATGTGATGGTGAGGGTGTACTGATGATTACGGTCGATATTAACCCGATTGATTTAAAACATACGGCACAGTTTCTGTTGGCATTCCCAAAAGAAATTAATACCGCAAAATATAGAACACTGGCAAAAACCGTTAAGTGGGCCAGTGGCCAACAAGCGTCAAAACTGGCAGCAGAAAATGCTATGCCGGTCAGTATCTTTAAGAAAGGTGCAAAAAATGTAAAAGGGTTCAGAGTCAGAACCAGCAAGATTAAATTTAATACTACAAAGGCACAAATATGGGCTGGTTCAAACAGTGTAAAAGCTCGTTACCTTGGTAAAGCTAAAGAATCAAAACGAGGTGTTACAGTAGGATCTGGGCGTACTCGTCGATTTTATGAAGAGGCTTTTTTAATTCAGAGAGCCGATGGACGGCCATCGGTTGTGTATCGTAATAAAAACAGCCGTAAAATCCGCTCAATCACTGAGCCAGTTCAATCTGTTTCAGTCGATGAAATTGAAGCGGCAATACCCGGTGAGCTATACAAAAAAATGGATCAGGAAATGAATTATATCCTGAACGTTGCAAAAACAAAGTACCAGAGAACAGGGCGGAACTAATGCCAGTCTCCAGTCAATTTGAAATAGAGCCGCTCATCCTGCAAGTCATTAACAGCCTGGCATTGGCCGGGCTTAAAACGGTCAGTGATGAAACCATCATGGCCGGTGTTAATAACCCGTCTAAATTATTACCAGCCGTTATTTTATTCAGTGGTGATGGCCAATACAGTCAGGGTGTCGATGGATCGGTGCAGACTGAAACACAGTTCTGGCAGATCTCTGTCATGGTTAAGCACGTTAACAATACAGCAACGCAAACCACAGCCAGTGAAGCCGGTAGTTTTATGACGCCGATACTTAACGCCCTGGTCGGTAATCAGATAAACGCCAATTTTGCACCACTAGAAATAGTAGAGCGTCCTGTTGCTAATTATTCAGAAGGGTTTGCAGAGTTCCCGGTCATCTTAAAAACCAGTTTTGATGTAGGGGCGGGGGCTTAACATGCATAGAGCAGAACAAAGCCTGCAGGCTATTAAAACAAACTTAACGGGGTTGACTGTTACCGGTGCTTCTATCCATCGAGCATTTGAAGAAATTCCAGCCGTGCCAGCCCTGGTATTAAAAATGGAGTCAGATGCCGTTATCGATTCAGCTTACGGGCAATTTAACCGGGCGCTAAGTTTTGCAGTCGATATACAGATCAAAAAAAGCGCCACAGCAGAAGCCACATTTAACCAGATTCGAGCAGAAGTGCACAAGGCACTGATGCTGGATATAACGCAGGGTTTAGCATTTATTGACAGAACAGAGCCGGTCATCGATGACGCACCCGCGCAAAAAGACCTGGAGCGCCCGATCATAGAACAGTCGATGCATTTCAGAGTTTATTATTCACATTC
>Ga0233443_1001520_pt1 | contig 20058 bp, 19 predicted proteins | sample SI_123_September_2_FD_182784 | JGI IMG/M metagenome (GOLD analysis project Ga0233443, IMG submission 182784) | Seawater microbial communities from Saanich Inlet, British Columbia, Canada - SI_123_September2016_200_MG | ecosystem: Environmental > Aquatic > Marine > Inlet | place: Canada: British... | reverse complement strand
CTAGTTAATTATAAAAATATTATATTATCTGAAGTCGCTATTAATAGTTCTTGAAATCTTGGCTAGTTTTAATAATTTATTGAGTCACCTAATTGCTCCATCTAATCAAACTTCTAATATAGATGTTGAAAAAACTTGTTTTTTATATTTTAAAATCCTAGAATCATCCTTTATTTCCGAATAATATAAATCTATATTCTTGTTTATTATAAAATCATCTAAATCAGATTTATTAGTTGATAATATAAGTTCTCACATATTTTTTTTATTTATCTTTTTTTCTAATAATTTAATTATATCCTGTTTATATAAACTATTTTCATCCATATAATAAAAAATATTTAGCTTAAATCACATTTCTGATAATATATCTATTATTTTTAATCATCTAAAATTTCATAAAAAGTCTTTTAAATTATTAGGCAGTAACATAAATCATATTTCATAATTGTTATTTTTTGCTAAATTATTGAATTCATTTATTTTAGCTTTAAATATTTCATTATCTGATATATCTTTATTGAATTTTTTTAATATCTGTTTTATAAATAAAATAGAATTATTAAATCAGAATGGTGATACTGTTCTAAATGTATTTTTATTTGTTTCTTCAAATACTTTAATAGCTTCCTCACTTCTTCAAGTATCAATTAAAACTATTTTTTCAGCTAGTTCCAATTCTTTAAGTGATTCTATTTCAATAATAGGTAATATTACTCATTTAACATCAATTCAAAACGTACTTAATATATCTTTAAGCTCAAAAAGTCATCTTTGATGAGGAAATCATACAAAATAACAAGTATCTTTTTCTTTTTTAATATCTACTTTATTTTGTTCCAATAATCTCTTTAAAATTTTATATGGATTAAAAGCTGTTTGATCAGTATGAATTATGGGTATAGGAATCTTGTCCTCAAATCTTTTAATAATAGACTTCAAATCATCTCATATAATAGTAGGTAGACAACATAAATTTATGTGAATATAATCATATTTTTTGTAGTCTACATTTTCTAATATTTCCTCTATTTTATCAGTAGCTCATCATACAATTGTTTCATTCTGATTTATGAATGTTGTATAATGATCTTTAAAATATTTTTTTCTAGGTTTGAAGTATGAATTATCAATTTTAAAATTGTTACCTAAATTATAAAAATAATTTATTTTTCATGATAATAATCATTGAGCATTACAGTAAGTACACTCAGCCTCTGAGTGTTCTATACTACAAATTGAAGCCTTTATTTCTACTCAATCTCTTTCATTTCTTCTAGACAAATAATCCTCTAAAAAGTTAAAAGCCATTAAATTATTATAAGATTTATTAGAAAATCATACATGAATATTTCAGAGTAAAAAAGATAGCTCAGAATAATTATTTTTTCAAATAAATAATGATGTAAAATAATTTAATCATATATTCTCTTTATCAGTTAGATTCTTTAGTACTACTAAATATAGACTGTTAAAAGACTTTTTTTCTTGTTTTTTATTAACTCTATCAACTATAGCAGTCAATTCTTCTGAATTTCAATTGTAACTAAAAATTGCATTCTTTTTGTCATTAGATATTAGGTAGATACTATGACTCGAAAAGCTATACTTATGAAAACATCTTAATTCAATATTTTTTCCGTCAAAAAATACTCATTCAAAAAAGAATAAAGCATTTCTATCTAATTTTAATAACTTAAGAAAAAAGTCATTTATTTTATTATTTCAATATTTTTTCATATTAACTTAATATACTCTTATATGTAAAAATTTTCGTAGATAAAGTCATCAAAATCTTTATCGGAAAATGTTTTTGGTATTATTTTATTATCATTATTAAGAATATAGTTTGATAAATCTTCATACTTTCATAAATCTTTATGCTTTTCATCAAATTCGTATAAAGTCATATTTTTCTTTTCTGCTTGTAAAATTCATTCAGATCTATTCATTATTCCTACAATATCTGATCATAACTCTCAAACAAAATCTTCCACTATCTTAACTTCACTTTCATTTCATCTAAGATTCAGAATTACACCTGCTAATCAAATTCAATTTCTACTATAATTAACTATAGCTTTTGATATATTATTAGCAGCATACATACTCATTATTTCTTCTGATAATACTATATATATTTGATCTGCAAATCACATTTTTAGAGGTGATGCAAATCATCAACATACAACATCTCATAGAACATCAAAAATGACTATATCATAATCATCCTCGTTTAATAGATTAATCTCTTCAAATATTTCAAACATAAGTGAAATTCATCTTCATGCACATCATATTCATGCTATTGGTCATCATGCCTCTATACAATCTATTCAAAATCTTCATTTATGAATAATTAATTCTTTTGTAAAATCTTCTACTTCCCTATCTTTTGATAGATCTATAACTGTTGGAATATCCCTTACTCATGATAAAATTCTTTTACAAGAATCATGTTTTGGATCACATCATACTTGTAAAACTTTCAATCATTTTTTTGCAAAAGCAACAGCTAAATGCGTAGATGTTGTTGATTTTCATATTCATCATTTTCAATATATTACTATTTTTTTCATATTTACTTATTAAATACTTTAGAAAAAATAAAATTTATAAACTTATTTACATCCATATTTTCTTCAGAATATTTTTTACAATTCTCTGAATATTCATCAATATTATCCTCATTATTAGCAAAAAAGCCAACTTTTAATTTAAAATCATCTTTATCTCAATTTTTATATGCTACTCATAATTTTTTATCTAATATTTCTTTTACTATTAATCAATCATTATATGGTACAACAACTGGTTTTCAAGCACAAATCGAACTAGCTATCATTTTACTTCTATCATCATCGTTAAACTCATCTAAGTGACAAAAAACTCAAAAATGTGATAGTTTAAATACTCAAAAAAATCAATAATAATTTTGTATTCATCTGTACATAGAAATAAAATTATCTATTTTATGAATTTCATCACTAACCAATAATCATTTATAATCTCCATTCAAGCTATTCAAAACAGAAAAATCCCTAGCCCAAGACATTCATCATGATAATATAAAATCATCTATTTCTGTAATAGTTGAATAATTTGTTAATAATGAGATATTTTGAGGATTTAAAAAATTATAAACCTTAGTATTAGAAGTATTTATAAATTTATCAGTACTATAACCTATTGTTTTACTTTTGTAGCATGAAAAAATATTTTTATATCTACTACAATCTATATCTGTGTCAGTTACACTAGATAAAACTATCATATTAATATTTTTATGCTTTCACTTATAATCGTATTGAAAAGAAAAAACTTTAGTATCTATATAACTATCTATGATAAAATCTATATATTCATCATTAAAATCCTCTCTATATATAAATTTAACATTTGGATTATTTGCCTTTAATTCATTAAAAAAACCATCTTGATTAAGCCTCTCTCACCAATATCATTTTCAAAATTTATATAGTACGGTTAAATCTAAACTAGAATTATTACAATATGAAATAAATGATTTTTCTATGGTTTCTTCCATTCATCATCATTTTAATATAAGTAATAATTTTTTTGTTGTTTTTAGCTTATCAAATTCTTTATCATAAAATCTAGTATTATGCTCTACAAAAAGCTTATGGAGGGTATCCTCATACATAACTATAATCTTAATTATATTATCTATAGATTCTGTATTTGTATTCTTAGTATCTATATAATCATAAATTTTTTTAATATCCTTAAAACTTCTTTGATAAAAATATAACTTCTTTGATTTAAATAGTATATTTGTTCCATTATCAATTAATGAAATTTCTAATATATTCTCTCATGTAAAAATAACTATTTTTTTATATAAGTGATCAACTGTATAAAAAAATATTTTTACTTTTGAGAATATTAAATTGAGTAATTTGGTTAATTGATTATCCATTTTTTAAATTATTTAATAATTTTTTTATAAACACTATCAAACTTTGATAATATTACAATTAAGTTATTTATTTTATTTCTATTATCACTATAAAAAGCTTTAACATCCATATTAATATTTGATTCATTTTTAGCATAGAACCAATATCATAATCCATTTTTAATCAAACTATAATTAGATTTATTAGGTTTTTCTACAATAAAATATATAAATATTCCTTTTTCTTTAAAGATAACTTGGATATTATCATCTAATGATATAATTATACTATCAATACTAATATTATTAATATATTTTTTTAAACTTTTTAATAAATGATTTTCAATAGCAATTATACTTTTGCTTTTTCAAGTTTTTTTCTTTTCTAATAAAATACCAACATCGCAATAACAAACATTTTCTCAACATAAAACTTTTTTATCTCATCAATATAATAATTTTCATAAGTTATCAATATTATATTTCATTTTACTAAGCGTATAGCAATTTCAAAAAAATAACTCTCATTTTGCTGAAATTTGTATATTCATATAATGCTTATTTACATACTTACATTCAAATCCTTTAAAATTATTAAGATTATGCTTATATATATGTGCTAATCAATATTTTTGTGTTTCTCAATTTTCTAATTCAACACTGATTAAATTACCATCTCTATTAAGATCATTATCTGAATAAATATCTGATAAATGTATATTATTGTAGTAGTCTATTACTTCATTATTGTAAGTTTTTGATATTTTTCATAGAGTGTTTGTTATTAATGTATAAGTTGATTTATCCTCTTTAATAGCTATTTTTTTACTTATATAATCTTTAATTTTCAAGAATGATTTTAAAGACTGATTTTTATCTGGTAGTAAAAATTTAATTCAATAGTTGATATTATATTTAGCTAATACTAACAATGTGTTAATTAAAATATCTTCTTTGTCTTTATATTCAAAAAAATGATAAGATATATTAAAATATAATCTATCTATATTATTCATTAAAGATAATTCTCACAACCGTTTATCATATGATAATAAATTCAGTCAATTTGTATCTATTTGTATTTTAATTTTATTTGATGCAATAGATAAAAAGGCTTGTAGTATATTTATGAAGTCTTTATGAATTGTAGGTTCTCATCAAGATAAAGTAATTAATATATTTCTCTCATCTATTTCTAATGAATATTGTTTTATTATTTTTACTATATTTTCAATTTCTGAAAGTCATAAAAAATCCTCTGAAAAATCATTTCATGCTACACAATAAGTGCATCTAAAATTACAATTATTATTTATATGTATAATAAAAGTAATTAAATTTCAATTTGGTTTTAATTTAACTATTTTGTTTCACATACTTTTTCCTTTAATAAAAAATTCACCACTTTAGCTTTAACATAGTCTTTTCAGACAAATCAAATCCAATTTTTGTAAAATCATAAACAATATTTATTATATTTACAATCTTTGCATTCATTTATTTTTTCTTTTTCTCTCCATAAAATCTTATATGACTCCAAGTTTCATTCATTTATTACTCAATTTTTTTTATCATTTTCTATATCTTTTAACCTATCATATTCTAAATTATACTCTGGATAATCTAATATACATAATGGAGGAGAAGTAAAATGAAAATCTAGTAATATATTGTTATTTTTACATAATTCTACTATTCTGTCTATTTCTAGTAATTCTGCTGAGTCATATTTCAATAATACTTCATCTTTATTTTTTTCAGCATATCAATTTGGCTGACAAAAACCAAACGATATAATATATAGATTTCATTTTTTATTCTTTTTTACTACTGGTGTAATAGAGAAAAAATTAATTTCAACTAATTTTTCTATGTATTCATAAATCGAAAATATATTAATCTTTGTAATTACAATATTTAAATTTATATATATTTTTTTGTCTAATTTATTGGCTTTCATATAAGCGACCCAATCATAAAAATCTTGCAACTTATAATATATTCAAATTTCTTTGTTAATATCATTATCTGAAGAATGTTGTGCCATAAAAATATTATCTAATCATGCTTCTATAAGTTCATCAGTTAATTCATGCCTTTTAAAAAGCATAGTTCAATTGGTCTGCATTTCAACTATTCAAACTCATATATTTTTAGCTAATTTTATATATGAACAAATATTTTTATCTAATGTTGGTTCTCAACCAGAAAATGATAAATTAAGATTTTTTAGCTGGTCTTTAGTATATTTTTTAGTTAACGATAATATCTTATATATTACCTCTGATGATGTTACATCATGAGTTCAAAAATTATTTACTTTTGAAACATTACAAAATTTGCACTTCCAATTACATTTGTAAGTGATCCTTATAATTTCATTTATGTATTTTCATTCTTTTTTATCTGCCATAATATTAAATTATAGGATTAATCTCATCCAATGTATACAATATATCATAATGCTTAGATGGCCCCCAACACATATCTATATATTTACAATTATTACATTTATCAAAATGCTGCCTTTCTCTAGGTAGAGTTTTTTGCTCTTTTAAGTCTCATCTATCTATTTCCTTTTTATTTCTAAATACATTTACTCTTGTCCCATAATCATAATCATCCGTCATCTTTATATAATTTTCTAATTTATCTTTTCCAAATACACAAAAAGGGAAATCTGGTAATTTTAATCTTATTTTGTTATCTAAACAAAATTTTATAATTGGTCATATTTCTTTTACACATTCTGAATAGCTAGGAGCAATTCTATTCATTACATGTTCTTTAGAATAATACTTAATATCTATATCCGGGTAAGTTATAGCTATTTCTGTTATATTATTTTTATAAGATTCTTTAACTAAATCAAATAATATGTCTAAATTATCTTTCGTAATTACAATATTTGATTTTAGCATTTTTCAATTCCAAAATTTAGATATATTTTTAAAAACTAAATCCCAATTAACATAGGCATTTGTTCTTGAGATTAATTGTTGTTTTTCTGTATCCAAAGCTTCCATTGACAATATTAATTCATCTATATAGGGCAAAAACTTAGAGGCCTGATTTTCAAGATGTAAAGTTGTACAATTTGTAGTTACTAAAATTGTAAATCACATTTTTTTAGCTATTTTTAAAGCATCAAAAAATACCGCTTGAATTAATGGTTCTCATCACAAAAAACTTACATGATCATATCACTTCTGCTTATATTTTATTAATAATTTTAATATATCATATGTTGAAACTTTTGTATCCCACATTACTTCCATATTTGGAAATTCTTTACAGTAAGTACATTTTTGATTACAAGTCCATCATACATATATTTCTACTCTTTTATAACTCATATATATTTTTTGATCAATATTATTAATTTATGTATATCACTCTTATTATGGTTAAATAATGTGTTATCTTTTAAACATCTATAGACCTCTATTAGTAACAATTTAAAATTAATTTTTTTTACTCAATATAAGAATAAAAAATCTTTACAATATTTATATTCAAAGTTATATCACAAACAGATCCTTGCTAAATCATTTTCTATATTTCAATTTTCATATGAAACTAAATCAAATATTCAAATATTTCAATTACTAGTTTCAAAAAAATTACTAGTATGAATATTTCAATTAATATATCATTTTTTTATAGCATGTATATCTTTAAGTAATATATATAACTTATTAATCTCTATCTGATTAAAATTATTTATTTTGTTATTACTAATACGTATATTTTCTATTTTAGCATAATTAAATAAATATTTTCATATATTTATTTGTCAACTTCATATATATGTTGGTATTAATATTCATTTTTCTTTAAATAGTATATAATTATTTTTTTCCTTTAGAAAAAAATTTGATTCTATATTTATATTTAAATCTGATAAATAATCATCTGGTAAATAATATTTTATTACGTAATTATAATTATCTAAAACTAATATAAATCAAAAATTTGAATATTTAATAATACAACTATCTCAATATGTATCTTTAATATAATTTTGTATATCTTGATCTTTTTCAATTATTTTTCTTATAAACTGTATATTCATAATTTATTTTTTCTCTAATATTAGGAATATATCTTTTCATGAATTATCGTCATACTCTCCTTCGTAAATCTTATATTTATTGGTAATAGATAATAAATCTTTATAGACAAATAAGGCATTAATTTCTTGAAAATTAAATATAATTTTTCATTTTTTATCTAAAAGATTATAAAGATCATCAAATAAATTTATAAAAAATCCTTTATAATTAGCATACTTTTCATTATATAAATCATCATTAATTATATTAACCAAATATATAATATCAAATCTCCCCATATTTAATAACTTATCTTTATCACAAATATCTAGTTGTTTTACATTAATACCCTTATTAAGTCAATAATTTATTGATTTTTCGTTATTGTCTAATCATAATACCCTGTATCATAATCAGCTTAAATATTGCACTCCAAGTCAATAATTACATCCTATTTCTAAAATACTCTGAGATTTTTTAACATGTTTTTCTATATATTTAAAAAATCTATTATAGTGATTAATTGTAACAGGGGTTCAACTATATGCTTTTTTAATAGGCTCCAAAATACTAAATCCATAACTTCTAATAAAATTTATATGAATTCATTCACAATCATCATTGTATATGCATCCCTTACATCTTAGAGATTTCTTTCTATATAAGTCTTTTATATATTTATAAGTATAATCCTCCAAAGTTTTTTCTTCTTTTATGTCATTATAAGCTTGATAAATTCCTTCTCATCAGAGACATTTGGGTATATTAATTAATTTTTTATTAATTTGCCTTAATTTTTCTTTAAAATCAATTCAGTTCTCTCAATACTTTTCGTACACTAGGCTAGGGAATTCCTCTCATTCTATAAGCTCATAATCAGAGTTATAAGTTATTTTCTCATTATCAGCTTTGTCTATAAAATCATGACAATATTGTTTTTGAAAACATACATCACAGGCTTCTCAGAAACAATCTGTTTTATTAACTCAGTTACTTTTAATAAATTTTTCAAATGCATCATATCCTTCTCACATTACTTCTGATTTAATTTTTCTAGGATCTTGAATTAAATCTTCATATCATTCAAAAGCTTCTACTGGAAAACGATTTGTCCACATATACATACCATTTACTTTTGATAATTCCCACGTTTTATGTAATGGTTCTATATTATCCTGAACATTGTAAAATAACTTATTTTTGTTTTCTGAAAATCATCTTCAAAATGGAATAATTTGTAAGATATCATATTCATATACTCAAAGTTTCATGAAAAACTTAACTATATCTGGTAAATATTTAATATTGATTTTATTAACTACAATATCAATATTTATAATAATATCAGGATAATTTTTTTTGATATAAATTAATCATTTTAGAGATTTTTTAAAAGCTCATGGCGTTACTACTAAATAATCATGTAAAGTAGGATTGTGCCCGTGAAAAGAAAAAGTAATTTCCTCCAATCAAGCATCTATTACTTTGTCGCAAAATGAAGCTACAGCAAACATATTACCATTTGTAACTGTTTGCACTCTATCATAACCTAGTTCTTTTGCATATCTTATATATTCTGGAAATTTTGGATTTATAGAAGCCTCTCATCATGAGATAATAACTCTATTTTCATATCAATTTTTAAATCATTCCTTTATTTTATTTTTAACTATTTTCTCATCTACAAGTGTTCAATTCTGAGCATCGCTATCTAAACAAAAATTACACTTATTGTTACAGGCAGAAGATATTCTTACCCATATTCTATTTTGTTTTGTAGTTTTTTCTTTATCTAATAAATTTTTCTTATTCTCCATTTATCAAAATTTTATATAATCTATAGCTAATCAACCTTATTCTACACTTTTTATAGTAAATTTCAATTATATTATTTTTTTAATATCTTGTTTAATATGGTGCTAATTCTGAAATTATTTTCATAATACTGTTTAATATCTAAAGTACTAGCTTTATAATTTCAATTATCTAAACTGTAATCAATTTTTTCTCTAAAATCATTGAATGTTTTACAAAAATTAACAAATTCAAAATTTTTATTAGCATCTATTTTAGTTGAAATGACACATTTTCATAAAAAAAAGAAGTCAGAAATCCTAGTTATATTTTGTTTTTGATTTTTTGAAAAAGCTAAAATAGCTATTTTTGATAATTTTAATAATAAATATAGTTTTTTAGTATCCAAAATTTTAGTTAATGTTACATTTTTAAGTAAAGACCATTTTTGTATTATAGATTTATTCTCAAGCATATACTCTCCTTGTGAGTTTATTCAAATAATTAATATTTTTTTATTTTTATAATGACGTACTACTTTATCTAAAGTAACAAAATCTAACCAAGATCATAAAACAACAACAATATCATATAAATAATTATTATTAAATTTATTTTCTCTAATATTTTCATTTTCAATTATTCAAGCAATTCCACTAGGTAAATATATATTTTTTATATTATTAATTTTAGAATTAATAAATGAATTTTGAATAACTCTCTTCATTTGCTTATCTTCTCAATGAAAATGATAAGTTTCTAAATCAATATGTTTTGAAAATATATTTTGCCCCTCAATTACGACTGGGTAAACATTTCATAAGTATATAAACTTATTTTTTTGTGTATCTAAATTTAAAAAAGTATTATCATCAGGTATATAGTAAAAAAATATAACAATATTTCAGATTCATATATCAATATTATCAGCTTTATTAACTATAAAATTAATATTTTCAAATTTATTAATACATCTATTATCAGTAAAATATACACTATTTTTATCAGTTAAGTAATAATTAATTTTATAATTATTATATTTATTTAAATTAGAAAATAACTCTAACTCAAAAGCTTTTCTTGTAAATCATGATATAACTATAATTTTTTTCATATCTTTATTAATTAATTTAAAAATGCCTTAATTTTTTCTTTTACATAATTTTCTCAAACAAACTCAACCCAGTTTTTATAAAATCATAAGCAGTAATTATTGTAATTACACTTTTCACACTCTTTATATTTAATTTTTTCCTTCCACAGATATTTATATGATTCTAGATTTCATTCATTAACCTCTCAATATTTTTGATTTTCTTCTAATTTTTTTAATCTCGCATACTCTAAGTTATAATCCGGGTAATTTAAGATACATAAAGGTGGGGCTGTAAAATGAAAATCTGGAAATAAATTATTATTTTCACAGAATAAAATAACTTGATCTAATATTTTTAACTGATCTTTATCATAATTTAATAATACTTCATCTGCATTTACTTTTGCATATCCATTTGGTTGAGTTAATCCAAATGAAATTTTTTTTAATTTTTTTATTTCTCATGATTCAAATACCCAAAGTGTTTGATTAATAAAATCAATAAATCATTTCTCTATTAAAAACTTTAGATAATCAATTATAATAGGTAAATTTATTTTTCATACGACTATATTTAGATAAATCTTTATTTTTTTATTTATACTATTCTTTTTTATATATGCTATCCAATCAATAAAGTCATCTATACTATAATAAACACCTAACTTTTCATTAATTTCTTTTAAATGTGAATGTTGTGCTATAAAGACCTCATCTAATCCAGCTTTTATATATTTATTAATTAATTCTTTATTTTTATATAAAATTGATCAATTAGTTTGAATTTCTACTGTTCAAATTCAGACATCCTTTGCTAGCTTTATATATACTTCCAAATTTGTATTTAAAGTTGGTTCTCATCAGGAAAAAGATAATATTAAATTTCTTCTTTGTTCCTTAGAATATTTTCTAGTTAAAGATAGTATTTTATATACAACCTCTTTGTCTGATACATCATGATTTCAATAATTATTAGTTTTTAGTACATTACAAAATTTGCATTTCCAGTTACATTTATAATTAATCCTAATAATTTCATTTATATAATTTTTATGATAATTTGAGTCTTCTTTTTTGAGCATTATAATAATAGTTATTTATTTACATCTTTTTTATCCTTCAAACTCCAGTTATAAACAAAATTATTTAATATTAAATCCACATATTTAACTGATTTTAGTATATTATTACTATATTCTTTGTTTATACAAGTATTAATTTTCTCAGTATATTCTATTATAAATTTTTTATCTTTAATATCTATATTTAGTCATTTTTTTATATCTCAAATTTCTAGAATATTTTTATATTTTTCAAAGATTCCTGAAAGTATCAAATTTGTTCAATATATTTTTCAAGTAGTGTCTAAAACTATTCATAAATTAAAAAAAGCAGTTTCTGAATAATTTTCTAAATTTACAAGTAAAAAATGATTTCAATTATTTTTAAACTTTAATATCTCATCAAATCATTTTTGTAAATTCTGTAATCATTCTTTAGTCCATTCTCTGTAATATTCAGGTAAAAAGTTAAATTCCCTCACTCATAAATCATATATAAATTTAAAGTTCTTAAAAAAAACTGATGAATTTTTACTTGTTATTACTTGATTTACTCTTATATAATCCTTATATTTTTTAGTATTTGTAATTATCTTCTCCGATAAGTTTTTACCATTTACTAATAGTCTATTTTCTGATGTTGTTTTAGCATCTCAATCTATACTAAATGTAAGTTTAAAATTATTCTTTTTTATAAAATCAATAAAGTTGTCGTTCAATAAAGTTGAATTGGTTGTTGTGTAAAATCTAGGATTGTATTTTGTAGGAAAATTATCTACAATATATTTTATATAATTTTGTTTTAAAAGAGGTTCTCCTCAAAAAAACTTAACCTTATCTATATCAAAGTCATTTTTTTCTAAAAAATTTATACTACTTTTTAAAAGAGAATCAGAAATTTCCTCTTCCCTCTTATCTATATCACAATATTTACACCTAAAATTGCAATCGTATGTAAGTATATAAATTAATTCCATTTACTAAAAATTATAATTCTCTAAATATTTACTAAAAACTCCTGTACAAGGTTTATTTTTCCATTTACAATTACTACACTTATTGACAAAACATCTCTTTCTTGAATTATCTGGTGAATATATATCAATAAGTGTTATTTTTCATGCTTCATTTGTATACCTTTCTATAGTATGCCTTTCTTCCCAATGTGCATCATTAGCATATTCTGAATATTCTTCATCTAGTATACATGTTGGTAATCAAAAAAATCTCAATATTATTCATTTTTCCTCTATATATTTAACTATAGCTGGGATAAATTCTTTGAATTCATATAAATCAAATACAAGGTCCTTAAAATCATTCTCAGCTATTCATTCTGGTGCTATATTTGATATAAGAACTTGTTTCATTGGATAATCAGACTCATATAGAAATTTTATTATTTTCAAAGTGTCTTTGAAATTATGTTTATTTATAACTACATTATTAAAGAAAAAATTGCCTTTTTTATATTTATTTATATTTTTAGCTGCTTTTTTGAAAATTTCAAAATGATTTTTGTGTCATATTTGCTTATAACAACTTTCTTGATCATACCAATGTACAGATAAAGATAATTCATCTATATATTCCATAGCATCTTTGCAAAATTCTTCTCAAGCTAATAATGTTCAATTAGTTCATACATATATTTTATATCAGAGTTTTTTTGTAAATTTAAGAAGTCATAAAAAATCTGGGAATAAAGTAGGTTCTCATCATGTAAAATTCACATGATCAAATCATTTTTTTCTCCTGTCTAGCAAAATAGTTTTAACCTGTAATATTGTAAGTGGAGAATTATTGTACTTTATCATCCTATTCCCTTCACTACAAAAGATACATTTATGGTTACAAATATAGGTTATGTGAAACTCTAATCTCTTCATTATTTTTTATATACTAGCTTTGTAAAATAATCTCAAATTTTTTTATTTATTGTAAGTGTTCTTCAATAATATAATTTTAAAGTTTCTTGTTCAATTTCTCATATATTATTATCAAAATATTCTAGCAAATTATCATTTTTTATATTTCAAATAGTATCAAATACTATACTCTTATCCATAGTAAATAAAAAATCTCTTGTTGTATAAATATCACCATTAATGTCTATTGTAGGTCATATAGGTGGTATTTTGATATCCCTATATTCATTTTTATAATTTACAATAAAATTAGATAATTTATTAAGTTCAATAAGTTTTAAAGTTTTTTCTATATTAACTAAATATTTTGTAATATTTTTATATATATTCTTATCTTTATCTATATAATTTAGAGTTAAATCAACTGGCATCAAAAAAAGAGGTATTTTAAACTCTTTTAGCAAAAAGACTACATCAGAAAATATATCATCATTAAAAAATGACATTACCATTCATAATTCTATATTTATATCACTAGAAATCAACTTATGTATATTTTCAATTAATTTACTATAGTAATCTACATGCCCTCATTTATAATTTCTCTGTCTCAACTGAGTCTCTTTATTTCAATCTATACTTATATTTAAAACTAATTTAATAAAAGTAAATGAATTTAATTTAGCTAGTAGCTCTATATATTTATCATCTAATAAACTTCAATTTGAAACTATTTTGAGAGTGATCTGTATATTATTTTCTGAAAAGATTTTTTCATCTCTCTCAAATAATTTAAAAATATATTCAATTCATTTCCTATTTAAAAGTGGTTCTCATCAAAATAAGGTAATATATAATTTATAATCATTATAATTACTAATTTTATTAAAAAAAATATCTAATACCTCTGTACTAATACTTCAATCAAAATGTTCTAAAGGACAATACTCACATGCTAAATTACAATTTCTAGTCATTACTAAAGTAAAGTCCTCAAATGGAAACTTTTTCATTTCAAAATTATTATAAGTAAACCAATCTTCTATCTAGTTCTCTATATCATGTAAATGAATTTCTTCAATGTAAATATCTATAATTATCAAATAAAATACTTTCATTTTCTTTTAAATCAATATAAAATGTATTTTCCTCTAAAAGTTTAAATAAAAAAGAATTAATATTTTTATTTTCTTTTTCTGTAACTCATAAAAATTTAATATATTTAGAGTTTCAATTAGAATTTACTTCATACAATGTATAATTAAGACATAAATATCAATACAATGGATGTTCTACAATTAAACTTTCCTCAACATCGTCAAACAATGAATAAACATATTTTAGTTTTAAATATGAATTAGGAATAAATTTTAAGATTTTTTTACTATCAATAAATAAACTTTCTCATCAAGATATTGCTTTAGTTTTACATCTTAACAATAAATATATTGGATTAATATTTTTTTCTCAAACTCAATCATTATGTGCAGCTAGTTTTTTATTTCAATAATATGGATTATATTCAGATATCTTTGTCTTATCATAAAATATTCTCCCTTTTGTAGATATGTTAGAATTACCAGTTAAATATTTAACTAAACTAATACTTTTATCACTACTATAATTAAACTTTAATAATCATATTTTTTTAAAAATAATCTTAATTTTATTTATTTTCAACATTCTATTTTGAAATTATTATTAATAATTATTTAAAATATTATCAGTATAAAGACTAATAAATTCAAAATTAGCGACACTGTCAGACTTGAAAGTAAACTTAACATCATTTCCGTTCAATACTGCATTTCATTTTAAAATATAATAATCTATATCTTTTCTAAAACTATCTATTATATTAGATCAAAATAATAATCTATAATTTTCATTTATATCCTTAGTATGATAATTGTTATGTATAAACATTATCTTTTCATCTCTATCAGTTGTGCTAATTCAAGTTTTAACAAATCAATATTTTATATATTCATTATAGTCAAAATTTCTCATAAAAAACCCTCACTTTACGAATCAGAAAGCTCAGGCTCACATTCATATAACATTATAATGTCTCTTGTGAAAATTTTCAAAATAAAATGTTTCTCTTCTTTTAAGTCAATATTTTTTATTTATAAATTTATCTAAGTAAGTTACGTTTTTAGTAATATTATTCTTATATTCCTTAGACTTTAGAATTGGTTTATATTTTTCATATCAAACAACATTAACTGCGTTTTCGAATCAATTAAGACTAACTGAAAAAGGAGAAAAGTTTTCTATAACAAATATAATATCATTTTTTAAATTTTTTAAATTTTCTCATGGCAGTCATATAACAAAATCAAAATGAAGATTAAAAGAATAATCCTTTAATAATAATGATAAATTCTCTAGTGATACATGATTTTGCGCTTTTCTATTAATTCATTCCAAAACTTCCTTTTCTAAAGATTGAATTCACATAGTTAGTTGATTAACCTTATGCTTTTGTAAAATATCTAATTTTCACTTAGTTAGAGTTACAGGATACGCATCAATTTCAATATTAATATTTTCAGAAAATGTAAAAGATTTCTTAATTAATTCAAATAGATTATCTAAATCTTTTTCCATTAGAATAGTTGGTGTTCAACCTCATATATATACTCAACTAATATTTCCTTTAACAATTTTTGAATAATGATCTATTTCCTCATATAATGTTTTTAAATAAGACAAGACTAAATTATAATCTAATAATTTAGTCTTGTTTACACTACAAAAATCACAAACATATAAACAAAAAGGTATATGAATATATAATAAATTATTGTTACTATTAATACTTTCAATATTAATTAATTTTTTATTTTTTTTTAAAATGTATGATGATGGATACTTATGTAAAAACTCCGCATACAAACTATTTTTTTTTAAAATTTTTAATTTTTCAATTACATCCATTAGAATTCAAAATTATTACATTTATCTAAAAACTCTTTATTTAATCTATTAATTGTTTCTTCTTTTCATAATTCATTCACTATTTTTCATATTTCAATTCAAGTTAATCACAATAGGTATTTTTTCTCAAATAATTCTCAACTATCATCTGATCCTGTACTAGTAAGTAATGTTCATGTATTTGATAATTTATCATTTTCTTTTAACTCCGAATTATCAATAATTTCAATATTCAAATAGGCAAATATATAAGTATTACATTCTTTTTCTTCTAATTCATCAGTTAATATATCACATTTATTTTGTCTATTCAACATTGATTTAAATAATGCATATTCATATGTTCCCTTTTTAGCTAATTTTTCTAACTCTTTTTCACCTTCTTTAGGTATTAAATTTACAATTCTACATAATTCATCATTAGTAGTTCATTCAAAATAAGAACAGTTTCAAGTTTTTAAATTTAAAAAATCTAAATATTCATTATTTGAAATATTATTTTTATCTATACTTGATAAAAAAGACTTATAAAAAGAATATATTTCTGTAATATTTATTAAATCCGTTTTTTCTCAATTAATCACTTTTAAACATTCTTTTTCTAATTCATTTTCTGATAAATTCCTTAATTTATAAATAGGTGTATCCTCTATAGTTAATTCTGTGCCGGTATTAGTATTTTCTACATTAGTAATTTCTTTTGTTCAAAAACAAGATGTTAGAAAAAATACACAAAATATAAAATATATTATTTTTTTTATCATTTTTTTAAATCTAGAAAAATAAATTACCATTGCCCATGACTACCATGGCTACCGTGGCTACCATGGCTACCATGACTACCATGACTACCATGACTACCATGTCATACTAAATCTCAAGCTCAAGGTGTTACAGAAGTAGTAGTCCATCCTCCTGAAGCAACTCATCATGAAACACTATTATTGCTATAATGTCAGTTAACTATTCAACTAGCATGACCGGGTGTAGAACAAGCAAAGGTATTTGTTCCAGTTATTCCTGTAGGTGCTCACTGAGAATGAGTAACATTCATATGTCATGTTCATACATCAAATGTTGGTGCTGCAGCTGCCTCATTAATACTAAGCAAAGATGCAGCTAAACTTATTCAAAGTACATCTTTTACGCTTAATTTTGCGCTTTCATCAGAAAGAAATCATTTAATTTTTTTCTTAATTTTAGGAAAAATTTTTTTCTTTTTATTCATATTATTTTTATAAAAAAATAGATAAAGTCTATTGTTTATAATTTTATTTATTATATAAATAAAATCAAGTGATTTATTATAAAGTAATTATATAATCTTTTGTAATTTCACTTTTTTGTTTATAATTTTATTATTTGTAAATATTTAATAAATAAAAATATATGGAATATACTATTTATCTAATAACTATAATTTTTACATACTTAAATTATAAAATAATTTATTCAAGTATTAAAAATAAAATAACCCCAAATAAATATCTATTATACTTAATATTACTATTACCTATTTGGTTATTATTTTTATATTTATATCCAGAAACTATTCCTAAGTATCATTTATTAGAAATGAGCTTAAATTCAATGATAATATTACAAATCTTTATAAGTTTTATTGTAAGCTGAATGCTCTATTCTTTTTGACTTTGGTCAGCATGAGAAGCAAAATATTTACTTATATTGAGTCTATTTATACCATATATTTGAATAATTACTTTTATATGAAACATCGCCCTATTAACTTTAATATTTATATTATGATATTTTATTTGGTTTTATTTTTGAAAATGTATATTTAATAGTTCTTATAGAAAAAGTTTAATATCAAATATAATAAATGATTTAAAAAATAAATGGAGTATTTACAAAAATAATAAATGATGAAGCACTTTAAATGTAACTATAAAGTGGATAATAGTATTTTTTATAGTTTTTTTAAGCATTAGGTTAATAAGGTTTTATACACTAAATTGAATATATACTAAATATATAATCGAGGATAGTTTTATGAAAAATATTTCTTACGAATATTACTTTTATTTAATAATATGATTAGTATGAATTATTTTTTCACTAATCTTTGCCTTTAGATTATTAATATGAAAATTGCATATATTTATAAACAAAAATCTTAAAATAAATAAAAAGAAAACATGGAATATAATTTTAATAATAATATTCTTATGACTCCTTAGCTTTATTATTTATGAATATTTTAAAAATCCAATAGAAATTTCTAATTTATTATATAAAATTTTTACTTTATACTTATTACTATATATAGCCATAAAAATAATAATATATAGCTATAAAATAACTTTCTGACTCAACGAGGTCGAATATTTAAATATAAATCAATTAAAAAAATGAGATATTATAGATAAAAAATATATAATATCTATGTTTTGAGAGCAAGCAATACTTGATGATAAAAAACATCTATATAATATAAAAAATCCACTATGAAATAAGGAAATAACTTATATTAAAAATTTATACAAAAAAGTTAATAAATATCATAATAAACATAGTAAATGATACGAAGAAAATCATAATATAAAAACATTAAAAATATTCTCTTTTAATAGTTATATATTAACATGATTTCTACTTAGTATATTTTTATGAAATGAAATTATTAGATATATAGTGGTTTCTATAATATCAATTTTTAATAAATTATTTAGCTAAATATAATAATCTATCTTTCAATAAAAGGTAGATTATTTTTTTGAATTCTTTATCTATATTTATTCAGTTATTATTTATATTATCTTGCAAAGAGATCTTTGAATTATAATTTAGTATAAACTTTTTATATTTCTTATCTATAATAGTATCTTTACATCATACCCGGTCATATATATAGATATTATTATCATCTCAATATTCAAAAATTTGATAATAATTAGAAATATTAAAATAGCTTTGCATAATTTCTGATATATCTTTTTTGATTATATTATTATTTATATTTTCATATTTATGATATGGATTTATTTTATGAAATCTTTTCATTAAATAAAAGATATATGATCTATCAATGTAAGCCCAGAAATCTTTATAGTCTAAGCTGTGAGTCCCCTCTCATAACCAAGGACAAAACTGGGTTTTATGAATGCTTTGTTGGAACTTTTCTAACAATTCTAAATTTCTTTTCTTTCACTTAAAAGTAAAAGGAAAACTTAACTTAAAAGGACCAGATAATTCATTCTCATCAATTTCTATTCACATTTTTTTTCTGTCAGTAAAAATTTTTGGTCACTTCATTAATCAAAAAATATTTGGAGTACAAGTAAAATATTTAGATTTTTCT
>Ga0233443_1001501_pt1 | contig 20260 bp, 15 predicted proteins | sample SI_123_September_2_FD_182784 | JGI IMG/M metagenome (GOLD analysis project Ga0233443, IMG submission 182784) | Seawater microbial communities from Saanich Inlet, British Columbia, Canada - SI_123_September2016_200_MG | ecosystem: Environmental > Aquatic > Marine > Inlet | place: Canada: British... | reverse complement strand
CCAAAAGGAGCTGTAGCTGATACATCGTGTGTATTCATAAAGAATTCGATATCCCTATTTGTCCAAACTCCGTTATTTATTACGTCATCATAAGAATCAATGTAGAGATAGTAAGATGTGTTGTTTATTATATGTCCATTATTAATTATTTCATCGTGTGCTGTTAATGTATAATGATAAGAAGGTCTATTCGTCAAGGTATCCGTTACGGTAAGCGGTCCATAGGTATGTATCGTTCCGTATATCTGAACTTTACCTTCAAACGAAATAGCCTCATATACATTGCAGGTTTCAAAATATGCACCATTGGTCATCTCAAGAACGCCTCCGCCACTGTATAAATTGGTGTAATACATTCCATTTCCGTTGAAACTAATACGATATCCATTCAGATCAAATTCTTCATACGCCATATTCATCCATCCTTGTTCAAAAGTAAGGTCAGACAATGCAATTACCGATCCTGCTGTATCTGTTGAGATAAGATAATTACTGGAGAATATGCCGTTGCCAGAGATCTCTGTTAAGTCATCACCTTTAAGGTGTAGGTCATCATTATCAATCAGTCCTGTATTAGTCAGGTCGCCCCACAAATTAATATCAAAGGAGGAAGTGCCTCCGTTTTGAATTACACCTTGATTATCCAAATTGCCATGTATGTTGATGGTATAATATGAATAGCTATCATTTCTTAAGGTATCAATAACTGTAACATTATTAAAAATTTCCACATTGCTTCTTACTTCAACTGCACCTTTAAAATTAATATCTCCAATAAAATCAGCACTAGATATGTAAGCACTATTAGACATATTTAAATTTCCATCATTACTTCTTATAATAATGGTTGAGGTATTGCTTCCGGCTATATTTAGTTCAAAGTCCTGGATGTTTAACTCTTCCCATGCAAAAGAAATATGTGTGTTCTCAAAGCTTAAATTTGAAGTTGCCATAATAACGCCAGTGCTGTCTGAAGAATAACAATGCGATGGTGACATAATTTGCGAACTTGAAAATTCCTGAATGGAGTCACCGTAAAATCGCAATTCGTTATGAACAACTTCACCTGTGTTATGAAAGTCACCGTAAACGTTTGTTTTAAAAGAAACCGAATTGTTTTGAATAATACCATTATTTATTAAGTCTCCATGGATGTAACATGTATAGCTTGAATATTCATCATTTCTTAAGGTATCAATAACTGTAACATCTCCATAGATATGAATAGACCTTGATTCAACAGCACCGGAAAAGCTAATATCTCCTTCAATGTTATTATTGATATAAGCACTGTTTGATTGATGCAGCGTTCCATCTATACTTAAAAAAGGATATCCGCTTGAGTAACCTCCGGTCATCGTTAAAGTATTACCAAGAATATTCAGGTTGTCACTACCTAAATAGAGGTAAGAATTAATGAATTCGACATTTGAATTCAACTGAACTTCCCCTGCTGAGTTACTACATTCAAAGCGAACCAGACTAAATGGATGTGTTGCAGAAATAGTCTGAATTCCAGTGCCTGTCATGTACAAATAGGAGTTATTCCAGGTTCCATTGTTTACCAAATTTCCTTCAACGTAAACATGACTGTAGACGCTGGTTCCATTACTCACTGTTCCATAATTGAACAAATTACTTTTAAACGATACGCTATAAGCAGAGTAAGCATTATTCCTCAGAATACCGCTTATGGTTACCGGCCCATAAAAGTTGACCCCAGATTGAAATTCGAAGATCCCAGACAAGGTTATGGAGCCATAATAGTCACTATTATAAGAGTAACAGTTGTTAGTCATGTTTATCTCTCCACCTCCTGAATGCAGGTCAAGATTCGAGAATATCCCACCATTCAAATTCAAGGTATATCCATTTAAATGAAGGCTATCACCACTGAGATGAAAAACGGTACCGATGAATGTTAAATCAGAAATGGCTGATATTTCATTGGAATTGCCTGTTTGCAATTCACTAACAGAAATTGTACTAGTTCCTGAGATATTATGCGGGTTCGTATCGTAAAAAGTTATTCTTGAATTACTCCATGTTCCATTATTAATAATTGATCCATATATGTTGATGTAAAAAAAACCTGTCGAGTTATTTTGAATAGTTCCATTGTTAATCACATTTCCATAACAATTTAATGTGTAGGCAGAGTAGGAATTATTTTGCAGCGTTTTTCCTGAGTTGATTGTTAGGTTTGTACAGAAGTCGCCAGAGCTTACTGTAACATTTCCTGCAATAACTACATCGTTAGTACTCCCGGGAATAGTCCATCCAACCCAGGTTAAGGTGTCGTTCCAATCACCACCACTTGCGGTTGAAAAAATCGTTTGTGCATTTAAATTAACAGCCCAAATTAGCGCCATTAAACCCATTAATAGTTTTAATGTTTTCATGTTGAATATGTTTTATTAAATGATCCTTTACTTTAAAACGCAAAGGCAATTTAGAGAGAAGCTTTATTCTGACCAAGAAAAGTGTGTGCAAATTCATGAATCTGTACAGAAGAAAGCTCTATTTGACGCGAATGTTGATATATGTCACTCTGTTAAGAGCATTAATCCATGAATTGAAAATTATTTAGATTGGCTTGGTAGTAGGATGGAGTTACTCCTGTGAACTTCTTAAAAGCACTGTTGAAAGTAGATTTTGAATTGAATCCAACATCGTTTGCGATGGCCTCAATGGTATAGTGCTTTCCTTTTTCATTCGAAAGCAACATGCGGGCCTCGCGAATTCGAAACTCATTGATGAAATTGTTGAAATTCACCTTGAATACTTCATTGATGGTTTGAGATAAATACTTCGAGTTGGTTTCAAGGGTTTTGGCACAATCGTTTAATTGGAACTCAGGTGAGAGATAGGGTTTCTCCTTTTTTAAATAGGTTTCCAGCTCCCTGAGCAGAACCTGAACTTTGTCATCTGAAAGATGAGCCAGTTCTTTTGAATTCTTTGCGCTACTCTGGAGTGATGTTAACTCCAGGTTCTTCTTTACAAGATCTTTAAAAGCCCTGTTTTTCTGTTTCAATTGTGCTGATATGATGATGGCGCTAAACACAAGGATAAAAAGAATGATGATCAACCCATATTGGACCTTTTGCTGCTTGTCGTGTTTTGACTGTTGTAGTTTTGTTTTTGCCTGTAGCAGCTCAATTTCCTTTTCCTTCTTTTCTGTTTCAAAACGAACTTCTATTTCTTCAATCTGTCTGTGTTTCGCTGCATTGAAAATCGAGTCATGCAATTCATGATGAATTTTGAAATAAACGAGTGCTTTTTTATACCTGCCCAATTGATTATAGGCATCAGAGATTCCCTTGGCATTATTTTTAATCAATTCGACATAATTAATACCTTCTGCAATTTCATTACTGGTAAGAAAATTTTCAATTGCCTTTTCCGGTTGATTGATGGTAACATAGAGTAAGCCGATATTCCCCAAAGCTGCTCCTTCTCCGGTTTTGTCATTTACCTCTCTTTTGATGTCCACGGTTTTTTCATAATATTCCAGCGCCTTTTCATAGTCTCCCATTTTTTTGTAGGTAATTCCCAGACCCAAATAGGAGGATCCAATTCCTCTTTTATTACCCGATTTTTCTTTTAAGTAGAGTGATTTGGTTTGTAGCTCGATTGCTTTTTCATAATTGCCATAACTTCGATAGATGATTCCCATATTATTAAGAATGCTGGCCTTCAATCCTATATGCTGTGCAGAGTCAGCGAGAATCAATGCCTTCTCATAAGATTCCAGTGCTTTTTCACCATCATCCCAGTCCCTGAAAATATTTCCTATATGGTTGTAGGTATTGGCCTGACTCCTAACATCGTCACTTTCGACGAAGTATTCCTGTGCTTTAATCAGATAATCAATAGCGTGCTGATAATCAGATAAACTGCGACAGGCCATTCCCATATTGCCATATGATTTAGCAATATCACTTTTATTGTTCAGCACCAAATATTTGCCATGGGCCAGCTCAAAATAGGTAAGTGCTTCCTGGCTTTTGCCCATTTTAGTATGACTGATACCAATCAATTTGTAGATATAGGCAAGCTCTTCCTGGTTTTCAATTGCCTTCCATTGTTTCATGCTCTTGATGAATTCGCTTATTGCAGCTTCATAATCTGATGCCAAATAATGATTCAGCCCCAAGTTATAGTATCCCGTCGCCAGATTGCTTTTGTCATTGGAATACTCAGCAGAATTGACTGCCAGTTGCGCATATCTTATGCTTGTATCGGTGGATATTCGCGCATATTCGTAGGAAAGTTCATTGAATACCCTTGCTCTATTGACTGTGTCAGAAGCAAAAGTTAGCTGTTTTAAGCTGTCAATAGTATTGTTGTGTGCTACCGTTGATATAGTGCCAAGGATAGCAATTATACCTGCCAGTAACAGTTTAATCTGTGTCCCCATTCTTAAATGATCCTTTTGGTAGGATAATATTAGCAATAATTTAAGGGGAAGCATAAGATTTTAACTTCATTGCATTTAATAGAGAATTGTTTTAAATAAGGTTGTTCATTGCCCTGCAGGGGTTTAAATCCTATCGGGACGGAAGGCAACAAAAAAAGCTCCACCATTTTGGGGAGCTTCCTCTAATATAGATAAAATTTTAGAGTCCGTATTTAGCAATGATCTCCTGCTTGCTTAATCCCAGGATACCATGTTTTTCACCAACTTTTTTGAATGCTGCCAAAGCTTTATCCAAATGATGAATTTCGTGTCCTGCAGAAATCTGGGTACGAATCCTTGCCTGTCCGTTAGGAACAACCGGGAAAAAGAATCCAATTGCATATATTCCTTCATCATATAAGTCGCGGGAGAAGTCCTGTGATAACTTCGCATTAAAAAGCATAACCGGTACAATAGGAGTATCTCCATCTTTCAATACAAAACCCATATCTTCCAGACCGTTTCTCCAGTAAGCAGTATTAACTTCCAGCTTATCTCTTCTTTCAGTGTTGTTAGAAATCAAATCAAATACTTTTAAAACGCCGGATACAACAACAGGGGCAATCGTGTTGGAGAATAAGTAAGGACGTGCTTTTTGACGGCACATTTCAACCAACTCTTTACGACCTGAAACACATCCACCGGATGCACCGCCCAATCCTTTTCCAAAGGTTGTGGTGATGATATCAACTTTACCCATAATACCATACTTCTCATGAGTTCCCCGACCAGTTTTACCAATGAATCCTGAAGAGTGTGATTCATCAACAAATAACATGGCATCGTATTTCTCACAAAGTGCCGCCATCTCATCCAGTTTTGCGGTATCTCCGTCCATGGAGAATACTCCATCGGTAATAACCACTTTCTGACGTTTGTCGGCATGCAGCTGAAGTTTGCTTTCGAGGTGCTTCATGTTGGAGTGTTTGAAAGTATCGTGCATAGCACCTGCCAATCGAATACCATCAATAATGGAAGCATGTACCAGACGGTCTGAGATCATCACATCTTCATCATTCAGAACAGCCTCAAATACACCTGCATTGGCATCCATACACGATGGAAAAAGAATTGTGTCTTCAGTGCCTAAAAACTCTGTAACAACATTTTCCAGTTCACGATGAATATCCTGAGTTCCACAAATGAAACGAACAGATGACATCCCGTATCCACGGGTATCTAAACCTTCGTGTGCTGCCTTAATAACTTCCGGATGGCTTGAAAGCCCAAGGTAGTTATTAGCACACATATTAATTACTTCCTTCAGTTCCGATCCATTTGGATACTCAACTACAATGTCAGCTTTCTGAGTAGAGTGAATAAATCGCTCCTGCTTGAAAATACCAGCATCCTTTATTCCCTGAAGGGTTTCTTCGTACTGACTTCTTACTTTATCACTATAAGCCATAATCTTGTATTTTCGACAAATTGCAATCCCAAACCTGCCTATCATTCCTGCGAAAGCAGGAATCCCTGTCAGCATTGTCCTTAGTGCAAAGAGATTCCTGCTTTCGCAGGAATGACTCTTTTATTTTGTCGGTGTTATTATTAAATTCAGATGAACTATTTTGCTAAAAATTCTTCAACCAAAGCAGCGATCTTATTCACCGAATCGAAGGCTTCGGGTGAAGCTTTTTCATCCGGGATAGAAATTTTGTATTTCATCTCTAAGAAACGCTTCAATGATACCATTGAGAATGAATCTACGATACCACCGGAAATAAGCGGAGAGTCAAAAGTTAACTCATCATCTTCATCTTCAACATACTCTTCAATTACGTACTCTAGTACTACACCTTTAATGTCTTCCATGTTTTCTTATTTTAAAATTATGAATATTTTCAGTTAACAATAAACAATTATCATTTACCAGTCTTATGGATTCGCATGGTTCTTAAAATGGCAAACATTATTTTGGCAAGTTCATCTGTCTGCTCGAACAAATGTACATGCTTTGATTCGCTAATGTAATCAGAATCGTTAAGCAAATCCAACCAGTATTTTGACTCAAGACATTCTTTGTATCCGATTGAGATTTTGCTGGAAAAATCCGCTTTTGAGATGACGCCATTTGCTTCAGTTATGTTTGCCCCAACTGAAGTCCCGAATCTTAACAATTGCTTTGAAAGTACATTTTCATTTGACTTAGAAAGTGATTTATACACTTCTATAATGTTTAGAGCATATCTAAAAGCTTTCATGTACAAATTATTATCTCTCAACGAAACGGTCATTAATTTTAACTATTTAATGATAATTGTTAACTGTTCAATGTTTTCTGGTACTAATCATCCTCCAGCGTACTTGTATCACCAATCTCTAATCCCCACTCCTGAGCATGCAGCATACGTCTCATGATTTTTCCGCTTCGGGTTTTTGGTAACTTATCGAGATATTCTATTTCCTGTGGCATGGCCAAAGGAGAAAGCTTCTTGCGAATGAAGTTCATGATCTTTAACTCCATTTCTTCAGATGCCTCAAAACCTGGATTCAGGGTAACGAATGCTTTTACAACTTCCATATTCACATCATCTGGTTTTGCAACAACAGCTGACTCTGCAACAGCTTCATGTTCCAATAATGCTGACTCAACCTCAAAGGGGCTCACCAGGTGTCCTCCAGTATTAATAACATCGTCATCACGGCCAACGAACCACCAGTAGCCGTCAACATCAACGGTTGAACGGTCGCCTGAAAGATACCAGCCATTTACAAATTTCTTGTTGTAAGTTTCTTCATTTCTCCAGTACATACGCATCATGGCTGGCCATCCCGGACGGAAAGCTATCAAACCAGGTTTGTTTGCTTCTTTGATTTCCTCAAAAGTGTCAGGATCCAGAATACTGGCAGTAATACCAGGAAAAGGTTTGCCCATTGAGCCAGGCTTCACTTTCATTCCGGGATAGTTACAAATCATCATTGATCCTGTTTCCGTTTGCCAGAACGTATCGTAGAAGGGTAATCCCAGTACTTTTTCAGACCAAATTACGGCCTCAGCGTTCAATGGTTCTCCTACAGATGCAAGGTGGCGTAAGGATGAAAGATCATATTTTTGAACTGTTTCATCACCTGCTTTCATTAAGGATCGAATGGCAGTTGGGGCGCTGTACCACATGCTTACCTTGTTCTTCTGAACAAAAGCATACCATGATTCAGCGCTAAAACCAGTGTCCAGCACACATTGTGTGGCACCATTACTCCATCCACCAATAATTCCGTATGATGTTCCCGTTACCCATCCCGGATCAGCGGTACACCAGTAAATATCATCTTCCTGAATGTCAAGTACCCACTTGGCAGTCAGGTATTGTGAGATCAAAGAATAATGAACGTGTTTTACACCCTTAGGCTGCCCTGTTGTGCCGGAAGTATAATGAAGAACAGAAGGTGAATCAGCTTTAGTTGGATGAATCTCAAGATTCTCAACTGCTTCAGATCCGTCCATGTCAAATGGTAGCTCACGCTCTTTTAATGACTTTACACCATCATGATCAACAATAATAATGTGCTTTAAGTATGGGGACCTTTCAACCAGTTTTCTCACCTTAGCAACATGCTTACGTTGTGTCATGATTGCAGTAGTTTCAGCATTGTCCAGACGAACATGCAATGACTCGTCTCCAAATGCCGAGAAGAGAGGTTGTGCAATGGCGCCAATTTTTAATACACCCAAAAAGCCAATGTACAGTTCAGGAATCTTATCCATAAACAAGCAAACACGATCTTCAGCTTTAATGCCTAAATCACGTAAGAAAGAGCCAACAACATTACTGCGGACTCTTACCTCATTGAAAGTGTAGCGTTTCTCAACACCACCAAGACCTTCCCAGATCAGGGCGAGCTTATCACCTTTACCCATTTCACAGATACGATCGGAACAGGCGTGACCAATATTGATTACATCACCGTCTTTGTAGCCCAATTCCTCTTCGGCTATGGACCAGTCAAAGTTTTTGATTCTTTCGTCGTATGATACGATATTTGACATAATTGTAATTTATTATATAAAGTTCATAAATTTTAAAGTGCCTAGAGTTCATAAAGTTAAAGGTGAACTGAAGTTGGCGCCTACTGTTTTAGCTTTTTACCAATGAGCTGAAGATGGCCAGAATTTCTCTTGCTTCACTTTCGCATATTCTAATTTTACTCACAAAATCCGCTTTGCTTCTCTGTAGTTGGCTCCTATGCTGGTGCCAGATTTTATGACTTGATTCTTATTGACTTTGCTTTCAAGTGAGTTCGGAAGTTTAGTTGACATTTTGATAATGGCAATGGCAAAAAGTTTCGTCCTATTCTCCAATTGTTTGCTAAACTCTATATTATCCATAACTTTAATTTACATCCAACTTTAGCGCACTTTATGAACTCTAGTGCAATTTAGTCACCTTTAACTCTAGTTCACTTTAGTCACTTCCCTCCAATACCACAAAAGCATTTGCAATACTCTTTAAGTGAGACAGTGAAACATGCACCTTGTCAATTCCTCTTTTGGAGATCTCCTCTTGAACTCTGCCGCTAATTTTAATTTCCGGGTTACCCAGTTCGTCGTTTACAATTTCAATTTCCTGATAGCGCATACCAAATCGCCATCCGGTACCCAAAGCTTTAAAGAACGCTTCTTTTGCAGCAAACCGTGCCGCAAAATGTTGATAACTGAATCGTTTCGATTCGCAGTATGTAATTTCCTCCGGAGTAAATAGAGTAAATTTTAGTCCTTTCTCCTTAGTCAGTTTCTTCTCAATCCTGTCAACCTCAATAATATCTGTTCCGATTCCAACTATCAAACCTTCTGAATTACTGCATTTAATCAAAATTATTCTGCCTATAAAAATAGAAGAAAAAACGTGGCTGAAAAATGACTTTAACCTATTATGGAGCATGTTTTACAACGTTATCAAGAAAAACTTTAATTGTAAAATCCTATTCTCTAATCTGAGTTTAATGACGGCATGTGAGTCCAATTGATTGGCATGTAAATGGAAAATGTTTAAATTCACACAATCATGAAACAATTAAAAAAATACCTGCTGTTGACAGCAATATTCATCAGCTATATTTATGGGACAGCACAAATTGTTGAGCTCTTACCATCCATTGGCTTAAGTGCTTTACCGGCTGATAGCGCCGCCATTTGCTACATACAGAATGTGAATTCAAACAATGGCGGAGTTCCTCATGTGGTCCCAAATGTGGGAGATACCATTGCGGATTTCACCTTGTATGATGTAAATGGAATCGCTTACAATATGCAGGAACAGCTAACAGACTCAGGCAAACATGTGCTGCTGGTTTCCGGTAGTTTTACCTGACCCAAATTCATGAGCAGTATCCCCATTTTAAATCAGGTGGCAACTACTTATGCCGACCGACTCCTGGTTTTTGCTGTGTATACTGTTGAAGCACATCCGAATACACCAGACCTAAGTCCCTATAGCGGTACTGTTTGGCCAACTCCGGGAACCGATGGCAATTATTACAACCAGCCGCTTACCTATGGTGAGCGAAAGACGCTTGTGGCTACCACAATATTGAATGATCCAATTAACGCTCCTGTCCTGATTGATGGCCCCTGCAATGAGTGGTGGAATTACTATACCAACTCACCCAACAATTCCATCCTTATGGATTCAATGGGTGTAATTTTTTCAATTCACCGGGAGTTTGATGATTTCCATGCCAATGGTGATCCTGCGGACATCTATTGTGATGTGGATAGTTTACTGGGCTATCCTACAGGGTGCGGTGGTTCATCGCTGAACGGAACGTTCGACTTTTCTCTCGATGCAGGAGCTCAGGTTTTTGGATCTCCCGGCCTGGTACATTCGGTACACAGTACATTGCAAAATAGTGGGACGGAAGATGTTTTCATCCGGGTAGTAAGACTCGTAAATCACATGCCAGCTGGCTGGTCGTCTCAGGTGTGTACAAACCAGGTTTGTTACGATCAGTTTACCGATACCGCCTTTGTCTATCTTAATGCCGGAGAAACTGGTACCTTTACCATGTATTTTAATACTTCGATGCTACCGGACACCGGCCGGGTTAAAATGGAATTCACCAATCTGAATATTGTCACCAATACATATACACAGAATTTCAGATGTATAACACAAGAGGGGAACTCATCGATGGAAGTGAACAATAATACACTGAGCTGTTATCCAAATCCTTTTAAGGAGAAGTGTTATATTAGTTTACCCGGAAATACACTGGTAGGAGCTGGCATTCAAATATTTGATTTTTCAGGCAAATTATTACAGAGCTATCAAACATCTGATGCGAATTTTGTGATCTCCGGATCGGACTTAAATACAGGAATGTATTATCTCATGATAAGCAGATCCGGAAAGCAATACACGAAGAAATTGCTGGTACAATAGCTCAATATTATTCGTTTATTCATATATTAAATAGAATTTGACCTGCAATATTGACCGTGATATTTAAGCATCAACTTATTCTGTTATAACGCATAAACGTTATTGCAAAGGTTTGCGGGAAGGTATTTTTCACATAAGGTCTTTATTTCAAACCCTTTGTCCTTTGTTGTATGCTAATTTTATTTTATTTTTATGAAAAATTAAGCCTATGAAAAAGATAATATTACTTACGTTAACCGTATTTATTGGACTTCAGATGTTAGCACTACCATGGGGCCATAGATATGCCACGGTTCAGACCAATCAGAATTTAACGGTCGATGTCAGCAGTTCATTTAAAGTATCTATTGAATGGGGAGAAGGAAGCTGGGATAGTTCTTCGTTTGGTTATGGATTATCAACTGACGGTAGTGATTGGGTTTGGGTAGATTTACCCTGGTTTGAGGATGGAAGTGGTTCTAATAAGAGATGCAGTACAGATGTAGTAATAACTATTCCTGGAAAATACTACTATGCTTATAGAATGGTTAAGGCAGCCAATGGTGGTACAGGATATTCCTTTGGAAGTGATGCCTGGGTTGAAAACACTTCAAGCATTAGTGCAGTGTCAACAATTGTTGTTGGGGACGTATCCACACAGGACGGAGTCTGGTATTCATCTACAACCTGGGAGAGTGGTTCAATTCCAACAATTCTTTCTGATGTTGCAGTGATGCATAATGTTTCAGTTTCCAATACTGGTTTAGAGGCATCCTCTTTAGTGATATATTCAGGTAAGACACTAACAATTAATCAGGGAGGACAATTGTCTGTTAGCAATTTTACTACTGTTAATGGTACCTTATCTGTTCAATCTGATGCTTCAGGAAATGGATCATTTATTACAAATTCAATTACTGGAAATGCTTCAGTGCAACGTTACATGGCAGCTTATACTGTAGGCAGTGATGGTTGGCATCTGCTGTCTTCACCATTAACGTCGTTTACCATTTCAGGCTCTTCCTTTGAACCTACATCAGGGACAGATGATTTGTACAAATATAGTGAGTCAACGAATATGTGGTTGAACTACCAGCAGAGTAGCTTTGGCACATTAGATATAGGAGAAGGTTACCTTACGGCTTGGGGATCCAATAAAACAGGAACTTTTACAGGTACATTAAATGTAGCGGATGTGAGCTATAGCAATCTTTCTGTTACAGGTGGACAGGGCGAAGGCTGGCATGCATTGGGGAATCCTTACTCATCAGCAATTGCATGGGATGATTCCGGTAACAGCTGGAGTAGAACAGGTATTGCCGCAACTGCTAAGGTATGGAGTGAAGTTGCAGGAAATTATGCCGATATCACTCAGGATGGTACCATTCCATCCACCAATGGATTCTTTGTTCAGGCTACAAGCGGAACCAACAGTATGACCATTCAGGAGGAATCCAGAACACACAATATTATCAATAATTACAAAAGCAATATTGCTAATGAAATGGTGATCACCGTATCAAACAGCGTTAATAGTTTTTACGATGTGAACAGGATCGCTTTGAATCAGGATGCAACAGAATCATTTGACGCCGAGTTTGATTCACATAAACTATATGGTAGTTCAACAGCACCGCAACTGGCTTCTGAAATTGATGGAGAGTTGTTTACCATTAATCACCTGCCTCTGCTTACCGGAAGCTATGAGCTCAATATGGAGTTCATCGCAGGCGTAAATGGATCATATACTTATAGTTTCGAGGGATTGAGTTCATTCGATAACGATATGGTAATCGTGCTGGAAGATAAGCAAACACAAAGCTTGATTCAGCTTACCGGACAAAATTATCAGTTCGATGCAAACACCACGGATAATCACATGCGCTTTGTGCTCCACTTTACAACTATGGCGGGAATTACAGAATCAACTGAAGATGCCGCCATTACCCTATTCTCTTACGAGAACTTAATTACAATCGACAATAGAACAGAGCAGAATGGAATGATTGAAGTATACGATCTTACCGGAAAAGTTCTTTTTGTGAATGGATTGGAACCTGAGCACAATACATTCAGAGTGAATGTGGCCAAAGGAGTCTACCTGGTGAGAGTCGGTGCCGGAGAAAAAGTTATTACCAGATCAATTGTAATTCGCTAACCTAAAATACGATAGATATGAAAGCAAAAATAATCACACTTCTATTTTCATTGTTCCTGTTGATTGGATTTTCTGTTAATGAATCATATGCACAGCCCGGACCTCCATCCAGTCATGGAAGCACTGGTGATGAAGCTCCTTCAGGCGGAGGTGCCCCATTGGCCGGTGGAATTGGTTTACTCGTTGCTTTAGGTGCGGCTTATGGCGCCAGAAAGTGGTATATGAATAATAAGGAAGAATAATAGACGAAATCATCTAGATATTGAGCCCCTGTTTCGTATGAAACAGGGGCTTTCTGTTTATCAATAGCTAAGTTGAGAGGCACTACTTCTGTTCCGTTTTATATCTTATCTAAACAGGCCGCGATATTACTGTTAATCAATAAATTCATGTAGCTAAAAAGTTAAATCACATGGACTTTCCTCAAAGATTATGTAATATTGCATTAAGTTGAAGCAATAGTGAGCAAACAGGGCACAGCAATACAAACACTGGACGATCTAAAGAGCTATCTGAAAGGACTTCAATTCTCATTTGAAGGGGATGTTTCCGGCCGGTATTCCTATGACGATCTTGATAATATCCCTCTTTTTCCGAATCAATACATGTATGTAGCTAACATTCAGTCGCTGAGCTTGCCCTATAAAAGAGATATTGAGAAGGTATTGGGTATGAAAGACTCTAAGTTTACACCAGTCTCAATGTATAAAGCAATACATCCTGATCAGCAAGGGCTAATTATGGAAGCCACCCGACTGTCCTTTGAATATGCATTTGCCTTTCAGTTGTTTTCTTACGATTATTCCTTTGCAATGGATTATAAATTCAAGCATAAAAAGGGTCATTACATCGACATCATGCGACAAAGTAGCTTCTTCGAGTTCGATCAGAATGGTATGCCGGTTTCCATCCTCAGTATTGCTACAGATATTACGCATCATAAGGTTGGAGAAGGTGTAGGCTGGCACGTGCATGGATTCGAATCAGAATTAACAGATCTAACCGGATTACTATCTAACCTGACAGAACCACATGAAAAGGTTTTAAGCGACAGGGAAATTGAAATAACCCGTTTCCTGGCCGATGGATTAAGCAGCAAGGAGGTTGGAGATCAACTCTTTATTAGCTCCCATACGGTGGATACACATCGAAGAAAAATATTAAAGAAATTAGGACTAAAAAACGTTGTGGAATTGGTCATGTTTGCATTAAAACATGGATATCTAAAGGAGTAAAATACTCAATCTTGAGTATTGATTAAATGCCAATAGATTTCCAACTTTGTATCAATTGCTGTAAAAACATACCTACCCCTCTCAAAAAGGATTCTTCGGTCCCTCGAAGAATCCTTTTTACTTTCCTAAAATCAGCACAACTTAGTCTGTAGCATTCTTGCCTTTTATGGATCCTGACCAGTTTGTGGAAGACCTCACCATTTTGTAATTTAATTGTTGGAGAGCTTGCATACCTATCTGTGGTTTAATTCCTTATGAATGTTGAACTCGCTCCTTCCCGTGCAATCCAATCCAAGATCCTGGCCGGGTTAAATCCAGGAGCAAATAATGTTGTCCCTAAGTTAAGAGCCGATGTACTTAATATTCATTGAACACAAGGGACTTTAGCTGCAATATGAACCAGATCCAAACCCCTGACAAAAAACCGGATCATGTTTGTCCAATAGAAGCATAAAATGAATTCTTATTAAAAACGGTCAACACGAATCAGGGATTTACATCTAATCAACAATCATAAATCCACAAATCACAAATCATAAATCAAAAATTCTCTCTCCAAAATCCATCTTCCCTTCCTTGTTGTAGAACACCTTCTCTAATTTTGATGCAATTGATAAATTCTGTAATTATACATGGCAAACAACCCGTAAATTTCAGGCTATGCTAAACATCGCTCTATTTGGCCCTCCCGGCGCTGGTAAAGGAACTCAGTCGGAATATTTGATTAAAAAATACCGATTATTTTATATCTCAACCGGTGATCTTCTTCGCAAAGAGATAGCTGATAAAACCAAATTGGGAAGAGAAGCCCAGAATATAATTGCATCCGGGGGATTGGTGTCCGATGAAATTATTGTCCAGATCATTGAAAAGACTATAACCGAAAATCCTGATTCCCGGGGATTCCTGTTTGATGGATTTCCACGTACTTATATTCAGGCTTATATTCTTGAGGGCCTGATGATTAAGCTGAATACTTCACTTGATTGTCTGATAAGCCTGGATGTACCGGAAGAGGAGTCTGTAAGCAGATTACTGAACAGAGGCAAAACATCGGGGCGGTCGGATGACAATGAAAAGGTTATAAGAAACCGGCTGAAGGAATACAATGATAAAACACTTCCTGTTCTTGAATTCTACAAAGACAAAGGAATCTACAAGGAAATCAATGGTGCACAAAGCATTGATGAAGTGAAGCTGGAAATAAGGACCATTGTTAAGAACATACTAAGCAAAAAGTTATATAATATTGTTGTCTTTGGTTATCCCGGCTCTGGGCGTGGTTCACAGGGTATTGCAATTGCTAAGAAATTCGGTTTGGAGTATGTTGCGACCGGGCCAATGCTTGAGGAGGAGATTGAAAATGATACCGAAACCGGAAGAAGAATTAAGGATTTGTATGATAGCGGTCAGCTTGTTCCTGATGAAATTGTGGTCCAGTTAATTGAAAAGAAGCTGGAAGAATCAAAAGGAATTCGTGGCTTTATATTCAAAGGTTATCCCAGAACATTGGTGCAATCATACATTCTTGATGGACTCCTGAAGAAACATGGTTCTTCCATTTCACAGGTGATTGAGATTGAGGTACCAACACTTGAATTGATTCGCAGATTAGACGAAAGAAGTAAAACCGATCGCTGCATGCCTTATGACACGAGCACTTCTAAAATAGTGAAACGACTACAGGAGCATGAAACTAAAACTGTTACTGTGATTGAAAAGTACAATCAACTTCATGGTGTAGTTAAGGTTGATGGGATGGGCAACTTCGATGAGGTTCATGAAAATATATCAGCGGAAGTTGAAGAAGGAATGAAGAGTATGCGCTAGAATATTCTAGAAGCTTCCCATCCAGTTCAAAGCATCTTCAACTTTTCTGAATGGTTGCTGACAGACTCTGTTCTCACAACAATATATCAGGGTTTCTCCATCTACAAATCTGTTCCGAAATATGGAAATATCGGATGGTCCGGTTGATCCCGTGATCAGAATATTATGTTCCTGCTGTTGATTTAATTTATTGATGTAAGCTTGAGCATTAGCTCCTACAACAACAATTTCACGACTTCCTTCAGTAAATAGTAACATGAGTTGCAACCAGTTGGAGAAATATTTTCCACCCCCGCCAATGGAAGCTGAAACCTGAGAGAGCATTTGCTGAGACAAGTCAAAGTATTCAGAATTACCGAAATAGAGTGAAGCCATATACAGATTGCGCGCCATGGCAGAATTTGACGATGGAATTACGTTATCGGATAGTTCCTGTTTTCGTGTGATTAGCTTAGGATCCAGATCGGATGTATAGTAGAACAGGCCTGACTTTTCATCGTAAAAATGTTCGAGCGTGTATTCTATCAATCCCTGTGCATCCGACAGCCATTGATGATTCAAAGTGGCATTGTAAAGTTTAAAACAAGCCTCTGTCAAAAAAGAATAATCATCCAGAAAACCATTAATACTTATCTTCCCATTCTTATAGTTTCTCATTACCCGGTAATCAGATGCGATCATCCATTTCTTGAGAAATCCGGCATTCCTGATTGCCAGGTCAAGGAATTGATTCTCCCCAAATGCAGAATAGGCGTCTAGCAATCCATTCAACATCAATGCGTTCCACGACGTGAGTGTCTTGTCATCCAGACCTGGCCGAATTCGTTCCGATCGTCTGGCAAGCAGCACTTTCTTTGCCGCTTCAATTTCGCTTCGAAACAACTCCAAATCAAGCTTATGGGCTTGACAAAACAAACTCAGTTCTTCAGGAATAAGGAGGATATTACTTCCTTCCCATTTCCCTTCTTTTCCTACTCCAAAATATTGTTTCAGTAAACGGGACCGGTCCGCAAAAATCCGGTCAAAATCGGATTCAGTCCACAGGTAAAACTTTCCTTCTACTCCTTCGCTGTCTGCGTCAAGTGAGCAGAAAAAATTACCATTCTTGCCACTTAATTCCCTGTCAATAAAATCGATGGTTTCATATACTACCTCTTTGTATCGGTCGTTTCCGGTTTTGACATAGGCTTTGGAATAAAGCGAGATTAGTTGTCCATTGTCATAGAGCATCTTTTCAAAATGGGGGACTTTCCATTTCGCATCCACAGAGTAGCGGGCAAATCCACCTCCAATCTGATCATATATTCCACCGGCAGCCATTTTATCCAGACTAAGTTCCACCTGCTTCATTATTTCCGAATTGCCATTACTGGAAGCATAGTGAAGGAGAAATTCCTGAGAGTTAGGCATTGGAAACTTCGGAGCATTTCCATCTCCTCCATGAACGGGATCGAAGCCTCTTTCCCATGCCACCACTATCTCCTTCAGCTTTTGTTTTGTTAGCGATTCATTGCCAGCGTTGCGATTAGCGGAACTTGCATCGAGACTTTGCATCATCTTACCCGCAAACTCATGCATCCGCTGAGGTTCTTTTACATAAGTATTATGCAAACTTCTTAGAACGTGCATCCAGTCTGATTTACGAAAATAAGTACCTCCATAAATGGGCCTTCCATCAGGAAGTACGATGCAATTGAGTGGCCAACCCGCATTCCCATTCATTAGCTGCACAGCCTCAATATATACCTGGTCAATGTCCGGACGTTCCTCCCGGTCAATCTTAATAGAAACAAAATATTGATTCATTAGATTGGCAACTGTAGTATCTTCAAATGATTCATGCTCCATTACATGACACCAATGACAGGCAGCATAACCAATGCTAATTATTACCAGCTTATTTTCATTTCGGGCTTTGTCAAAAGCTTCTTCACTCCAGGGATACCAATCAACAGGATTGTGAGAATGTTGTAGGAGATATGGGCTGGTTTCATTAATCAATAAATTGGTATAAGTATCTTGTTCCATTTGATCACTTTGAGGCAGGTTTACACAAGCTGTTAAAAGTAGACAACTAAAGAGACAGATCTTTGTTCGGAGAATAGGCCTAAACTTATTGATTATCTTTAGGTTTTAAGGCCGGATCAGCAGTGAAGCTCTTATTCTCCCATAAGATCTTTACCAGTACTGCACCTTCATCCTTGCCTACGCTGTGGACCTGTGAAAATATTCTTGGATACTTTTGCTGAATAAAATACAGATAGTTCCTGATGGTTGTGATGGTACGATCAGTTTTCATTTTCGGGACAGTTCTGAGACTTCCAATGATAACATAGTCAATATTGTTAACTTCCAGATAATTCAATAAAGTATCAGGATCCTGAGACGGAAGTCTGTAGATACCAAAGAAATCTCTGCCCTCAGAATAAATGGAAGCAATATTTGGTTTACGACAGGCAACACCAACACTATCAGGCAGTGTTTTCTCCACATGCTGACACATACTGATGTAGTTTACCCAGTCCGGGGTGAATCCATACAATGTATTTCCATCCATATTCTTTTTCAGGGTAGGAGTGTTGGCTCTTATCAATGGGATGGTATGTCCCAGCATGAAGAGTGGCATAACAAAAAGATATGCGATAAGGAATACCTGAAACATCTTCACATACTGAGTTTTGAACAATAAATACATTCCATAAACGAAAAACACCAGAATCTGAGGAATGAAAATGAGTACCAGCCTGTACTGATCCCAGTGTGCCTGCTGTGAAACAAAGGTGGCACCAAGCATTACGGCAAGATAAATACCAAGGAAGACCAATTGCTTGTGTTTCTTGTAAATGTATACGAATGCCACAAAAAAGAGAAGATAAGTAAGTATGACTAGAAATCCACTCTTCTCTATACTTCCAATGGAAAGCAATCCCAATTCTATATAGAGGTGTTTCGAAAGATAAAGCATGGAATTATCCCAAAATCGGGTGATAAATCCAATTAGATCTTCAGTTCCCTGCGACCGGTCGTAGGCATGCTTGTAAAACATGGTATTAAACTGACTCTCTGCACCGGTTCCTACCAGCCCCCACCTTACACTTTTATAGAGTGTAAAAGGTAGTTGAAAAACCAGGAAAGAAGCAATCGTATATACGGCTGGTAGCCAATTCTTGTTAATCAGAAAATATAGAACCACAGATATAATAACTCCCAATCCAATGTTTCGGGTTAGAAAGAGCAGAAACATTACAAATCCAAACGCCAGCCAGTTCTTCCATGTTGATTTAATGCTAGCACTTATTCTGAGCTTATCGTCAAGGATGAAGAAAAAATAGATTAACAAAGCCTGTAAAAAGAAAAACAGTGCCTCACTGTAAGTGGAACTGGAGAAGTAAAGCAGGTGTCCGTTTATAGATAGTGCAAGCAGCACCATTGCAAGCAGAAATGACGGTATCCTGTTTTTAAAGGTCTGAAATATCAGGAAGTGTTGCCCGAGCATTAATGGGATTGATAGAATCTTAAATGCAACCACATTCACACCAAAGATCATCATGAAAAAACTTAAAAACATAGGATAAAATGAACCATGCCAGGTTGGAAATTTGACCCCTTCCATAAATTTCTTTGCTCCGATGATGTATTCCGAGTCATCCCCTCCAATACTAACCTTGGTGTCGAAAAGAAACATTGAGATGATAAAAGCAATGGCCAGGGTTATCCAAAAAATAGCTTTCAGATAACGGTCGAAAAACTTGTTTAAGCGATCGAAAAAATCAAGTTTATCCTTAAGGTCCTTTATCTTCTTACTCTTAATTGCTTTCTTTTTATATGCTTTGGTCTGCTTAGCCATAATAATTCTTGCTTGATCTCAGAACAAATCTAGAAATTACGCGTATCATGCCAAAGAAAATTACATAATAATCATGTCATCAATTAAGAATAGTGATTATCACCGGATATTGAGGTTGGTCTTTTTAAGTCTGATTCTCATGTTTATTCTTGGTAATATCATTGCCCAACATAACAAGCCCCTGACTCAGGATCAAACAAAGCAATTGTTTATAGAGAACCGTGGGCAGTGGCCGAATGAAGTACTTTTCCTTACGCAAACCAATGGTTTGAATGCCTGGATTACGAGCAATGGTATTATCTATGATTTCAATCAAAACTTAAGAATTCCAGGTGATTTAGAGCAGCATACTGAGTGTTCTAATAATGTGCA
>Ga0233443_1001500_pt1 | contig 20266 bp, 19 predicted proteins | sample SI_123_September_2_FD_182784 | JGI IMG/M metagenome (GOLD analysis project Ga0233443, IMG submission 182784) | Seawater microbial communities from Saanich Inlet, British Columbia, Canada - SI_123_September2016_200_MG | ecosystem: Environmental > Aquatic > Marine > Inlet | place: Canada: British... | reverse complement strand
AGGATGTTGCCATCCTTTTCGCGTCCAAGGATCATTCTTTCGGTTCTTCCTTCACTAAATCCTTTGGGAGATGTGTAAAGTAGTTTAGAACTAGCTCTGTTCCAGCCTTCTTCATCCAGTGAAATATCTGATTTGCCACTTTTCACTAAGATTGGGCCGCCCTCGATGCCATGCTGAAACTCTTCTGTTCCATGCACCTTAATGTTAAGTTCCTTTTCGCGCATGTCCCAGGTTGGCGGGAAGGCATCATAGTCCACGGAGATAGTTATACCAACAGGTTTCAGTTTTACCATATCACCTTTCCTCGTATTGATAATCTCCTTGATTACATTTCCAGACAGTCTCATAATCACCCTTCCATTACCAACGATCTCCTCCTTTTCATGCAGAAGGTCGTAGAAACAAAAATCAGGAAGTTCAACTTTCTTACCATCCAGATTTCTGACTTCCGGAGGAAATTCCACAGTTCTTGACCGGCAGGATATTGTTATTCCATTGCTGGTATCAAATCGATCGATGCCCGGATCTCCTTCCTGATTGATGACCAGACAAGGTTTATTGAAGAAGGGTGTTCCAAGTGTTTCGCCTCTGTAGATCAACATTCCCAGCGGAATACCTAAATAATAATCCGAATATCGAAGTGAATCCAATACCTTCTGAGTCATAGCATTTCCTGCATTCCATGCTACGTGGACTTCGGCGCGGTTTCTTCGTGCGAATTGCTTTATGAATTCAGACATATCCTTTGGTTTCGCAACGGCATATTCAACGGCAAATTGAATCTCATTGTCAGGATTGTCGATTGCTATCCGGTGACCACACCAGATATTCCCATCTGCATGTTCTCCGGATATACTATTATGATGTATAAATGTGTTATTCTCCTGAATCATTTTTGTAAATGCTTTCAATGCAAAAATACTATAATTTGGATTTACATTTTATTACATTTCTTAGTAACTTTTCACCCTTTAAATCGTCGACCGTTTCGATTGTTTAACACCATTATAATCAACAAGATTCGAAAAACATCAGGTAAGTAGTATTTAAAACCCAAAAACCAGATTAATGAATTATCTAAAACCCTTTGCATTTACCCTGTTCATAATTACCCTTGCAACTTTTAACAGCACAGCACAGCCTGGTGATTATGACTTTCTCCTTAAAAGAAACATTGAACTTAATAAAACCGTGGATCCGACCAGTGTGACCGAGATAACACTTGATAATGGTCTGACAGTCTATCTCAATGAAGATCCGAATATCTCTAATGTGTTTGGAGCAGTTGCCATAAAAGGAGGTTCCAAAAGAGATCCGGACGATTACACCGGAATTGCACACTACTTTGAACACATCATGTTTAAAGGAACCGAAGAAATTGGTACGGTTGATTTTGGAAATGAAAGCATCTATCTCGATAGTATCTCATTGATGTATGATCAACTTGGAGAAGCTGTTGGAGAAGAGGCTCGCAATAAAATACTTACAAAGATTAACGATCTTTCACTTAAAGCTTCCTCCTATGCAATCCCTAACGAACTGGATAAAGTTCTTGAGAAGATGGGTAGTACAGGAGTGAATGCTTTTACTTCGAAAGATGCTATTGTCTATTTTAATTATTTCCCCGGTAATCAGATCGAGAAATGGCTGGAAGTTTATAGTCATCGATTCGAGAAGCCTGTCTACCGGCTTTTTCAATCGGAACTGGAAACAGTTTACGAAGAGAAGAACATGTACATGGATAATCCTTTTACTCAGGTTATGGAAATATTTGAGGCTGAGTTATTCGAAGGCCATCCCTATAGCCAAACTGTACTTGGTAAGGTTGAGCATCTGAAAAATCCATCCTTGCGAAGAATGAATCAGTACTTTGAGAAGTACTATGTTGCCAACAATATGGCCCTGATCCTGGTAGGAAATTTTAATGCTGATGAGGTGATTCCCTATATTAATGAAAAGTTTGGTAAATGGCGTTCTGGTAAAATTGAACCATTTGAAGCTGAATTAAAAGCAATTGAGAAGCGGGTTGAAATATCCAAACGTTTAACTCCTATAAAAGTTGGTTTGATGGGATTTCAAACTGTTCATAAGGGACATAAGGATGAACTGCCTTTGAATATTGCAAACTCAATTCTATCCAATTCGTCGTCAACCGGCCTTTTTGATAAATTGACAAATGAGAATGAATTAATGGCAGCCATGGTCATGCCCATGCCCTATGTGGAAGCCGGAGCCAACATTGTTGTTTTCATTCCGAAATTAATCGGGCAATCCTTATCGAAAGCTGAGAAACTTGTACTCGGTCAAATAGAAGAACTGAAAGCCGGCAGCTTTGATGATGCCTTGCTGGAAGCCATAAAAACAGAATTGATTGTTGAGCATGAAAAGGGATTGGAGAATGGGAAATCCCGGGGTTTTTATATTCTGGATGCTTTTCTTGAAGGAGAAGAATGGGGAGAGATTTTAGCCATGACCGACAAGATTGCCAATATTACCAGAAAGGATATTATTCGGGTTGCTAATATATACTATGGATCCAATTATGTTGCACTACATTCAAAAAGCGGATTTCCAAAAAAGATAAAGCTGGATAAACCACCTTATAAGCCAGTTGAAGCAGTTAATTCGGAATCAACATCGGTGAAGGCACTTGAAATAGAAGAAATTCCGGTAATTAAGGAAAAAGTGAAATTTATTGAAAAGGGAAGGGATGTTTTTAATACTGAACTGAATGAATTATCACATTTTTATTATGTACCAAATCCAGTTAATAATCTGTTCGAGCTAACACTTAACTATGGAGTTGGTACTCAGAAGAACAAGTACTTATCTTATTCATCACAGTTGATGTATTTACTTGGAACCGATCAGAGGACAGCTGATGAGTTCAATTTAGAAATGCAAAAACTGGGCAGTCAGTTTTCTGTTTCGTCCGGTAGAGATTATACCACAGTTCGCGTGTCGGGTTTAGACAAGAACTTTCATACAACCTTAAAACTGGTGGCAGAAAAGCTATACAATCCTAAGGGGGATGATACGAAGCTTAAAAAGTTAATACAAGGTGCAAAATCAGAACTTAAGTTCGAGAATAAAGATCCGAATACAGTAAGCCAGGCTTTACGGCAATTTGTGCTCTATGGTGAAAATTCTGATTTCCTGAATCGGTTGACGGTGAAAGAAGTGAAGGAACTGACCTCAGATCAGTTATTAGGTGAATTTAAAACTGTTTTCGACTATGAAGTTGATATTCATTACAGTGGGGTGTTGCCACGTAAAATGGTTTCTGAAGAGATTGTCAATGTATTTCTGCGGAAGAAACCGGGGATAAAAAGTGAATCGCCAACTTATTTTGAAAGGAAAACATATGCGGAGCCGGTGGTGTTTTTTATCAACGATAAAAAGGCAGTTCAAAGTCAAATTCATATGCTTGTTGAAGGAGAGATTAATAGTAGAGAAGAAAGAGCTATGGCAACTGCATTTAATAAGTACTTTAGTTCAGATATGTCGTCAATTGTTTTCCAGGAGATAAGGGAATTCAGGAGTTTGGCATACAGCGCCTATGCACATTTCAGTAATCCATTTTACACTGATAAACCGGGATATTTGAGAGGATTCCTGAGTACTCAGGCAGATAAGACTACCGAGGCCATTGATGCAATGCAGGAGTTATATGTGAATATACCACAACTTCCCGAAAGAACAGATCATGTAAAAATGGCATTGATACAGGAACTTAACTCAAATCGACCAACCTTCCGTAATATTTCACAATCGGTCGAATACTGGCGCAAGAAGGGTTATAACGACGATCCTTCCAGATTTAATCTTGAGGTATATGAAAATCTGCATTTTGAACAGATAATCTCTGTCTGGGAGAAAAATATTGCACACAAACCATTGATTTTTGTTGTGGTTGGTGATGAAAAGCGGATCGACATGGAGAAGCTAAAGCAATATGGTGCCTTTACTGAATTGAGCAAAAAAGACGTCTTTTCAAAATAGAACCTAGAGTCAGGGTCTTAGAAATGCTAAGACCCTGACTCATTGTTTAATAATCCTTCAACTACATTCTTAGCTTGAATCAACCTTTCCCATTGAATATCTAAACCTTTTGGTGTTTTTCACGTAAAGTGGCCTTACAAAACGAGAAGATAAAACTGGTTCAGATAGTCAATATGATTCGTACAATATTTTCCATAGTAATTACTGCTTTGCTTATGCTTGGATGTGAGGTAGTTAATGCTCAGTTTGAGATCGACAATAATGGAGATTTCTCATACATTGGAGCACACCTTAATTTGGATGATGAAGAAATTGCTGGTGGTTTGGTAAATCAGTCCGACTTTGAGGAAAGGGCAAAACAGGATTTTCACAAGTATAAACTTACATCCGTACTTGACCTGGAAAAATACCAGTTTGAAGCCTTATCAAATGAAATTGTTGAAAAGAGAATAGCGATAAGCTATAGTCCGGATCTGATTGAATTTTCCTTAAAGACCGGAGTTCAGAAGGCAGAATATGGTGTTGAGATTTATATTCTCAGGCAAAATAAAATTATTGGATCTACTTCGACCATGAACAGAAGAAGCCGTCATTGGAAAGATCAAAGCCTTGTGGTTTGCTACTCAAGCTATGAGCAGCCGGATGAGTTAGTAATTCGTATTTCAGCTTTAAGTTTAAAATCTCCCAAAAAGAAAGCTATCCCGGCGGATTTGTGGCTGAGAGATATCACCGCCACAGATTATTCTGGTGGGCAGGAACTCTCTGCCTTAGTACAATAGAACTTCTTTGAATTGCTTAGTAGTTTTCCATATTGGTCACATTGATGACCTCTTTAATTTCAGGTATTGATTTCTTCAAAGTATGTTCAACTCCCGCTTTTAGTGTTTGCATACTCATTGGACAGGTACCACAGGCACCAAGTAGTTTTACCATTACCGTCATATCTTCCGTAACTTTAACCAGCGATATATCACCACCATCTGCCTGAAGGTAAGGTCTGATTTTCTCAAGTCCGGCATTAATTCTGTCCTCTAGATCGGCTAAATTGTTATTCATAAGCGTATTATATTACTAGGTTGAGCAACCATCTGTATTTGTAATTTCAACTTTCTGTGTAGGATCAAGTATTTGATTTCTTTGAACAATCTGCTCTAACACTTTAGTTCCCAATTCGGCGAATGCAGCGCCAATTATAGATTCACCATCCAATGCAGACGGCCTGCCCTGATCGCCACCTTCTCTTATGCTCTGAACTATTGGAACCTGCCCCAGAAGCGGAACATTTAGTTTTTCAGCCAGATGCTTACAACCATCCTTGCCGAAAATGTAATATTTATTTTCAGGATACTCCGCCGGAGTAAACCACGACATATTTTCAACCATACCAAGAATAGGCACATTTATTTTTGGATCCGTGAACATCCCGATACCTTTTACAGCATCTGCCAGGGCAACATCCTGTGGAGTACTGACAATGATGGCACCTGTTACCGGAACTTCCTGAACCAGAGTTAAATGAATGTCACTTGTCCCGGGAGGAAGATCAATAAGCAGATAATCAAGTTCACCCCAGTCGCCCTGTAGCATTAATTGCTTAAGTGCACTGGTGGCCATAGGACCTCTCCAGATAAGTGCATCATCAGGATTCACAAAAAATCCAATGGACAGCATCTTGACATCATACTTCTCTACCGGAATGATCATGTCTTTACCATTCGCCTTTACTACTCTGGGTCTTTCGCCTTCAACATTGAACATCTTTGGAATTGATGGTCCGTAGATATCCGCATCAATGAGTCCAACTTTATATCCATTTTTAGCTAAAGCAATCGATAGATTTGCCGAAATGGTTGATTTACCCACCCCTCCTTTACCTGAGGCAATGGCAATAATATTCTTAACTCCTTTGAATATTCCCTTTCCGGATTCGGTATCCGGTTTTTTTGGTTCTACCTTTCTTACAGGGTCCTCTTTCTTAACAATGATCTTACCTTCCATATTCAAATCGGCGTCAACATAGGAATGAAGAGCATTTATACTAGCTTTTTTAATTGACGACATAAAAGGATCATTGGCTTTTAGCGGCTTAAGTATAAGTTCAACCTGCTTGTTGTCAATATTGACTTCATCGACCATTCCAAGAGATACTATGTCATTACCTGTCCCAGGATACTTAACATGTTTGAGAGCGTTGATGATTTGATCGTGCGTATAGGACATCTTATTTTTATTTGATTTAAATAGAAACTACAAAGATAGAAGATAATTTTTATCAGAAATGATTTATGCTATAAAGCAAGTGTGAGAAATTGAGTTACTTTTTTGAACTAATTCCTGCAGATATTCAGTTGTTTATAAGGCAACAAAGCTATTCTGTTTTGATGTGGATGATTAATCAGAGATCTGTGGAAGGATTCCAAAAGTGTAATTCGAACGCTTCAACGCGATTATCAACAATGTTGATACCTTCGCTCATAAGCAGATCAGCCATTACATTGGAACCACCAAAGTGTACGGCTCCGGTAAGTTCTCCATTACGGTTTACAACCCTGTGAGCAGGTACAAAATTGCGATCGAACGAAGATTGATTGAGAGCCCAGCCGACCATCCGGGAAGATTTGGCCATACCAAGATATCGTGCAATGGCTCCAAAGGATGTCACCCTTCCATAGGGTATCATTTGGGTTACCTCAAGTACTTTCTCAAAAAACGATTTCTCCTGATCTGTATTTACCATCTAATCCAAATCAGGTTCAGTGAGCATCTTCTGCGTATCAATTCGAAATTGAAGATAGGTAATCTTCTTACCCTGTTCCAGAAACTGCGATTCATAAAAGGTTCTTATCGATAGTACATCATCAACAAGCGGAGAGTTGTACAAATCATGACTTCTCTTCAAAACGCTTAATTCGTTAAGCTCAATTAATGCACTTGTATAATCGTATAGCTCTCTGCTATCAGTTTTCAAATTTACTACTCCATCAGCTTTAAGAAAGCTCCGGTACTTTTCAAGAAAGCCTGTTGAGGTCAATCTCTTTTTTGCCCGTCGTTCCTTTAATTGTGGATCGGGGAAAGTAATCCAGATTTCTGCAACTTCATCGCTATTGAAAAACGATGATATAAACTCGATTCGGGTTCTTAGAAAACCAACATTCATAATTCCATCTTCCAGTGCTGTTTTGGCGCCTCTCCACATTCGGGCACCTTTAATGTCTATTCCCAGATAATTTCGCTCACCATCGTTCCTTGCCAGGCTGACAGCGTATTCTCCTTTACCACAGCCCAATTCCAATACAATTGGTTTGTCGTTTTTGAAAAAGTCCGAAGCCCATTTTCCCTTTAACTTATAATCTTTTCCTAATACCTGATTAAGATCAGGTTGCACTACATGATCGAAGGTTTCCATTTCCGCAAACCTGATAAGCTTCGATTTCCCCACCTTTAATTTTGATTTTTATTTGAATTCGATTCTTTCAATTCTGATTCCTGCATCCATAATAAACGGCAATTGATCCTGCCTCATGGCCTGAGTTAAATTGAAACGATAAATCCCCTTCAATGGGAATCTGACATTTCTTTTAAATGGAATTTGATTATCCCATATATCACCAAGCCCTTCACCAAGCCATTTCCCTTTCTCGTCTGCCAGTATACACTCGAATGTATCCCGAATTGCGGCACCGGAAGGAGCAGTTGTCGTTACAAAAAGATATAGGTTGCTGTAAGAATAATGACTGGCATTCCTGATATTTACATAAATGTTATGACTGCTTACAGTATCATCTATTTCAACGTCAAAACTTAGTTCATTCTCTTTATCCCAGACTTTTTCCGGCAGCGTGACATTTTTCTCATAAACACGATTGGCGTCACACGAACAGATTATAAGTAATAATAATCCAAAGAACAGAGCATTATTTTTTCTTCGTATTATCATTCTTTTTTGGTCTTTTAAAATTTCTTCTTCCACCCTTTCTCTTTGGTTTTTTCTTGTGGTCAAAACGAGTGAGGCTATCCTCACCGACAACGTTATTATAGTCGAGTGCTTTCTCCTCCGATTTGGCAGAAATGGCTGATACAGAAACCGAATGATCTCCCTTTTTATTTTGCTTAATAATTTCCTTCACTTTCTCAACCGCAAGAGGTGTTATGTTGGCAGCTGAATCCCGGTCGAATGAATACCACATGATTCCCCTGAAAACATCCGTTTTGAAGTGATAGGCGGTTCCATTTTCCGTTTTAAGTGGTATGTTTCTATCAGGGAACTGATCCTGCGCATCCATATAAGCATCCAGCTCAAAGTTCAGGCAGCATTTGAGTTTACCACACTGGCCAGCCAGTTTTTGAGGATTCAATGAAAGTTCCTGAAATCTTGCAGAATTAGTTGTGACCGATACAAAATTAGAAATAAAAGTACTGCAGCATAATTCTCTACCACATGGCCCTATTCCACCGATACGTCCGGCTTCCTGACGGGCACCTATTTGTCGCATCTCCACCCGGATCCTGAACTGATCTGCCAGGATTTTTATCAGTTGCCTGAAATCTACCCTGCCATCGGCGATATAATAGAAAATAGCTTTGGTTTTATCACCCTGATATTCTACATCACCAATTTTCATATCCAGTTTAAGATCTTCACAAATCTTTCGGGTTGCAAGCATTGTTGCATCTTCCTGCTCAATGGCAGCTTCCCACTTTTCAATATCGTTGGGTTTTGCTTTGCGATAGATTTTCGGATATTCCGGTTTCTTGTGCTGGCTATTCTTTCTTAGTTGATGGTGTACAAGTTCACCAATCAGAGAGACAACACCCAGATCATGCCCGGGAGAAGCTTCAACTGCTACCAGGTCACCTTTTGCAAGGGCAAGGCTGTTCACGTTTCTGTAATAGCCTTTTCTTGTGTTTTTAAATCTTACTTCAACCAGATCGTCCTCTTGAAGTGACTTCGGTATATCACCCAACCAGTCGGTAACATCAAGTTTGCAAGAACTCCCTTTTCTGCAGGGAGGTATATTGGGATTATCTTTAATCAGTGATGCACATCCACGTGAAAATTTCCCATTGTCATTCATAACCTCTAATTTGCTGCTCATACGTGGTACTATATAATCCCCCAAATCTACAAAAATTACAACTTCAAAAGTTGAATGAGCTTAAGCGCAAAATCGAAAAACACAAGCCTGGCATAACCATTCCGCTCTATATGATAGTGAGCAGTGTTCAATTCTTCGTTAATAGCCGCAATATTCCTTTCGTTGATGAATGGAGAGAACTTATCACAAAACAGAAGTTCATCACCATGCAATCGTGCTAATTTATTTTGATTCTTATTAAGCATAAAGCTCTCCCGTACCAGCCGGAGGCTGTTTTCGAGGAAACTTTTCTGCTTTTCTCTACCGATGGAGGCAATTTCATCAACCCAATTGTTGATCTCCAAAACATCCTTTTTGTAGCTCAAGCGCATTATTCTCGTGAAATTCTCAAAATTAAAAAGGTGTTCATCACTCGTGTCAATCAGATTTCTTGCGTTGAAAAAGCTTCCATCCGCAATTTTAGCAATGGCTATAGCCTTGTCACTTTCAACCTTGAGTTCACTTTCCAGAGCCTGCTCAATAGCTTCATCATCAATACGTGGTACCGCAATTATTTGTGTTCTGGACAATATGGTTTTCAGGAGAGATTCCTGGCTTTCCGATACCAGTAAGAAAAGAGTTTTATCCGGTGGCTCTTCCAGTATTTTAAGTAGTTTGTTCGATGCAACCAGATTCATTTTCTCTGGTAGCCAGATAATCATCACCTTATACTCGCTCTCAAAAGTTTTAAAACTTAACTTCCTTAATATCTCTGCACTTTCAAATTTGCTGATACTTCCCTGTTTATTCTCGGCACCAATAATATTCAGCCAGCTGTTTAAGGAGATGTATGGACTTTGGTTAATGGTTTCGCGCCAGCTGGCAATGAAATTGTCGCTGATGGCTTTGTCAAACTTCGGTAGATTTATTACCGGAAATACAAAATGTAAATCGGGATGAATTAATTTCTCATATTTCCTGCATGAAGGACATTCTCCGCAAGAATCTTCCTCAGCCCTGTTTGTGCACGATACATACTGAGCATAGGCAATAGCCAATGCCAGTTTGCCAAATCCGTTGGGCCCGGAAAAAAGTAATGCATGTGCAATCCTTCCATCCTTAACACCATTGCTTAATTTGCTCTTTATTGTAGTTTGTCCGAGTATTTTGCTAAACTGCATTTTCCAGGTAGAATTTCTGCAAATGAAACGATTTCTAATTAAATCAGGCTAAATGTTGATCTTGTTTTTTTACCATTGACATCCTGCTCTAAAACCAAATTTGAATCATCAATATCAATCAGCTCGTACAGATAACTGAATCCATTCAGTTCCAGGGTTAATTGCTCATTGTTTTCTGATAATGACCAGGTTCCCGAGCTTGTCTGTTCCTCGTTAATGTCACAAAAAACATTACCCGCATTCAGAACATAAGTTCCTCCTTCAGCAAATTCGTAAGTGTTATCCTTTTCGCAGAATTCAATAATGGATTGCCCGGAACTATTGGTAACATTAACCTTTTGCCAGATTCCTGCTGTGAGTTGTTGCACTTTGAGCGGCTGGTCTATTAACTTGTTCTCTGTGTTACAAGCGGTGAGAACAAGGCTTAGAAGAACAACCATGATCACTATTCTAAATGGTTTGATATCTCTCATCTTAATTACGGGATTTTGGTTAATCGCAAAACGTACCTCTGGCCAACCAGAGTTCTCTCTGACTGCAGCGATGTTCACCATGTTCAATATATGGATGATTTTCGATGAACTCTATAAGATCACCCTGGTAAGTGCTTCTCAGTACTACCACACCACCATTGTCATTAAATGAGCCTGAGAACAGAACTGCCTGTTTAGTATACGGACTCTTCATATATCCCTTAATGGCATATTCCAGACTTTGTGACTCATGCTCACCGGACTGCTTGTTGGGTTTGAAGCGCAGGTATTTATAGCTGAGCATCTCAACAGGATCTCTGTACTGACAGAAATTCCCTGAGGTAAGTTCAAACTCAAAGAACTCAATATTATACCTTCCGGCAGCAATGGCAGGATCGGTTTTAATAGTAGACAAAAGCTGGTCCTCATCATTTGCATACATGATAAAGATACCACCGCCATCGTTAAAGGGTCCGGCAGCCATAAGGTCTCCTGTCTCATACAGACTATCGATATTGGCCAAATGAGCATTTTGCAGTTTTTCCACCACTTCCTTCTCAAGTTTTTCCCGATCAGGATTTGTATTCAGGTATACAAAGTAGGTTTTTTTGTCTGTCTGAGTGTGTGCAGTCAGTGCAACACAAAGCAGAACAAACAGAACAAGCGTGTTTCGAATCATAACTAATCGGATTATGATCTATGAGAATTGCTTGATCAGCCATAATATGAGGTAGAATGCGACACCTGCGCCAAAAGCTAGTATTGCAACAACGAAAATTATCCTTAAGATGGTTACATCCAGATTGAATTTTGGTGCTAACCATTCACATACTCCTAAAATCATTTTATCTTGTTTTTGAATGAATAACAAATTTACAATATTATACCGGATTGCGTAAGTTAAATTTGTCTTTGAACACAATAGGATGGAAGTGTGTTTATGTATTTGCAGGTTAAGTTAATCAAAAAATATCTGAGGGCTGTTTAGCTTGTGCTTTGTTTCTAACAAGTTTAGAATAATACTATTTTTGCAAGGTATTAAATCAAGGAAATGACTCAACGCAAAAAGGATCATATCGAAATGGCTATCCAATCCCGATTGGAAGCCGCCTCCAATGACAGCAGATTTTCTTATGAACCTTTTCTGAGCGCCCATCCGACTGGCGATAATCAACCTTTTCAGTTTCTTGGAAAGTCGATGCTGCACCCTATATGGATTTCCAGCATGACAGGTGGAACTGCACGCGCTAAAACAATAAATGAGAATTTGGCCAGGGCATGTAATGAGTTTGGACTTGGCATGGGATTAGGATCATGTCGTCTTCTGCTCGATAGTGATGAGTACTTTGATGATTTTAATGTCAGACCATTGATGGGAGAGGCACCCTTATGGGCGAATCTGGGCATTGCGCAAATTGAAAAACTTATTAAAAATGATCAGATTGATAAGGTTGAACGCATGGTTGAAAAGTTGGGAGCGGATGGTTTAATTATACATGTTAACCCACTTCAGGAATTTTTCCAGCCGGAAGGTGACCTGATTGAATCTTCTCCCATCGAAATAATATGGAACTTTATTGAACGATTCTCTTTGCCTGTTGTAGTAAAAGAGGTTGGTCAGGGATTCGGACGTGAATCCATGGAAGCATTACTTCAACTACCGCTGGCGGGAATTGAATTTGCAGCCTTTGGAGGGACCAATTTTGCCAAACTTGAATTGATGAGAGCAGAAAAACAGGAAGCAGAAGTTTACCAACCATTCTCGAAGGTGGGAGCAAGTGCTGAAAATATGGTCCAGACCTTTAATACTTTGACAGGACATAGTAGTATATCCCATATTCCTGATATAATCGTGTCCGGAGGAATTCAATCATTTCTTGATGGATATTATTTGATTAATAAAATCAAAGCACCGGCCATCTACGGGCAGGCTTCGGCATTCCTGGATTATGCGCAGGAAGATTATTATGCGCTGCAAAAATATATTCAACTTCAGGTAAAGGGTTTACAGCTGGCCAAAGCGTATTTGAAAGTTTTGTAACTAAATAGAAAGAATGACGGACGGAAAAATAATTGCGGGATTTTCAAAACTTTCAAAAGAAGAAAAGCTGAAGTATGTAATTAAGCACCTGGAGAATCCTGAAGAGGTGAAACAGGATCTTAAAGACTTCTGGCATCGTGATTTCAAAACACAACAATTGCTGGATGAATTCAGTGAAAACACAATATCAAATTTTGTATTTCCTCTGGGCGTAGCTCCTAACTTTCTGATTGATGGTAAAGGTTATATTGTTCCAATGGTAATTGAAGAGAGCTCGGTGATAGCCGCAGCTTCTAACAGCGCAAAATTCTGGGCGGAGCGGGGTGGTTTTCATACTGAGATTATTTCCACGAGCAAAGTAGGACATGTTCATTTTATCTGGACCGGAGATTTCAAAACGCTGGATGCGCTCATGCCTGAAGTGAGCAAGTTGATGTACGAGGGTACCGAGAGCATTACGGCCAATATGAGAGCCCGTGGCGGAGGGATTACCGATATTAAACTTCTCGATAGAAGTGACGATCTGGAGAATTATTATACCATCCATGCTGAGTTTGAAACCGTGGATTCTATGGGTGCGAACTTCATTAACTCTTGTCTTGAGGAATTCGCGAATATTCTAAGAAAGTTCATTCTTGAGCATGATAATTTTAGGTCTGATGAGAAAGACTGTCGCATTATCATGTCAATACTCTCTAACTATACACCTGATTGCCTGGTTAAGGTTTGGGTGGAGTGCGACGTAGATGAATTTGAGTTTATCGATAGTGAAATGACGGCGGAAGAATTTGTTTGGAAATTCAAACAAGCAGTTGAAATTGCTAAGATTGACAGTTTCAGGGCAACAACACACAATAAGGGTGTGTTTAACGGTATTGATTCGGTTGCATTGGCAACCGGAAATGATTTCCGGGCTATTGAAGCCTGTGGTCATACCTATGCTTCACGATCAGGTAAATATTCAAGCCTCACAGATATTGAAGTTATTGATGGAAGGTTCATCTATAGTTTAACCATTCCTTTGGCACTTGGTACTGTTGGTGGCTTAACCACGCTTCATCCGCTTGCCAAACGTTCTCTGGAAATGTTGGGAAATCCCAAAGCCCGGGAATTGATGAAAATAGCCGCATCGGTTGGTTTGTCAAATAATTTTGGAGCGGTTAAGTCTTTGGTTACCAAAGGAATTCAAAAGGGTCATATGAAGATGCACCTGATGAATATATTGAATCAGCTCAATGCCAACGAAGATGAGAAAGATAAGGCCATTGAATATTTTGCCAAACATAAGGTCTCCTTTAATGCGGTTGGTTTGTATATGGATAGTTTGAGAAGATTGAATGATTGAGGCCCAAAAATATTATTCCAACGGTAAACTATTATTGACTGGAGAATACCTGGTCCTGAGCGGTGCCAGATCCCTGGCAATTCCTGTTGCTTTTGGACAGTCACTTCAGCTTGAAAGTACCGGAGATCAGACTTTCTCCTGGAAAACGAAGGTAAAAGGAGCAGATTTTTTATCCCTGTATTCTGAATCAGGCAGCTTAAATGATGCAATAAGTTCAATGCCTGGCCAGACCGATTATCTGTTGAATGTGCTGAAAGCAGCATCTGATATGGCACCGGATTTTAGCTACACAGGGAAAAGGCCAGTTGCAGATATTAATTTTAATCTGAACTGGGGATTGGGAAGCAGCTCCACATTAATTTCAAATATTGCATACTGGACAAATGTTGATCCTTTCGAACTTCATTTCAGAGTTTCGTCAGGATCCGGCTATGATATTGCCTGTGCCAGAGCAAGTAAACCACTTATCTACTCAATAATTGATCGGCAACCTGAATACGTGGAGATGGATTTTAAACCAGCTTTCAGCGATCACTTATATTTTCTCTATCTGGGATCCAAACAGGATTCAAATCTTGAAGTGAAAAGTTTTCAAAAGCGGGAGAAAATATTGGAAATCGATGTGAGTACGATGAACGAACTTACCGATGAGTTTGTGTCTGCCCGGAATGTAAGTGATCTGAACAGGATCATCGTTGAGCATGAAAAACTGGTGGGCGGACTGATTGGTAAGACTCCGCTTAAAAAGGATCGCTTTCCCTTGTTCGAGGGTGAAATTAAGTCGCTGGGTGCATGGGGTGGCGATTTTGCTATGATTACCTTTGAGCACGGCAAAGAGGCACTTAAAAAAGAGATTGAGCGGGTTGGCTTGAAAACACTGATTAGCTATGATGAAATGAGTCTGTACTAATGAATAGATCTGATAATTTATATAACAATACAAATATAGTTTTACCGGAAGATAAGCATGTTGATGGTAAAACAGGCTGGACAAGTCCATCCAATATAGCGCTTGTAAAATATTGGGGAAAACATGGCAATCAGCTACCGATGAATCCATCCATAAGTTTTACACTGAATGCATCTCTAACGCAGACCTCGATTATCTATCACTCTCAGTTTAGCGGAGATTTGAAAGTACAATTCTTTTTTGATGGTAAAGAAGAGCCTGCCTTTCTTCCAAAACTGGATAATTTCTTTGGGAAATTACAGCATATTTTTCCCTTCTTAGGTCAGCTGAATATTGAGATTCACACCAGAAATACATTTCCGCATTCTGCAGGTATTGCCTCTTCTGCTTCAGCCATGAGTGCGCTGGCGCTTTGTCTCTGCGATATTGAAGATCAATTATTTCATACCCTGTCTGATGAACAGGAGTTTTTCAGAAAAGCATCTTTCGTAGCCAGATTAGGATCCGGTAGTGCAGCCAGATCACTTTATGGCGGACTGGTTAACTGGGGTGAATCCGGACACCTAAACGGAAGCAGTAATCATCACGGTACTCAGATCAATAAAATAGATCCTGTATTTCAAAGCTACTGCGATACAATCCTCATCGTTAGTTCCGCCCAAAAAAAAGTGTCAAGTACGGTGGGCCATGGTTTAATGAACAATCATCCTTTTGCCCGGCCAAGATTTGAGCAGGCTGCCAGGAATCATACAGAACTTATCAAAGTTCTGGAAACGGGAAATGTTGATAGGTTTGTTGAGATTGTTGAAGAAGAAGCCTTGAGTTTACACTCAATGATGTTAACTTCGCTGCCGGGTTTCATACTAATGGAGCCGGAAACTTTACGTGGAATCGAACTGATTCGTGATTATAGAAGGAGTTCAGGAATAAGGGTATGTTTTACACTGGATGCAGGTCCAAATATTCATCTTTTATATCCGGAAGCAGATAAAGTTGAAGTAGAAAAGTTTATTGTTGGAAATTTTAATGAACTTATTGAAAAAAAGAACGTTATTTACGATCGAGTTGGAAAAGGGCCGCAAAGATTAAACTAGAGAATGAATCAGGATAGCAATATATTTTATTCTAAAATCCTACTGTTTGGTGAGTATAGCGTTATTTATAACTCAATGGGACTTAGTATTCCTTATAGCCACTTCAGAGGAGAGCTTGATTTTATAGGAAGAGATAAGTATACAGATCTTAATTTTGCACGGGAATCGAATAAATTGCTTCGAAACTTTGCCGATCATCTTAAGAAACTTTTGCTGGAAAAGGATCTTCCATTCGGATTTGAAATCTATGAATTTCTAAAAGATATTGAACGTGGATTATTCTTTGAATCCACTATCCCTCAGGGATTTGGGCTTGGAAGTTCAGGAGCACTGGTTGCTGCGGTAGTTGATAAATATGCAGATGCCGGATTGAATAGTTTAAAGCGAAGAACGAAGCAAAACATTTACAGACTTAAGGACGTTTTCTCCATTTTTGAATCATTTTTTCACGGGACAAGTTCAGGCCTTGATCCTTTGAACTGCTATATTAAATCGCCACTTTTAATCGAGAGTAAAGAGAACATTAAGGTGGTTGACCTACCCGATCATACCAATCTGGATAATGGAGCAATCTTTCTTGTCAATTCAGGTACACCAAGAAAAACGGCACCCCTGGTTGATTTTTTCCTTGATAAGGCAAAGAATGACAGACTCTTTTATCAATCGATTCATGAAAAGTTTATCCCTTTAACCAATAACTGCATCAATGCGATGCTGAAAGGTGACATGCCATCGTTCTTTTCAAATTTGAAAGATCTCTCGGTTTATCAGTATGAGTTCCTTTCCAGAATGATCCCTGACTCACTAAAAGGAGTATGGGAGAATGGTATGGAATCAAACGATTATAGCATGAAGCTATGTGGTTCAGGCGGTGGAGGTTATCTGCTTGGATTCACTGAAGATTATGAAAAGGCCCAGGCTGATTTTGCTCAAAAGAAAATAGAGATTATCCCGGTCTACAATTCAAACCACTAAGTAAGGCTGTCTAATGACAGGTTCTTCTTGAACATGTCGGAAGTTCAATATCTGATTCTTTCTCATGGAATCCGGCTTCAACACAATCGTGTGGATCGCAACATGTGTGGCAAACCCGCTTATAGGCTCTAAAACTTTCCAATTCAACTTCAGTACTCAGGAAATTGTCTTTGACCGGCTCATCCTTAAGTAAATCGGTGCTCAGGTATTTCTTATTATCATCAGGAAAGATGGTTACCACAACTGCATCCGATCCCATTTCATTCTGAATCTTCAGTGCTCCCAAAAGGTTCGCACCTGAAGAGATACCTACTCCAATACCAAGTTGTTTCGAAAGCTTTTGTGCCATAATTATTGCATCACCATCATCAACGCTTACAATCTCGTCCAGGAATCTCAGATTCACGATGGCCGGGATAAATTCGTCGGAGATCCCCTGAACTCTGTGTCTGCCAACCTTGTGACCTGTACTCATAGTAGGAGAGTTGGATGGTTCTAGTGGATGTACCTTTATATTGCTGTCAATACCTTTCAGATATGTTCCAACTCCCATAACGGTACCTCCCGTTCCAACACCAGCCACAAAGGCGTCAGGTTTCAGGTTCCGATAATTAAGCTGCCACCAGATTTCCGGTCCGGTCGACGTATGATGTATGTCGATGTTATCTTCGTTGGAGAACTGACGTGGAAGAAAAGTATTAGGATTCTGCCTGGCCATTTCTTCAGCCATTGCTATGCTGCCAAGAAATCCATTTTCTTCTTTTGATACGAGGCGAATATCGGCACCTAAACTTTTAATAAGATTTTTTCTTTCATCACTCATCCAGTCCGGCATGAAGATCGTTACCGGATGCCCAAGTGCACGTCCAAAGGCTGAAAAAGAAATACCAGTATTACCGCTGGTTGCCTCTACAATTCTATCACCTGGCTGCAGCAAGCCTCGCTGATACGCTTTGCTAAGAATGTGAAAAGCCATTCGGTCTTTTATGCTACCGGTCATATTATGGTTTTCAGATTTTGCATAAATTGTACGTTCTTCACCTTTATATAATAACTTAATTGCCAGCAAAGGTGTGTTCCCGACTAAGCTGGTGAGTCCTTTGATTCTTGATATTCGCTCTTCCATGATTAAATGAATTTCACTGCAAATGTATATAATATTGGATTCGGATATTAACAACAGAAGTGTTTAAAGAAATTCTAAATTACTGAGACTATAATTTTGGAAGCGCAGCGAACCAAAATTATTTAGTCAAAGTAATTCCGGGCGCAGCAATCCGGAATCTCCTCAGCTGAGCTCTGGGGTATCGGGAGCACAGCAACACCAATCTGATCTCAGTATTTTCCGGAGTGCTGTTTCATGGTAAATCTCTATAAAAGCAACGGTCCTTTCATAGTATAAATTCAGCTATGTTTTACATCCGAATTTTGTAGAAATGGGGATAACTCACAAACGGCTTTGCGTGTTTCACGGAAAAACACAAAAATGCTAAATGAAACAGAAGTAATAATGGATTTGCCTCAGCTCTAATGGTTAAACTTGAGAAAGCAAATATTAATAACCAATTTAAAAAAATAAAAATATGGCTAATTTACTTGAACAAAAGGTTGATGATTTTATGGCGAAGGTAATCGCTAAGAACCCTGCAGAAGTTGAATTTCATCAGGCAGTCAGGGAAGTTGTTGAATCAATCATTCCTTTCCTGGAAGAGAATCCAAAATATAATGAGGCTAAAATTCTTGACAGAATTGCAGAACCTGAAAGAGTATTGATGTTCCGTGTACCATGGTTAGACGATCAGGGTGGAGTACAGGTGAACAGAGGTTTCCGTATTGAGATGAATTCTGCTATCGGACCTTACAAAGGTGGATTGCGTTTCCATCCAACTGTGAACCTTGGTGTACTTAAGTTTTTAGCTTTCGAACAAGTGTTCAAGAATTCGCTTACTACTCTGCCTATGGGTGGTGGTAAAGGTGGATCTGACTTCGATCCTAAAGGGAAATCAGATAATGAAGTAATGCGCTTTACTCAAAGTTTCATGTCAGAACTTTTTCGTCATATTGGCCCTAACACTGATGTACCTGCTGGTGATATAGGCGTTGGTGGTCGTGAGATTGGATTCTTATTTGGACAGTACAAGAGATTGCGAAACGAGTTTACAGGTGTTCTCACCGGTAAAGGAATTGAGTGGGGTGGATCATTAATCCGTCCGGAAGCTACAGGTTACGGAACTGTTTATTTTGCAGAAGAGATGCTCAAGACTCGTGGCGATTCAATGAAAGGAAAAATTGTAACTATTTCAGGTTCAGGAAACGTTGCTCAGTATGCTACTGAAAAATGTAATGAGTTCGGAGCTAAGGTTGTAACTGTTTCCGATTCAGGTGGATTCATTTATGATCCTGAAGGGATTGATGCTGAGAAACTGGAGTACATCATGTGGCTTAAGAATGTTAAGCGTGGCCGTATCAGTGAGTATGCTGAGAAATATGGTTGCGAATATCACGAAGGTGAAAGACCATGGATCATCAAGTGTGATGTTGCTTTACCTTGTGCTACTCAAAATGAAGTAAACGAAGAAGAAGCAAAGACCTTAATTGCAAACGGATGTTTCGTTGTATCTGAAGGAGCAAACATGCCGTCAGTACCTGAAGCAATTGAAGTTTATTTAGCTGCTAAAATTTTATATGGTCCTGGTAAAGCTGCCAATGCTGGTGGTGTTGCAGTTTCCGGATTGGAAATGAGTCAGAACTCAATGCGTTTAGCTTGGACACGCGAAGAAGTTGATGCCAAACTACACCAAATCATGAAAGATATTCATGAAACATGTGTGAAGTATGGTACCAATGGTAACTACATTCACTACGTAAATGGTGCAAATATCGGAGGTTTCGTAAAAGTTGCCGATGCTATGCTGGCTCAGGGAGTAGTTTAACAAGTTTTGTGTTTAATATTTCAGGAAAAGGGCTTTCGGGTAGATAAGCCCTTTTCTCATTCTTATTTCAGAATTACAAATCCTGGATCAAACCTAAAGTTCTTTTGAACTCTATTATCTCGAGAAAAATGAAAAGCACAATGCAAAGGCTTTTATGTAACCCAAATAAAATTTGAAATTCGATTCCAATTGGATCACAATAAGTATAAAATCCGGAAAGAAAAGAAACTGCCATGC
>Ga0233443_1001497_pt1 | contig 20288 bp, 16 predicted proteins | sample SI_123_September_2_FD_182784 | JGI IMG/M metagenome (GOLD analysis project Ga0233443, IMG submission 182784) | Seawater microbial communities from Saanich Inlet, British Columbia, Canada - SI_123_September2016_200_MG | ecosystem: Environmental > Aquatic > Marine > Inlet | place: Canada: British... | reverse complement strand
GCCGGCACCGCAAACATCGGCGCCGACACTGCAGCATCTGGATCGGAGCGCAGCGATGCAGTAGTCTCTATCCAGCTGGTCCAAAATATCCGTCAGGTCATTGTGTCGCACGCAGGCGCGATCCGTGCGGGAATCGACGCTTCATCACCGTCGTCATACGGCACGAGGGTCAGACCCTGAAGATCGGAAGGGAGCTTGAGGCCCGCGACGCGCGGATGGACAAGAATGGTGCGGTAGCGCGACAGTTTTCCCATGAAGAGCCCGAGCTCGAACAGCACGTTGTCCCGCAATGTGGGCGCGCGCTGGCCACGGGATTCCGAAATATCGTCCGGCTCGGCGATAGCGACGGCAAAATCCGACTCGCTCACCTGCTTTTCCAGGGCTTCCAGCGGATAGCCACCGGCAAAGAACACGCCGTCATCCCAGACCGTACTGAACACATCCTTTTCAAGTCCGGCACGCAGGCTATGCGCCACCAGCCTCGCCTCGGATGACGAGATGATAAAGAGCTTCGGCGCTTCGTTGGGCGGGTAGATGGTCTTGTTGCGTTGATGGAGCCTGCGGGAAAGTTCTTGCGTAATGGGTAGCCATAGATCGGGAAATGCAGCGCCAATTTTCAGGAACGCCGCGCTCGACAGCTTGAGAACGACCATTTTTTCAAGCGCGGTCACTGTCGCAGAGCGCGGCAGCGAAGGCTCGATTGCTGCCATCTCGCCGACGTGCTCGCCAGCCGTGCGCGTGGCGATCTGGGCGCCATTGATGACAATGGCCACGGCGCCTGACAGCAAAAAGTAGATATCGGTGTCGGAGGCATGCTGGATGATGAGATTCATGCCCGAGTCGAATTCGAGAAGTTCACCGCCGTCTGCAATGGCCTCTGCGAGCTCGGAATCATTTCCCACCAGGGTCTGACGCCGCAGGACCGTGACAAGTCGCTGCCGATTCTCGGGTCCTTCGAACCTCTGCTTCACCGTAATTCCCAAGTTTAATTTTGAAATAGTTCGAACTGATAATGAAAGCAGATTTTCTTTATCGGCCATTCACTTCAATTTGCAAACTTTCAATATTAGTCGTCGACTCGATAATTCAGCCACCGAAGCGCAGTTGAGACGGAAATTTGTCGCCCTTCTGGCCAGCACTCAGTGCGATCGAACCGGTCTCTGGCCCAACTCCTCTGAAAACGGGAATATTTTGTGAGAGGCTCGGAGAATACCGGCCGATTTCAGTCGGGTTGGCAGAAAATCGGTCCCTGCAGAGAATGCCCTAGCGCGAAAAGCCCGCCATTGGCGGCCCTTTCTCTTAACTAACAGAGAAATTCTCTCAATCGCGCACTGGATGGCTGGGGCGGGAGGATTCGAACCTCCGCATGGGGGAATCAAAATCCCCTGCCTTACCACTTGGCGACGCCCCAATAGCGCCGAACGGACTGCGGCAGGATCGGACCTGAGCCGCTTCGCGCCGTTCATTGTCGGAAGGTGGCGGGCGGATTTCCTTTGCGGAAGTCATGAGCCGCACCGATTCACCGTGGCAGCGCAGGTCTTAGAGCATTTTCCGGCAAAGTGGAAACCCCGGTTTTAGGTTACAAAATGCGGCCAAACGCAGCCATTTTCCACCAAATCCCACCGTAGCACCGCTGGTAGCCGCACTCCGGGAGCTCAAGCAGCAAGCCGCCGGGCGCACCCCGGCAGAAACGACATTTCCTTAAAGGGAAGAGCCGCCATGCGCCTGCGAAAATCGGCCTGTGCCGCAGTTGAGAGCCGGCCGTTTTCATGGGAAGACAAGGGGTGTCAGGCGGACCGCACAAGACCTGCCGACGCGAGGAAAACAGACCACCGAACAATGAGTTGCGCGCGCTCCTCCCGCTCCCGGCCAATGGCCATACTGCGGAACGAGCGCCGCCCGAAGGCCCTGCCCGAACAGCGAGATCATGCCATGACCTACCGCGCGCCGATCAACGACATGCTCCTCTCCCTCAATCACGGCGCCGGCCTTTTGGCAGCCGTCGAGGCAGGACATTATAATGGCTACGATCCGGAGTTCTCCGCCGCGGTGATCGAGGAAGCCGGCAAGTTCGCGACCGACGTGCTTGAGCCGCTGAATCAGACCGGCGATCGCGAAGGCATCAAGCTCACCGACAAGGGCGTCGTCACCGCCACCGGCTGGCCCGATGCCTACAAGCGCTGGTGCGACGGCGGCTGGAATGCGGTGTCCGGCTCCGAGGAATTCGGCGGACAGGGTCTTCCACTCGCCGTGCATTCCGCCGTCAACGAAATCTGGAGCGCGTCGAACCTCGCGTTCGGCCTCTGCCCGCTGCTGACCTTGAGCGCGATCGACGCGCTCGATGCCCACGGCAGCGAGGAACTGAAAAAGATCTATCTCGAAAAACTTATCTCAGGCGAATGGCCCGGCACCATGCAGCTCACCGAGCCGCAGGCCGGCACCGACGTCGGCGCGCTGCGCACGCGGGCAGAAAAGCATGCCGACGGCAGCTATCGCCTGTTCGGCACCAAGATCTTCATCACCTACGGCGACCACGACATGAGCGATAACATCGTTCATTTCATTCTGGCGCGCCTGCCCGGCTCGCCTCCCGGCAGCAAGGGCATCACGCTGTTCCTGGCGCCGAAATATCTGGTCAATGCCGACGGCTCGCTCGGAGCGCGCAACGACATCTACGCCAGTGGCATCGAGCACAAGCTCGGCATCCATGCTTCGCCGACCTGCACCATGACCATGGGCGACAAGGGCGGCACCATCGCCTGGCTCGTCGGCAAGGAAAACGGCGGCATGGCCGCAATGTTCACCATGATGAATCAGGCCCGCCTCGGCGTCGGCCTGCAGGGCGTCGGTCTCGCCGACCGCGCCTATCAGCGCGCGCTGGCATATGCGCAGGAACGCAAGCAGGGCAAGGCGCTGGGCAGCAAGGGCGACGGCTCCGATCCGATCATCATGTATCCGGACGTGAAGCGTAACCTGATGCTGATGCGCGGCATGACGGCGGCTGCACGCACCATCTGCTACGCGACGGCCGTGGCTATCGACGTGTCGCATCGCGCCGCCGATCCAAAGGTGAAGGCGAAGGCGGCCGCGCGCGGCGCACTGCTGACGCCGATGGCGAAGGCCTTTTCCACCGACATCGGCAACGAGGTTGCGGCCATCGGCGTGCAGGTGCACGGCGGCATGGGCTTCATGGAAGAAACCGGCGCCGCGCAATACGTGCGCGACGCGCGCATTCTCACCATTTATGAAGGCACCAACGGCGTTCAGGCCAACGACCTCCTGATGCGCAAGCTCGGCATGGCCGGCGGCGAAGCGGTGTGGGATCTGCTCGGAGAATTGTCAGCGATCGTCAAGAAGGTCGAAGCATCCAACGATCCCGCCTTCGGCACCACCGGCGAAAAGTTGCGTGATGCGATTGCGTCGGTGGAGCGCACCAGCAAGTGGCTGCTGGAAAAGATCGCAAGCTCGCCGGCAGAAGCGCTGGCGGGCGCGACGCCTTATCTGCGGATGTTCTCGACCACGCTCGGCGGCTGCATGCTGGCGAACGAAGCGCTGGCGGCTCGCACCGACGAGGCGCTGCAGAACGATGCACAGCGTTACGTCACGCTGGCGCGGTTTTTCGCGGAGAACGTCACCGTGCAGTCCGGCGCGCTGGAACGCACAGTCATGGACAGCGCCAGTGCGGTCACCGGCGCGGACGCTGTTCTGGTAGCGTAGCCGAAGCTACCTGCCTGACGTCAACAACGCTGGTCCGCGCAGCAGCGGGTCTTCTGCCTGCGCGACCATCGCGTTGAGGATATCCGCGGCCGGTTGCTGCGCATGAACGAGATCGACAGCTTCCCCGGCGATGACGGCCGCCACGCGCACATCGCCTGCGTCACGTGCGGCGGCGTAGCTTGCTTTCTGCTGTTCGGCCACGGCGGCGGCGAGTTTACCGCCGCTCACCATACCCATCGGGGCCAGCAGGACGGGCGCGGAAATTCCGAGCTTTTCGGTTAGAACTGTCTGAATAGCCATGTCTCGCCCCCTCGCGCACGGTCTTGATACGACCAGATCGCTTTGCCCCTCATCACTTTCGAAGATCGAAGTGAAACACCTTCGAGATAATCTGCCAGCGCCCGTCGAGATGGACGAAGGTCAGAAAATCCGTGAAGTGCTTCGGCCCGATGGCGCATTCGGCGTGAACGAACGCCGTGACCGGTCCTGCAAATTCGATCGACACAATCCTGTCCGCGCGCGGCGCGTTGCTGCTCGCAGGCGCCGGCCGTTTGTCCACAATCGGGAAATACTGCGCCATGTTCAGGTAGGTCAGCGTGCCTTCCGTCGCACAGGCATAGAGCGCGTCAGGATGAAACACTTGTCCCAGCAGGGACGTATCGCTTCGATAAAGTCCGTCGAAATAATTCGACATCGCGGCCGTCACTTCGGCAAAACGCTGGTCCATCGATCCCCCTGAATTCGACACATCGCTCCAAACCGCACGCGTCACGCCAGCGGCTTCAACCCCGCCTCGATTTCCTTGCGGCGATGTTCGAGGAACGGCGGCAGCGCCAGCTTCTCGCCGAGCATCTCCATCGCCTCGTCGGTGGAGAAACCCGGCCCGTCAGTCGCGATTTCGAACAGGATCCCGTTGGGCTCGCGGAAATACAGACTGCGGAAATAAAAGCGGTCGATCTCGCCGCTGGAATGAACGCCGAACTCGGACAGCCGCGCCGTCCAGGCGTGATACTGCTCTTCATTGGGCGTGCGGAAAGCGACGTGATGCACGCCGCCCGCGCCCTGACGCGACGCCGGCAGATCCCTTTGTTCAAGCACGTGCAATTCTGCCGCAGGCCCGCCCTCGCCCATCGAAAACACCTCGATGCGATGCTCGCCGTCGGGTGAGGCGTAATCGCGTACGCGCTTCATGTTCATGACATCGGTCAGCACGCGCGCGGTGCGCGCGAGATCCGGCACATTCAGCACGATCGGCCCGAGCCCGCGGATCTGGTGCTCCGCCGGGACCGGACTTTTCTCCCAGGGATGCGCCTCGCCGTGACCGCCGTCATCGACCAGCACCAGCCGCTGGCCCTCCGGGTCCTCGAACGGCAGCGTGAGGCGGCCATCGACCTCGGTCACCTTGCCGACATGGGCGCCGAGCTTGATGAGGCGGTCCTGCCAGAATCCCAGCGTCTTTTCGCCGTTGACCCGCAAACCGGTGCGCGACACGCTGCGGGTGCCCCGATGTTCCCGCGCCGCAGGCCAGTCGAAGAAGGTCAGATCCGTGCCCGGGTTGGCTTTGCCGTCCGCATAAAACAGGTGGTAGGCGCTGACATCGTCCTGATTGACGGTCTTTTTGACCAGCCGCATGCCCAGCACGCCGGTATAAAATGCCAGATTGCCCTTGGCATGCGCCGAAATCGCCGTCAGATGATGGATGCCGGTCAGTTGCATGGCTGTGTCCCTTCACGACGTTGGGGCGGAAATCGATTGGCCATTATTCCTGTTCTGGCCAATGATGTAGGATGAACAAACAGGCGGCGCCAGCCATGCTGCAGCGCATTGCCCATTCAGGGAACGACCATGACCGACCACGTAATTGTCACCGACGAGGACAGCGCGCGCATCATCACCATGCGGCGGCCGGACAAAAAGAACGCGCTGACGCAGGGCATGTACACGACGATGGCCGACGCGATCAAATCCGCGCAATCCGATCCGGACATCCGCAGCATCGTGATCTCCGGCGGCTCCGGCGTATTCACCGCTGGCAACGACCTTGAAGATTTCGCCAGGGCCAACACGTCGAACAGTGACGCCGACCGCCCGATGGCGGCGACGCAGTTTCTCAAGGCGCTCGCCTACAACGAGAAGCCGCTGATCGGCGCGGTCGACGGCATCGCCGTCGGCGTCGGCACCACGATGCTGTTTCACTGCGACTACGTTCTCGCCAGCACCACCGCGACATTCTCGACGCCGTTCATTCATCTCGGTCTGGTGCCGGAGGCTGCTTCCAGCCTGCTGGCGCCGCACGTGATGGGACATCAGCGCGCCTTCTCGATGCTGGTGATGGGCCGGACCGTCACGGCGGACGAAGCCCGCGAGGCCGGTTTCGTCAATGTCATTGTCGCGCCCGGACATACCGAAGTCGAGGCGCGCAAGATCGCGCGCGAAATCGGCTCACTGCCGAAGGATGCGGTGGCGCTGACCCGCAAGCTGCTCAAGCCCGCACGGGAAGACGTGCTGCGCAGGATGGACGAGGAATCGCATCATTTCGGCGAACGGCTGAAATCGGATGAGGCGCGCAACGCATTCAGCGCGTTTTTCGCCCGGAAGAAGAAGGCCTGAGCGCTCATTATCGCGTATAATCGACGCTCGAAATCCGGATGGAACGTCATGCCCGGCACCCGGGTCTGGCCTACGGCCAGCCCTGGGTACAGGCCTTGTGCCGGGCATCCACGTCTTTTATCCATGGATGTCCGATGGCTAACCGGGAGCGGAACTGCTTCGATCGAAGCCGCCAGACGCTTTCACAGCGAAAGAACAGCGTTCCATGCCAACACTCTATTATCACACCTCCACTGGCCTGAACCATGTGACCGCCCCCGGCCATCCCGAACGGCCGGATCGCCTGCGCGCCATCGAGGAAGGATTGTCAGCCGAACCCTTCAAGACGCTGGTGCGGGTTGACGCGCCGGTGGCCGATCTCGACGTGGTCGCGCTGTGCCACAGCAACGAATACATCGACGAGTTGCGGCACATTTCCCCGAAAGAAGGAATGATCTATCTCGACGGCGACACCTCAATGTCGCCGGGCACGCTGGAAGCGGCATTGCGCGCCACCGGCGGCGCCGTCGCGGCTGTCGATGCGGTGATGAAGAACAAGCGGACCAATGCTTTTGTCGGGACTCGCCCGCCGGGGCATCACGCCGAAACCTCGCGGCCGATGGGCTTCTGCTTCTTCGACAGCGCCGCGATCGCCGCGCGTTACGCGCAACGCAAGTACGGCATCACGCGCGCATGCGTGGTCGATTTCGATGTTCATCACGGCAACGGCAGCCAGGAAATCTTCTGGTCCGATCCGAGCGTGATGTATGCCTCCACCCATCAGATGCCGCTATTTCCCGGCACCGGCAGCATGCAGGAGCGCGGCGATCAGGACACCGTTGTCAACGCGCCGCTCCGCGCCGGCAACGGCAGCCGCGAATTCCGCGAAGCCTTCGACCTTGCTATTCTCCCACGGCTGGAAGCCTTCGAGCCCGAACTGATCGTGATTTCGGCGGGCTTCGATGCGCACTGGCGCGATCCGCTCGGCAGCCTCGAACTGCGCGAAGAAGACTTCGCATGGGTTACGCGCAAGCTGATGGAGATCGCCGACAGGTCCGCCGAGGGGCGGATCGTCTCCGTGCTGGAAGGCGGTTACGATCTGCAGGGTCTGCGGGATTCGGTCGCCGTTCACGTCGCCGCGCTGATGAACAACTAGCATTGATTTCGTCATTGCGAGGAGCACTTGCGACGAAGCAATCCGGTCTTGCTGTTGCTCTGGATTGCTTCGCTTCGCTCGCAATGACGAGGCGGCCCTCTTCCCCCACCGCCGCAAATCGCGCTAGATTACCGCCACATTGCGCCCGCAAATCCTTTCTAGATTCCGCAGCGCTATCACCGATTCAGGAATCGCAACTCGGAAAACGACCATGGCCGACACTCCCCATGCGGACGTCAAGAAACTCAGCTTCGAGCGCGCAATCGAGGAGTTGGAGACGATCGTGAAGCGCCTCGAGGACGGCAAGGTGCCGCTCGAGGAATCGGTTGCGATCTACGAGCGCGGCGAAAGCCTCAAGCGCCGTTGCGAAGAACTGCTGCGCCAAGCCGAGGCGCGCGTCGACAAGATCACCACCGACGCGTCAGGTCAGGCCGCCGGCACCGAGCCGCTCGACGTTCAGTAAGCTCGCATAGCAACGAGCTGTCGCTCGTTCGCACAATCTCGCTCCGGTCGTCCCCGCCAACGGGTCCGGCGGGGACCCACACTTCCTGTAGTTGGTTTTTATCGACCATATAGAGCATCTGTTTTTGACAGGTGGCACGGCGGTTAAGGGTCCCCGCCTTCGCAGGGACGACATCGCGGATATGGGGAACCATCGGCGGCACAATTTCGAGCCTTAACGGCTATTTGCCGCCCCCCAATGCCCAAAAAGTGAGACTTTTCGCGTCCGCCTAACGGATTGGCATTGTTTTGGAATTGGTATAAGTCACGGGTCCGTTTCGGACCTTTCTGGGCTTTTTGCATGCCAGGCCGGGCGCCCCAAAATCATTGCGGATAAATTGAAGTGTCAAATTCGAGCAAGACTCCTCTCCTCGACGCTGCGCCGACGCCCGACCTGCTGCGCAAGCTCAAGCCCGAGCAACTGCGCCAGTTCGCCGACGAATTGCGAACCGAGACCATCGACGCGGTCTCGGTGACCGGCGGACATTTCGGCGCAGGCCTCGGTGTCGTCGAACTGACCACCGCGCTTCACTACGTCTTCAACACGCCGGCCGACCGCATCATCTGGGACGTCGGCCATCAGGCCTATCCGCACAAGATTCTCACCGGCCGCCGCGATCGCATCCGCACGCTGCGCACCGGCGGCGGCCTCTCCGGCTTCACCAAGCGCGCCGAGAGCGAATACGATCCGTTCGGCGCTGCCCACTCCTCGACGTCCATTTCCGCCGGCCTCGGCATGGCGGTGGCGCGCGATCTCACCGGCGGCAAGAACAACGTGATTGCCGTGATCGGCGACGGATCGATGTCCGCCGGCATGGCCTATGAAGCGATGAACAATGCCGGCGCGATGCATTCGCGCCTGATCGTCATCCTCAACGACAACGACATGTCGATCGCGCCGCCGGTCGGCGCGATGTCGGCTTATCTGGCGCGGCTGCTGTCGAGCCAGACCTATGCGTCGGCGCGTGAGGTGCTGAAGAATCTTGCGCACAAATTGCCGAAGTTCTTCGAAGACCGTGCATTGCGCGCCGAAGAATACGCGCGCGGCATGGTGACCGGCGGCACGCTGTTCGAAGAACTCGGTTTCTTCTATGTCGGCCCGATCGACGGCCACAACCTCGATCATCTTCTTCCGGTGCTACAGAATGTGCGCGATGCCGAAACGGGGCCGATCCTCGTTCACGTCGTGACCCAGAAGGGCAAGGGCTACGGTCCGGCCGAGGCCGCCGCCGACAAGTATCATGCCGTTGCGAAGTTCGATGTCGCCACCGGCACGCAGGCCAAGGCGAAATCCAATGCACCGGCCTACACCAACGTGTTCGGGCAGAGCCTGATCAAGGAAGCGCAGAAAGACGACAAAATCGTCGCCATCACCGCGGCGATGCCGGGCGGCACCGGCGTCGACATGTTCGCCAAGGTTTTCCCCGAGCGCACTTTCGATGTCGGCATCGCCGAGCAGCATGCGGTGACGTTCGCGGCAGGCCTTGCCACCGAGGGCTTCAAGCCGTTCTGCGCGATTTATTCGACATTCCTGCAGCGTGGTTACGATCAGGTCGTGCATGACGTGGCGATCCAGCACCTCCCGGTGCGTTTCGCCATCGACCGCGCCGGCCTCGTCGGTGCCGACGGCCCGACCCATGCCGGTTCGTTCGACAATGCCTATCTCGGCTGCCTCCCCGGCTTTGTCATCATGGCGGCAGCGGACGAAGCCGATCTCGTTCACATGGTCGCAACGCAAGTTGCGATCGATGACGCGCCGAGCGCCCTGCGTTATCCGCGCGGCGAAGGCCGCGGCGTCGATATGCCGGAAGTTGGCGTGCCGCTGCCGATCGGCAAGGGCCGCATCATGCGTCAGGGCTCCAAGGTCGCGCTGCTGTCCTTCGGTGCGCGGCTCGGCGAATGTCTCAAGGCCGCCGATGAACTCGACACGCATGGCCTTTCGACCACCGTCGCCGATGCGCGTTTCATGAAGCCGCTCGATCTCGACATGATCCTCAAGCTGGCGCGCGAGCACGACGTGCTGATTACGATCGAAGAAGGCTCGATCGGTGGCTTCGGCACCCATGTGCTGCAGGCGCTGGCCGATCATGGCGCGCTCGATGGCCGCGTGCGCGTGCGCAATCTCGTGCTGCCGGATACCTACATCGATCACGACTCGCCGGCGGCGATGTATGCGCAGGCGGGGCTTGATGCCAAGGGCATCGTCGCCAAGGTGTTCGAGGCGCTTGGCAAGGACAAGGCATCCGAGACGGTGAAGCTGGCCTGATCTCAAGTAAGCCGTCATCCTGAGGCGCCGCAGCGAAGCGGGGGCTTCGAAGGGCGACGGCGAATCCAGAGTAAATCCATCATCCCTCGCGGCTCGCAAGAGCTCGCACCTCAGGATGACGGCACAAAGGCGGTTGGGATATGACCTCACGCAAGCGCGCGGACCTTCTGCTGGTTGAGCGCGGCTTGTTTGAAAGCCGCGCCCGCGCGCAGGCGGCCATCGAGGCGGGTCTTGTCATCGCCAATGGCAAGCCGGTTCTGAAACCGTCGGAAACCATCGCGACGGACGCCGAGATTGTTGCCGAGCCCGCCCATCCATGGGTGTCGCGCGGCGGCGTCAAGCTTAGCGGCGCGCTGGAGCAATACCCGATCGACCTTGAGGATCACGTCTGCGTCGATGTCGGCGCATCGACCGGCGGCTTCACGGAGGTGCTGCTCGCCAATGGCGCCAGCCTCGTCTACGCCATCGATGTCGGGCGCGGGCAACTGCATCCGAGCCTGCAGGGGAATCCAAAAATTGTTTCAATGGAAGAAACCGATATCCGATCACTTGCCGGCAGACGCCTCGAGATCCGGCCCGATGTCTTGGTGATCGATGTCAGCTTCATTTCGCTGAAGCTTGTCCTGCCTGCGGTATTGCCGATCGCGGCCGCGCCGACGCATCTTCTGGCGCTGATCAAGCCGCAGTTCGAGGCCGAGCGAAAGCACTCCAAGAAGGGCATCATTCGCGACGAAGCGGTGCATCGCGCGGTGTGCTACGATATCGCAACTTTTGCGGAATCGCTGGGCTGCACCGACATCAAGATCTTTCCGTCCTCGATTACGGGCGGCGACGGCAACGCCGAGTTCTTCCTCGGCGCGCGGCGCGGCTAGACATCATGACTGAACGCTTCACCATCGATCATGTCGGTCACTTCGGCGACGGCGTTGCGCTTGCTGACGGCGCAAGCATCTACGTGCCCTATGCGCTCGGCGGCGAAACCGTCGATGTGCTGCCCTCCCCCGGACATCCGGACCGCCGTGCGCTCGCGCATGTCGTTACGCCAAGCCCCCAGCGCATCGATCCGTTCTGCCCGCATTTCGGCACCTGCGGCGGCTGCGCGATCCAGCACTGGCGGCCCGAAGCCTACCGGACATGGAAGCGGCAGCTTGTGATCGACACGCTGCAGCACGCCGGAATCGACTGCGAGGTCGGCGAACTGATCGACGCGCACGGCACCGGACGCCGCCGCATGACGCTGCATGCACGGCAAAGCCAGCAGGGCATCCTGCGCGTCGGATTCGCAGCCGCAGGACGCCACGAGATCATCGCCATCGATCATTGCCCGATCCTCGATCCGGCGATGCACGGTGCAATCGAAGCCGCGAACGAGATCGCGGAACTGCTGAGACCGGTGAGCAAGCCGCTGGATATCCAGGTCACCGCAGCCGATAACGGCCTCGATGTCGATGTGCGCGGGTCCGGTCCGCTCGGCACGGCGCTGCTGACGTCCCTGTCGAAGCTCGCCGAGAAACATAATCTCGCGCGGCTGACACGTCACGGCGAGCTGGTCATCATGCGCAAGCCCCCGGTGGTGCGCGTCGGCAAGGCGCAGGTCACGCTGCCGCCGGGCTCGTTCATGCAGCCGACGGCTTTGGGTGAAACAACGTTGGCCGAACTCGCTTTCGCGCGGGCCAAGGGCGCAAAACATATCGCCGACCTGTTTTGTGGGTTCGGTCCGTTCGCATTTCGCCTCGCGGAAAAATTCAAGGTGTCGGCGTTCGACAGCGATGCGGTCGCGGTGACTGCGTTGCAGAACGCTGTCAAGCTGACGCAGGGCCTCAAGCCGATCAAGGCGGAGGCGCGCGACCTGTTTCGCCGCCCGCTGATGCCGCAGGAATTGCGCGATTATGATGGCGTGGTGTTCGATCCGCCGCGTCAGGGCGCACAGGCGCAGTCGCAGCAATTGGCCGCCAGCAGGATTGCGCTGGTGGTTGCAGTGTCCTGCAATCCGGCGACCTTCGCGCGCGACGCCCGCATTCTGATCGACGGCGGGTTCAAGATCGACAGCATCACGCCGGTCGATCAGTTCCGCCACACGCCGCATGTGGAACTGGTGGCGCGGTTCAGAAGGTGACTTGACGCCGGATATCTCCATAGGTCGTCCCGGCGAAGGCCGGGACCTATCATCCCTGTCAGTGCATTTTGAAAAAAGACCCGCAGCGACATCGCCTCAACGGGAGATTTGTGGTTATGGGTCCCGGCCTTCGCCGGGACGACGCGGTGTCTTTCACTCACTCTCTGCTTTGATCAAGGCGTCTATCTTCCCCAGCGCTCCTGCCAGATCTTCTCGCCGATCAGGCATGAGACGCGCGGCTCGCGGGTCGCGGCCGGCACGACGCGCGGCTCGGGCACCCGATGCGCGACTTCGAGCACCAGTTTGGTCCGGATCGCTTCCTTGAACTTCTCCCTGGTCTTGATCGGCACCACGAACGAACCCGCACCGCCGATCACACAGTCCTCGTAATAGATGTCGAGATTCTCGATATCCATCGTCGCGTAGTTGGTTTCCTTGGACATGATCGGCAGGCCGTTGATGGTGATGCCCTTGGCCAGCGCGGCATCACGCGCCACCGTCACCGGCTCGCCGTTGTTGTTCGGTCCGTCGCCCGAAATGTCGATCACCCGGCGCAGCCCCTGATATTCGTTGGCTTCGAACAGCGGCATGGCGAAATTGATCGCGCCCGAGATCGAGGTGCGCGAGGCGCGGCGTAGCGGCGCTTTGAGGATTTCCTCGGCCAGCGCGCCGGCCGATTCCGGGCCGTCGATCACGCGCCATGGCACGACGATCTTCTGGTCGTTCGCCGCCGCCCATTCGAAATACGTCACCGCGACCTTGCCGGTCGGTCCGGTCTTCAGCGCCTGCAAAAATTCCTTGGAGGTGACCGCAAGCGCATAGCCTTCGCGTTGAAGCGCCAGTTCGTCCATGTCCATGGAATAGGAGACGTCGACCGCGAGGATCAGTTCGACATCGACCTTGGCCTCAGTTGCGGCCGGCACGGGCGAAGGCGTTGTGGCCGGTGCCGCCACGCCGGGGACATCCCCGCCGGCGATCACCCCCGCCACAAGCACTGCTCCGATCGAGACACACCAGCGCATGGCGGACCTCCCGTCGTTCAGGTCGTCATGGTGGCACGGCCGACCCGAACCGGAAAGCTGGAACCCGGAACCGCGCCCTGCTGTACACAGCAACCCCATTCACGGCCTTTTTCGGGGCCGGCTGCCTGATCCGGAGGCATTTACCAACATTTCACGGAATTTATTTACGTTTGCCGAGCGGACGGCCCGTCTGGAAGACAGGCCGCCGACTGGAAATTGCCAACACCGCCACGCCTTCTCAGGCGTCGAAATCATTTCGACGGCCAAGCGCCAGCGTTTGGATTTGTCCCGAGTTTTCTTGAACGGGTCAGAAGGACCTTAAAAGGACCGTTTCATGCTTTCCCGGCTCTCCATTAGAACCAAGCTTATCGCCCTCGTCTCCATCCTGCTCGTTGCTCTCACCGCCATGGGCCTTTTCGCCATCGTGGAAATGCGGTCCATCAATGCTTCCGCGCAGGTCATCAAAAATAGCTGGCTGCCGAGCGTTCGCCTGGTCGGCGAATTGCGCACCCAGTCGGCGCGCTACCGGGCGGTGCTGCGGGACTACCTGACCGAGCCGGACGAGAAATTCATGGCCGACATCCAGCGCAATCTCGATGCCCGCGCCAAGGATTACGACACCGCGAACAAGGCCTATGAGCCGCTGATTTCCTCGCCGCAGGAAGCCGCCCTTTACAAGGAATTGTCGGCGACCTGGAAGACCTTCCGCGAAGCCGCCGACGAAGTCATCGCCCATGCCCGCAAGCGCGAAACCGCGCAGGCCCGGGCCGTCAATGCCCAGCGCGCGACCATCGCCGGCCGCAGCATGGATGCCGTGCTGACCAAGCTCGTCGAGCTGAACGACAACGGCGCCGCGGCTTCCGGTCAGAAGGCCGAGAACGCCTATGACGCGGCGTTCCGCATCGTCCTCGTGGCTCTGGTCGCAATGGTGCTGGCCGGGCTTTGCGCCGCCGTGCTGATCGTGCGCGATGTCGCCCGCGGGATCGGCTCGGTCCTGACCCCGATGCGCGCCCTGGCCACCGGCGATCTCACCACAGAGGTTCCCCATCAGGGCGAGAGCACCGAGATCGGCCAGATCGCCGATACCGTGCAGGTGTTCAAGGACGCCATGATCGCCAAGAAGGCTGCCGACGAAGCCGCCGCCGCCGAAGCCGGCGTCAAGATGCGCCGCGCCGAAATGCTGGACAAGGCCACCGGCAACTTCGAAGGCATGATCGGCGAACTGATCAGTTCGCTCTCGTCGGCCTCCACCGAAATGGAAGCCACCGCCAGCACCCTGACCAACGCCGCCGATAATACCCGACAGCTCTCCAGCGCCGCGGCCGACGCCTCGCATGATGTATCGGAAAGCATCCAGTCCACCGCCACCGCTACCGAGGAAATCACCTCCTCGGTCAAGGAAATCGGCCGCCAGGTGCTCGAATCCAGCCGCGTCGCCCAGGTCGCCGTCCAGCAGGCCGAGAAGACCGACTCCAGCATCGCCGAGCTGTCGCAGGCCGCCAACCGCATCGGCGACGTTGTGAAACTCATCACCGCCATCGCCGATCAGACCAACCTGCTTGCGCTCAACGCCACCATCGAGGCCGCACGCGCAGGCGAAGCTGGCCGCGGCTTCGCGGTGGTCGCCTCCGAGGTCAAGGCGCTGGCGGCCCAGACCGCCAAGGCTACCGACGAGATCACCGCGCAGATTTCCGACATGCAGATCGCCACCGGCGATTCCGTGGTCACGATCAAGGAGATCAGCGCCACCATCAACCTGATGTCGGAAATCTCATCGACGATCGCGGCGGCAGTGGAAGAACAGGGCGCCGCGACGCAGGAAATCGCACGCAACGTGCAACAGGCCGCCGAGCTCAGCATGCGCGTCGCGACCAACATCACCGACGTGGATCGCAGCAACGGCGAGACCGGTGCGGCTTCGGCGCAGGTGCTCTCCGCAGCACAGTCGCTGTCGAAGGAAAGCAATCACCTGCAGATGGAAGTGCGCAACTTCCTCACGACGATCCGCGCCGCCTGACGCGATTCGCCTAGCGAACATTTTCGAAGCCGGCGGCGCGAAAGCATCGCCGGCTTTTTGCTGCTTCAGGAAGACTCATGCGCATTCCGCAGAGTGGATCGGCAAAAACATAACGAACAAACGCAGCTTCTGCGCATCGACGCCGGTAAAATTTTACGAACATTTCACTCAAAATGTCGAAAGTGCGGCCGTTATGTCGTTGCGAAAATGCTTCGGCGTTTGATCGTTACCACTGACTCGCATCGTCAAGTCCTGCCGCCTTCGCAACGGGTTAGAAGAACCCAAAGGATAACCAGCCAATGCTCTCGAAGCTTTCGATCCGTAACAAAATCATCATCGTACTCGCGGTTCTGCTCGTCGCGATGTCCGGCATGGGCCTCTTCGCCATCCGCCAGATGCAGGCCATTAACGCCAACGCCGTCGACATTCAGACCAACTGGATGCCCAGCGTTCGCGTCCTTGGCGAACTGCGCGCCGGCGTCATCACCTACCGCAACGTGATCCGCGAGCACATGCTGTCGGAACTGATTGAAGAGAAGCTGGCGCAGGAAAAGACTCTGGAAACTGTGGTCGAGAACAACCAGAAGGTCCGGCTGGCCTATGAGAAAATGATCACGTCGCCGGAAGAGCGCGCGCTGTATGCCGAGTGGACGCAGGTATGGGATGAATACAGGAAGGGCACGCTGGAAGTCATGGCCCTGTCGCGCAAGGCGGCCGGCAAAATGCCCACCGAGGCGCATGACCTGAACACGATCACGGTCAACCTGATCGGCATCAAGGCCGACAACATTCTGAAGAAGGACATCGACCTCAACAACAAGGGCGCCGACACCGCCGGCCTGGAAGCGACAAACAACTACAACACAGCGTTTATGACGGTGGCGATCATGCTCGGCGCCGCTATCCTGATCGGTGTTCTTGTCGGCTTCTACCTCGTGCGCGACGTGTCGCGCGGCATCGCCTCGATCGTGACGCCGATGAAGGCGCTCGGCGAAGGCGACCTCTCCGCCAACGTGCCGCATCAGGGCGAGAAGACCGAAATCGGGACCATGGCCGACACGTTGCAGGTCTTCAAGGAAGCCCTGATCGCCAAGAAGGCTGCCGACGAGGCAGCCGCAGCCGATGCCGACGCCAAGATCGCGCGCGGCCAGCGGGTCGACAGCATCACCCGCGACTTCGAAAAGCTGATCGGCGAACTGGTTGGTTCGCTGTCCTCGTCCTCGACCGAACTCGAAGCTGCCGCGAACACGCTGACTTCCACCGCCGAAATCACCGGCAAGACCTCCGGTGAAGCCGCTGCCGCATCGCAGGAAGTCTCCAGCAACGTCCAGTCGGTCGCCGTCGCCACCGAGGAAATCACCTCCTCCGTTGGCGAGATCGGCCGTCAGGTCCAGGAATCCAGCCGCATCGCCTCTGAGGCCGTGCGTCAGGCCCAGAAGACCGACACCAGCATCACCGAACTGTCGCAGGCTGCCGCCCGCATCGGCGACGTGGTCAAGCTGATCACAGCAGTGGCCGAGCAGACCAACCTGCTCGCGCTCAACGCCACCATCGAGGCGGCGCGCGCCGGCGAGGCCGGCCGTGGCTTCGCGGTGGTTGCTTCTGAGGTCAAGGCTCTCGCCGCCCAGACCGCCAAGGCCACCGACGAAATCAGCGCCCAGGTCGCAGGCATGCAGACCGCAACGCAGGAATCGGTTTCGACCATCAAGGAGATCGGCAAGACCATCACCCTGATTTCCGAAATCTCGTCGACCATCGCGGCGGCGGTAGAGGAACAGGGCGCGGCGACGCAGGAAATCGCGCGCAACGTCCAGCAGGCCGCGTCGCTGAGCGGCGAGGTCGCCACCAGCATCACCGACGTCAGCCGGGGTGCGGGCGAAACCGGGGCCGCCTCCGGTCAGGTTCTCTCCGCAGCGCAGATGCTGTCCACCGACAGCAACCGCCTCAAGATCGAGGTCGAGAAATTCCTCACCAACGTGCGCGCTGCCTAAGCGCTCACAAAACGAGCACTCGAAATCGGCGGCCATCACGGCCGCCGATTTTTTTTGGGGGACGATGGCTTGCCGAACCGTCGGCGCTAGTTTGGGCTGGACTCTGGCTGCTGCGATCCGCTCAAAGCAGGCATCTCGTCCGCCAGACCGTACACACGCTCGGCGGCAGAAAATCCTGCCACCGAGAACAGGCCGAGGTCGGTCCATCCCGCATCGACATGGCTGGCGAATTCGGTGGATGCCAGCACGGTGCGGTTGAGGCGTCCGGCGATCTTCTCGATGCGGGCGGCCAGATTCACCGCCGGCCCGATGCAGGTGAAATCGAGACGGTCGCCGCCGCCGATATTGCCGTACAGCACCTTGCCGACATGCAGCGCCAGCCCGAAGCGGAAGTCATTGAGGGTTTCGCGTTCATAGGCGTAGGACATCGCCGCCACACTGGCGCGGCATGCGCGGGCAGCTTCCAGCGCACGCCGGCAAACCGTTTCCGTATCGCCTTCCTTGTCGTTGATCGGAAACACCGCAAGCAGGCCGTCGCCCATGAACTTCAGGACTTCCCCGCCATGGTCCAGGATCGCCGGCACCTGACAGTCGAAGTAGGTGTTGAGCACATCGACCACGGCTTCGGACGACAGCCGGTCCGACAGCGGCGTGAAGCCGCGCAAATCCGAAAGCCAGATCGCGGCCTGCATGGACTCGGTATGGCCGCGGCGGATCTGTCCGGCGAGAATGCGTGCTCCCGCCCGCGCCCCGACATAATTGTCGAGCAGGCCGGCCGCCGTCCGGCGCAGCAGCCAGATCTCGATCATGCGCGTCAGGACCGGCATCAGCGAGCGCATGCCGTCGATCTGGGCATCGCTGAAGCCCTCGGCGTGCTTCGTCATCCAGCTCGACGCATGAGTTTCGCCGTCGGACATGTGAAGCGGGAGCGCGATGTAATCAGTCGCGCCGCCGGCGCGCATCTCTGCGAAAAACGGCGAGTTGCCGACCTTCTCGTCGAGCAACCGGCGCCGCACTTCCAGTCCCTGCTCGAACACTGTGGCAAGCGGACTAGAGAGGTAGTCGTCGGACTCCTCGGATCCGTAGGCCATACTGCCCATGGTCACGCCGGAGCCGCGACGCCAGATGAAATTGCGGCCGACCATGTTGGGATGGAGCGTGGTGACGAACACGCCGACGCGTGACAAGGGTATTCCGCAATCGACCATGCGTTCGCATGTCTCGATCATGAATTCATCGACGCGCCTTGCCGACTGCGCTCCGTTGATCAGCCAGTCCGCGACGCTCTGAAGGTTTACAGCCTGCATAGGGCCCGTTTTGCGACGACAGGCGGTGTCCGGTCAAGATCAGTGAGTCCGCGTTCACCACAGATCGCGATAATTCCGGAACTTCTTCAGTGTTGCGTCATAACGGACCGGCTGTAGCCACCGCAGGGCCACCTTCATGACCGGATTCACCATCGGCGAGACATGACGCACATAGAGATCGATCGGGTCAAGCTGATGTCCGAAGTGGAGCTTCGGATCGTAATTGAGGCTGCTGCTGCGGATCCATTTGAATCGGCGCTCGATTGCCCATGTCGTCACGTCCCGGACCATGTAGTGATAGAGGTGCAGATCGAGCGCGACGGCATAATCGAAGCCCAGATATTCGGAGAACAACTGGTCCCCCTGAATCATGTACATGCCAAAGGCGGCCAGCCTGTTGCCCCTGTGCCAGAGCAGAAAGCGGACCTTGTCCTTCATTCGCACGCTTAACTGGCGGAAGTAGTCCTTGGTGAGCTTTTCGAAGTGGAGCTTCGAGCGTTCGTACACTTGCAGATAGAGCGGGTAAATTTCATCGATCAGACCGGTGACGTCATCCGTGACGCTCATACGAATGCGCTCGCCCGCCGTTGCCCTGAGATTCTTGCGGAGGTGCCGGCGTGCGTTGCCGCTCAAGGCCGTCGAGATGTAGGCATCGAAGCTGTCATAGTCGATGTTGAGCTTCGTCATCGGCATGAACGGGGCGCGGGCAAATCCGGCCCTCACAAAGCATTCGAGGGCTTCACGGTAACAGGCCGGAAACTCTTTCAGAACGATGAGATCCGCGCCGAGCGCCCGCGCATGTTTGACGATATCGCGCGACAGCAATTCCGCAGTGGCTGTGGCTGGCAGGTCGTCGGCACAGGCAAGATGTCCTTCACCTGCGGAACACCCCACCATCAAGGTTCGCAGCTTGAGAAAGCGCGGATACACGCGGCGGACGAGCGACACCCAGCGCACATAGACAGGTGTGACGCCTTCGACGATATCCTGATCGATCAGGAAGAACGGCTGGACCGCCCGGATCCGGCCGCCGCCGTCGCGGATCGCAAAGTAGCGGTACTCGAAATTGTCAGGTAGCGCATCCTCGACGATCTCGTAATAGCGATGATCCTTTCGCTCGCCCGCGAACATGGATCGCCACACCGCGCAGGACTCCAGTCCGGCGCGGGTCACGACCTCGACCGAGAACGAAACTTGCGACGAGCCGATCCTGCTCGCAGTAATGGTGTCGCGTCCGGATTCAGACCCGGCCACTGTCAGCGTCAGCTGCAGACATACACTTGTCGCCAGCGCCATCCATAGCGGGTGGGAACCCGCATGGTCTGGTAGCAATCGTCATACGGATAACCGGCGTAGTAATAGTTGTCGTAATAGTACGGCGCGCCGAAGCCGACCGCGAAGAAATTCCGGAAATGGCGGTGATGGTGGAAATGCCCGCCGTGGAATCTCCCGCCGTGCCATCCACCGTGCCAACCGCCAGCGCCGGACATGGCCGCAACCCGGGCGCCGCTAAATCCGCCGCCCATGCGCATTCCACCGCCCTGCACAGCCGCGAAGCTGCCTCCACGGAAACCCCCGCCGGATATCGCCCCGCCTCGGAATCCGC
>Ga0233443_1001486_pt1 | contig 20380 bp, 30 predicted proteins | sample SI_123_September_2_FD_182784 | JGI IMG/M metagenome (GOLD analysis project Ga0233443, IMG submission 182784) | Seawater microbial communities from Saanich Inlet, British Columbia, Canada - SI_123_September2016_200_MG | ecosystem: Environmental > Aquatic > Marine > Inlet | place: Canada: British... | reverse complement strand
GATTTGTTCGATAATTGTATCCATCCACATCATTTTCGTTTTGTACGCCCCCGCATGTGAGTCAACTCGGTGTTAGAGTTTGATTCTAATGATAATCTAATAAAGAAAATAAGTGACGATTACTGTAACAATACCCGCATATACTAGTTTCATACCCCCAGCGTTTCCGTGCTTTTTTACTTGGATCACGCCAATTACAATACCGATTAAAGTAAATATATTAAAGGTTACTGTCTCAATAGCCAAGTAGTACAAGTGCTCCATATTTCCTACCCTGAGTGCTGGCAGAACATTCTCAAATATATATTTACCATCAGCGCTGACATATGGGGCTAAAAACATTATCCAAGTCCAAAGAATTAGCCCCCAACCATATTTTTCAGGTTTTCCCACTATTGTTGCCTTTCATAAATGCCTGTTTCCACCACGCATATATAAGATATATCCCTAAAGCTAAGGCAAGAACACCAACTAATTTGGGATAGATTTCATTGTATTTATGATTTTCGGTGATAGGATCAAAAAACAGGTTTTTGATACCACCATAAATCCACAATCCTCCGAAGGCGAATGCAAATATCCCCCATACCACATTCTGAATTTTCTTTTTCACGAACATTCTCCACAAATATTTATCTCAAACAACTTTAATGCGCTTTGCTTGAGCTGCTTCCCGAACCAGACTCGCTTTGTCCGATAATTGTATCCATCCACGTCATTTTCGTATTCCACTTCTTTGCGTGTAAGTCCGCTCTTTGCTACAGTGCATGAACTCTACACTATTCACCTGCGTAATTGTCTTCCCATGCTTTACAGTAACTTTTAGAAACCGTTGAGAAAACGTTTATAATACGTTCACGGGTGTTAGTATCAGTGATATGCTTATTTAAAAAAAACAAGGATTCTATAATGCAACCTTGATCGACATATACGGGTCTTTCAAAAGAATCGCTTGTATGAAACACCCAATACCCAGGCCAACGAATATCTGAAGGATTCCGTGCAACACTTTTGCTATACTTTACGCCCATGGTTAATTCCAATGATTCCACCAGTAAGCTTATGAAATCAGTGAATGTGTACTCTACAACAGCCCCTGTCATATCTCGCGCCTTATAAATCTCATCATTACCTTTTCCACCAACTGGTGATATGTGAAAAGTAGTTTCTTGTACTGCCACAAATCGCTTCTTCCTATATCCATATTCGAAGCCAACTAGACCAGCAAAGAAAGAAAAGGACAACCCAAAAATAATTGTCTCGAGTGGTGTTTCAAGTGGACCTAAAACTAAAGCGAGAATGAAAATAGAGGCTATTGCAACCCATACTATGTATGTAAAATATTTGCCAAAATGCTGCTCTTTTTGCTCAATAATTCTATTTAGAATATCACGCATCTATTATCCTCCTCAATCTAGAATCCCTGACACTATAACGACTCCAGCTTCTACTGTGAAGCTGGTCCCGTCACAAATGAGTGTCCAGGTTCAACATAAAAACGAAAATCACTCCATTAGCTGAGTCGTAGCAAGCTGTTGTTAGGTTTTTCATTCTGAATATTTCTTCACCATAAATGAAAGATAGAGTGGGATACAAAGCAGTACAACCGTAGCAGTGTATAGGTCCAGATTATTCATCTCAGACCAAATCTCAAGTAAATACCATGTTTCAGCACCAACTGGAATGCAAAATGCGAAAAATGCAGAAATCAACCCATCACGACTGAATGCATTGTATACTGTCCACATATGAACAAAAATGCCTAATATTAGACAGCTATTAAATGTTTGCGCAGCATAACGATTGATCTGTTGAACAGCAAAACTGTTCTCTTTCTGGAACAGGATAGCTGTAACAAAAAATATAAGTATTGAGATATTAAGATGAACAAGGTTATAAAATATCCCATGATCACCTGCAAAGAATCCAAGTGCATAACTCGTTACTGTCAGGATTGACCACAATGCTGCAACTAGCAGATTAGGGAGTAACTTTTCAGTTTTTGCTATTTTGGAAAAAACAAAGATTGAAGCTATTGGTGCGAGTGTAGCACCCGAAACCCACATGATACCCACACTCAATAATGTGCAAAGTGGGCCAATCTTGGGAATCACACTAGCGATTGTAACAAGTAGATAAGCACTAACCGTTCCAAAAATTATTGGTATTACATACGCTACCACCGACATTATTGAAGCGATGAGATATCGAAGATTCGTATTATTTATTTTCATTTGTTCCTCAAAGGATGCTCTAGAGGAATAAACCTAACGCTCTAGGCTTGAGCTGCTTCATAAGAAACAGTCAAAACAATTATGAAACCTTGTGTTCGTCCAATCATAAATCAAAATCCCCTAAGTGGTTGTGAGTCAGCTCTAAGCCTTTATTCAGCTTCCGGTAACTCAATAAGTTCTTACACTCTCCACTGGTTCTATTCTTCTATCGCCCAATGAATGTAGGAGTTGCTGATGCTTTCATTTAGTTCAGAAATGACTTTAGAATTTCCACCTATCCAGGTGCAAATCCTTGTTTCATCTTCTTGAACATCGTTCGGCTCACCATAAATAGCTAAGACTCTTTTTTCAAACTCCATAATTGCTTTTTTCGCCATTATACGATTACCAATTGTCTGAAATGAAACTTTCTGTAGTTTACTCTCAACAAAATAGGTGTAGATCGATGTCCCCCAGGGTCCTGATAAGTAGTCTCGGCTTTTCCCACTCGGACCGAAAATGAATTCGCCAAAAACTTTTTTATCAATTGTCTGTGCATCACTTTGATTTTGAAGAGATTTGAACAAGCTTATAGTGCAATTTTTTGAAAAATATATTTTTTCATTTTGTTTTGCTTTTATTAGCTTTCGGGAAAAGTATCCAACCTTTTTAAATCCCGAGTCTTTAAGCTTGCGAATATCTTCCAACTCAAGGAGATGAAATCCGCAGCCGTTAACTTTTAATTCTAGTTCAATCATTTTTGAATTTGTCTTCATGTAAAGTTATTCATCTTGCCTTCACATAGATCAACTGAAAAGTCAACTCTCTAGTCTTGAGCTGTTTCCTGTGTCAGATGATCCATTTCACTAATTCATTACTCCATTTACATTGCCGAACCAATGAGCAGAGTGATGTTTCGCGAGACTATTAAAAACACTTTGGAATAAATCCATTCAATACTGCGTACTCGGTTTGCCAATTTGGGAATGCATCTGAGAACTCGGATAAAAAGCCGATCACAAGATACGTAGGGGTATTATTTGAAATTGTATCGTCTTTATCGCTAATCGAAGAAAAGTTGAAAGACTCACTTTCTAGAGCATCTCTAAAATCGTACAAGGTTCTTTGGAGTGTTTGGATACGGGATTTTTCGGAACTGAAGAGCCCGCCCTGTTTATTATGATATTTCTTTGCAGCTACAAGAACGTCTTGAGCGATGCGGAATGAATGCGGGTATTTCTCTGACAAAGCCGCAGCCTTTTTTGCGTCAGTGGTCACGGTCCCAGCAGGCTGTATACGTATTTCAAGTGCCATCTTTTCCTCCCGCTAAGCTAATAGCTTACTTGCGTACTGCGTCTATCTTTAAAATTATTCAATCTTTACAAAGGCTCATAACCATGCTCCAGCCACATCCAGTCAATTCGCCAACTCACTCGTCATATGCTCCCCACATCTTGGACAAGAATGCTTGGTATCCCAGGACTGAACATTAGACGAATTACAATCAGGACACCGATTCAGAAAACTAGGTACGACATCTGGATCTTCGATAAGACCGCCACCATGGAATTCTATTGGAACTTCTACCAGGGATTTACATCCTAGACAGTGACGAGTATCCACCGTAGCAATTGGTGCTTTATCAGGTTCGTCCCAAACCTCTGCGGTATATCCACAGGAATGACACTTATACTTTGACGTAGTACTCAGTTTGAACCCCCAGATTATGAATTAAACTTGCCTGAATCTAGTCAGAGGGTTTGTTATATCAAAAGAGAATGAGGTAAAAAGAAGGGGTTAGCCTTCTTCATCAGTCTACTTTCCATATCTTTCGATATATTCATCTACAAGAATCTGCGTAGGCACATCATCATCAGGATCAGGAATATGAAAATCTGATACCTCAGGCTTGTCAGATTTCAATTTCTTCCAATATCCTTCGAAATCTTCGCCACGGGTTTCGATTTGCTCTCTTAAGATCCGCTTATATTCGAGAAACGCTTTATAAGCTTTCTCATCATTTCCGCGCATTCGTTCCGCTAACCCTTTATTGGCGAATTCAATTGAGGGTGTTGAAGATCTCACAAAATCCGATTCTGCAAGACGATACATTAATTCAGCATCCTGCAAGTATTGAATGCAAGCATTCACGGGATTTGCAGACTTTGTCTCTTCAAACGAAGTTGGTATATATGCAACCATTTCATCAAGCCATTCGGTACAGATCAAGCGTGCGGTCTCATGTTCATCTAGAGCGAGGTGAAGTGCTAACTCCGCACTAAATATTTCGAGGGTATAATCACTTCCATCATCATCATCATCTTCCTTAGCCTTTTTAGACTTTTCAATATAATCTTTAGCTTTTTGAAAATCATCAGAAGCATATGCTGATGCTGCTGCTTCATAATAGATTCCCGCACTCTCATGTCCTTGACTACAGAGCTCTAATCCGTGTTCTAATAGTTCTTTTTGCTTAGCTACATCATTTAGCTGTTTGTAACACTGGATCATGTTGGGGAGTATAAATTGCTGCCCTTCTGGTTCCTCGGCTATTGGAAGTAACTTTTCGTATAAATCAATTGCCTCTTTGTATTTACCTGCTCGCAGATAGTTATTTGCAACATACGCTTCCTGACCCTCCAGGTTCAAGTGCCCGTCATAAGCCATTATCCCTTTAAAACATTCATAGTGGGCGAAGAATGCCTGGGGGAGTTGCTGCTCTTCATCACCAGTAATATTCGTATTTATCTCAAGATAACACGGATCAAATTTGTGGGCATCTTCATCAATATTGTCCCCACAAATACAACATTGAATTGCAACAGCTACCATGATTCTTTCCTCCTCATCTGTAATTCTCTGAAATTTTCTTCATGAATATGGTCTCACGTTGTATTGATACAAGTAAAAATAGCATTAGAAGTCTGGCAGGCTTTGATCATCTGGAGTGAAATCCAGCTACCCTGCAAGACGGCCTCGAATTAGCCCTTTCGGATCACGATATCTTCGCCAGTCTGTCGCCAAACAATTGCGAACAGGAGTTACCTGCATTGCATCCCAAGAGCCACACATCAATTGCTCGATGTGCCCCTCGGTGTACGATTAAGTCTTGGGAGGCTCTTGAAACCTCCATGACTTGAAATACCGATTCATGACTTATCTCATGATTAACCATCCTTGTATCCTAGCGTTACCGCCAGAGCGAAACCACTTGGCCTCGCTTGCCAGATGCATGCATCTGATAGGAATACCCTACGTGTGCGCCATGAATGGATCACATTTCCGCAGGACCAGATATGAGTAGTTTTTCCGTAGCTTTCGGAACGCCTACTCTCTTCTAATGCTAATTATAAATCTTTAGATTACATTATTCTTATTCCAGAAAAACTGGGATATTGGAAACTTTCAGTGGATAGAGCATAAAAGCGGCTTCGCAGGATGGACGAGGAGGCTACCATTTAGATTTGACATGTGATAGCATGGCTATTTTAGTCAGTTTTAGTTAGGCCTAAAATATCTATAATCATGATGTAAGTAACTGTATTAATTATATGTTATATATGCATTTATTTTGCAAAAGAGCTTGACAAATCATGCAAAACACCTTATTATATAAGTAGAGGGATCAACGTAATTAGTGATGCCTATCCGAAACTAGAATCCGACGAAAAATGAAATGACGAGACGGCCCCTGCAGGGTGCTTTTGATATTGCTAGCTGGGATGATTATTGTCCCAGCTTTTACCTCCCGGAGCGGGAGGCTTTTATACCGAGGTAACAACATGCAACAAACGCTTAAAACAACTGAGTTCTTTCTAGCAGCTTTTCTGTATTCAGAAGGAATCACACTATCTGGACATTCCCGTGATGGGAAGCGTTCAACATTCTCTTTTTCTGGAGAAGAAGTAAATAACCTGGCCTTATCATTTTACAATGAGACTGCCAACACAAACGTGGCGACATTCGCCAAATCTATCCGTCAGCTTAAAAGCATTATGTACGGAACTACAACTATACAACCAGGCAACAATAATGATGAAAGGCATACACGAATCTCAAGCTGACGTTTTCGCTGCAATTGGAGGAAGAGATGATGTCTATGCTCTTCAGGATTCAAACGGCAATTACTATCCCAAGCATTCCCCCTTTACCCTAGATATTTACCAAGATGATTCTACCACCGTGGGAGCATACCTGGTCGGAGCCAACGATCTGGTTAAGTCTGGTGTTATTGATATTGATATCAACAAAGATGCACTTGCCCTTTATCCTCGTGAGGTGTTTGAGCCACTGCTGAAGAAGCAAACTCTTCAAATTCAAAAAGTGCTAGATTCACATGGGTTCTCATCTGTCATAGAGGATAGTGGTAACAAGGGGTATCACCTCTGGATATTTCTTGAACGACAAGTTTTTGCAGGAGATCTGAGGAATACGCTCCACAAGCTGGCCAGTGAATTTATACTTGTAGATAAAAGACTACACTGGGAACTATTTCCGAAACAGGACCGAGTAGAACCGGACAAACTAGGCAACCTTATTAAACTTCCATTTCAGTTTCATAAAGTCACGAATAGACGCTGTGCCTTTGTGGACAGTGATTTTGAGGCATACCTACCTCATGCTTTACCAATTAATGATATCGAATTGATTGCAAAGGCTCCCGCGAGTAGGGGTCATGCAATTCACAAAATATCTGGTATTGCTCAAAATGATATCAAGCCACACAATATGGATCTCATGTTTAGTAAATGTTCTAAACTGGCACAATTAGAGAGCTCTCATGATCCTGGTATATTTGAAAATACCGCAGGACATGTAGCTAGACTCTTTCTGGCATCCCAAATGGGTCCATTTGGAGCTGAAGGTCGTGAAAAAGTCCATGAGATACTTGAGCTGGCAGAAGATTATGATGAGAGCATCACAAATTACCAACTGGATAGTATCAGTGGACCACCTCAGACCTGCGAGATTATGTGTGGGAAGCAGAGATGTGCAAACATCTGTAAGGCAGGTGGCAAATCTCCAATCAAGTTTGGATACATGGACGATCTCTTTGTGTTTTTAGAGAAGCAGACCAGCTCATTTGCTTATCTAGATCGCCGGGATGAACAGCTCTATTTTGTGGACTCTGAAAAGAAGCTGGAGATCATACTGGCTGATGTAGATCAGAGCCCGAAAAAGAAACCAGTTCTGAAGGTCATCTTCAATCCATCCCAGGATTTAACGATTGATAAGGTAAGCAAGACCATCAACCTGTTCAGACCGACGGACTATATGGTTGGAGCCAGGACCTCCAAGGTCATAGATCTAGCAGTTGATACACCAAACATCAACTATCTGCTGTCCAATCTTATCCCTGTAAGTACTGAGAGAGACCGCTTCGTGAACTGGTTAGCCGGTATCATGCAAACTAGATCGAAGCAATTGACCGCCTGGGTTTTCATGGGACAGCCTGGAGCTGGCAAGAACGTACTCTTAGATCATGTTTTAAAGCCTCTGTTTGGAGAGAACCAAGCCATCAAGGTTGAAGATGAACAGTTAAAGAATCCGTTCAATGGCTGGCTTCAGAATGCGATCCTAATTGCATTTAATGAAGTAGCTCATGACAACCGTACTCGCAATAGCATCAATAGTAAGGTTAAGGCGATCATTACGGACAATGACATTATGATAAATGAAAAGAATATAAAAGTATTTACCATAGACAACCATGCAAACGCTCTGTTCTTCAGTAATGATTCAATTCCTGTGTTGATCGAAGAGAATGACCGTCGTTTTAATGTCGTTCGGACTGGTGGAAACATGCGGAAGCGGAGTTGGTTCGCTGATCCTGAGCAGTTCTTCATTGATGTGAGGGCTGAGCTTGATGTGTTTGCAGAATATTTAATTAATTATAATTATGATCCTGTTCTTGCAAAAACTGTAATCAGTAATGGTGTTAAAGATGCTCTTGTAGATGTGGGTATGACTCGTTTTGCTGAGTTCAGTAGCCACTTGAAACGCAATGATGTCGACTGGTTTGTGGAGAATATGGATGACATGTTTCCTTCCAGCAATATCAAAGTGGTTGGTCTAAATGGATCGATTACGAAGGATAGTGCTCTCGCAGCATTTAAAGATATTTATAAAGAGGATCATATTACTAAATCAAAACTGACCAAGGAGTTATTACTCCATGGTATACGTATCAGTAAACTAGAGGGCAAGCCAGCATACCGCTGGGACTAAGTCCGACTTATGCCGACTTATGCCGACCACTGCCGACTTTGTGCCGACTTCCAAATCGGCTGTAGCCCTTACTGGGTAAGGGCTTAACCGACTTATGGACTTCTTAAACCTTTTGGGTGAAAAATATTAATATATACTATACATACCCACCCCATACCTGGCAGCTGCTAGTTGGTTTAAAAGTCGGAAAGTCGGCAAAGCCCTTATATAGCACCATTTGGTCGTTTTAAAAGTCGGACCGAAGTCGGCATGAAGCCGACTTTCAAATAAAACAGGAGAAATAAATGAAATATTTTAAAATAAAAGCAAGAATAGAACATGCAGACACAGAACGAGCACATACGGACGGGAGGTACTGGCAGAACACATTGCTCGTCAAAAATATCGACAACTGCCAGAAGAAAAGATTAATTGAAATCTTTAAACCACTCGTCGAAAAAGAAGGAGATTTACTTTTTGACTTGGTGGAGAAGGCGTTATGAGATTCTTCACTAATAATAAACGGGAGCAGAGTGGGCAATTGTTTAAACCAACGATAACAAGCAATCCGCTAGCCTTAAAACTAGAGAATATAGAGAAAATGAAAAGAACTGGAGTAAGTAAAATTTTTGCTCCAAAGATCACAGCTGCTGATTTAGAGCAGCACAAGTCCATCATAGATGATGGAGACTAGACGAGAGTCCGAAATTACCGGGCTTTCAGTTTCTAATACTATAATAAATAATATAAATAGGTTAATGAGTATCATCTCGAAAGCGGGCAATAGCCTCGTTTTCCTATGCGTTGCATGGTTGGACAGTTACAGTTGCTCTAATGAGACAAACTGCCGCAATCACAACGAACCAGACCTAAAGAGTAGGCTCTGGTATAAATAATAAGAGAAAAAAATTATGTTTTTCGAAAAAAATAACAGTCCAGGTAAAATTATCAATTTGGACTACGTGATCAGTATGAACTGGGACAAAAAACTATCAGTTGAATTTGTGATGGCCAACGGCCAGACAGTCACTTGGAATTATAAAAACGAAGATGATCTGTCAGAAGATCTTAATCTGCTTGCAGATAAGCTGCATGAAGCTGGCCTTTACATGTCAGTTGATAAGGACCAGGAATAAATTATGAGCTTAGTCATATACCATTGCGCCATTTGTGGAGAAAACTTAGAAGGGGATTCAAAACTGGATCCCTGTGGAATATCCATTTTTTCAAATATTGATAAAGAAAACGAAAGTGATATGCAAGAAGCCATGTTCTTCTCGCACTATGAGTGTTTCCGTAATTCACTAGAACCAGGAGTACGGGAGTACTTAAATTTTGAAGATCAAAGCCAGCAAATTCAAGAACCTATAGGAGAATAGATCACATTATGGCTCATATCGTAGATATAAACGTGGTATGAGCCATTTATCAAAAATTTAAAATAATATTATAGATACAAGGAGACAATAACATGCCCAATAGGCAAGAATTAGTTATAGAGTGTGCTGACTACGGTCTCAGCATCCCAGAAATATGTGAACATCTCAGTTTAGATGAATGGTTCGTTAAAAGCGCGTTAATGAAGTCACCACCTCTACGCACGGAGACTCCTGCCAAAAGCACATCCACAACGTACCTGCCCCAGTATGCCCACTCCAAAGATAAAACGGTTCAATTTTATGAGGTGTTATATGAACATGGTCCTCAAAAACTTAATAAACTCATTAAAAAGTTAGGACCAAAATTAACCGGTGAGTTTTTAGGTGCTAAACGTAATACCATACACGCGTTAAAAATTCATTTTGGATATCACAAACCGTTACCAGCTAATGCTCTTGAGCTATGTTTGTATTTTCCTGAAACAGTAAGGAGAGAGGTTGATTCACGGGACAATTTAAAATGTGCTAGATGCGACCGTGAAACTGATGACAAAAACCGCAGATATCATAAGATCAGCCATCCGAATCCAGTTACAGCTGATAATTGCGTAACACTCTGCAAGTACTGCCGGACGACCCGGATAAATAAACTGTTAAAATATGATCCTAAGATGTTTGATGGTATGACACATGCTGATTTCATCGCCTGGATTAAGGAGAATGTACCGTTTGTAAAGAGGAATCGGGTTTACCCCAAGGGGCAGATTGGGTCGTGGTAAGAAAATTCTTATCGATTAGAGGGGCATGCTGCTGTAATCACCACGGACAAGTTTGGATGCTTCCATTACTAACTCTGACCGCTTCTCTCCAGGCCTTTCAAGCTCAAGGAACTGGTTAATCGTGATATAGCGATCACGAATCTTTATAGCTTGTTCACTATAGTAAATGCCCTTTGCCCATTCCAATTCTTCCTCACTCCATAGATTTAACATCCATTTGGGGGCTTCTGTGATGTACTCAAGATTTTCCCAGTTTGACCCTTCCCAACCGTCTATTCTGGGTAGATCCTCGCCAAATAGTTGTGGGAATAGATATAGATTTTTCAGCATAGCAATCAGTAGCATTCTTTCAGCAGCAGGATCATCGCCATGCCTTTGTAGTGTCAGAGTCCATCCCATTCTGTGAAAAGGTTCACCTGAATCATCATCAAACATCTTCTCAAACCATTTGTAATGTGCCATGGCACCTTTTGTATCATCAATTCGGAGATATAGAGGTCCTATCATGAAGCGTTTACCAGCACCATCACTAATGAAATGGTGTTCTTTCCACTCAATATTCAGAAGTCGTCGATAGCGGGTAATGGTGGCTTTGATTTGCTTAGTCATAGTCAAACAAGATATCCCAATAATAAAAAAGTCCCAAGGATGTATCCACATAGTTCGGGGGCCGTTTTGACAAGTACCAGGTTATTCGATCAAAAGGATCACTTCGTTTTTGGAGCGTATATGCTTTTGACGAAATTATTTTTTTAAAATTTTCAGACCTGTATAAGCAAATGAATACGGGGTAAAAAGAAGTACCGGGTGGCACTTCTTTCTTTACGGGTCCTAAAACGGTTCTACGCTGACATCACCTGGATCTGAAAAGTCATTTGAACTTATAAGTTTAGTGACTTCTTCAAATTCAGTTCGAGCCTGCTTTGCTAAGAGCAGCATTTCCTTCGATGCTATTCCTTCGATACCTATTTTCACCTTCGCCCACCGATAAGTACCCTTTTTTGCGTCCTCAAGTTCAAAAGTAGTCGACATTGCCACAACCGGCAATCCGGACCGAGCCAACTTCTTCTTGTGGGCAGCCCATCTTGAGATGCTCGTGGGACTCAAAGCAAAGACCAGCGGTTTTACTTCACCATCTTGTTCCACTAACATGAAAAGTCTTGCCTTGGGTTTACATGCATTGCCAATTAATCCATGCTGACATTTTTTGCAATCACCAGCAAGTGGTTCTAAACCTATGGGTTGATCATCGATGGCAGAGCACAAAGGGACTTCAGCTCCCTCTTGCCATAGGGCTCTAATTCCTTGTTCAGCGAACACAACACCAGAAAGCCTGTTTCCCTTTATATATACTTCCTGGGAGTCATCGTCTAAATAACTCTCCCCGTGATCTATATATAATCGATGCTTTCCGTTGTCCTTATGTTCAATGCGAACACGCGGGAGCTCAAAACCGGTACTTTCTTTCTGAAGCTCCTCAAGCTCCTGGCATAAATCCCAGCCAGCAACTGACAATGCTTGCTTAATTTCGTCTGGGACTATCATTTGATTTTCCATAACTTCCTTCCTTTTAATTTGATATTCCTAGCTCAGCCAACAGCTCATTAGCCTTCGAAGCCATTCGATTTGAGACAACAGGATTTTGACTCTGACATAGGTCTGTATACTGACAGAATACACAAGCCGTTGAATTATTCCGGTAATGCCATGGACGAAGCATCGACTTTAGAATATTGCTAACCTCTTTGCGGAATGCACGCAAATCCTCTATGGTTTTAGTAGTTCGAATAAGAGAGCTTCCCATCTCCTCACCTTTTTGACCAAGTTTTGAGTTTCTTTTCCTGATCTTATGAGCAGGCAGGTAATAAATCGAACTATAGTCCGGTAAAACCCGTGGTTTTATCCAGTCATCTCCAACTTTAAACTCACCAAACCTGGCTGCATAAGTATAAAGATTTAACTGAATATCAGCAGCTACTGTATGAAAGTTGGGGCGAATTGCATTACTCTTATAATCGAATAATTCAATCTTCCCGTCTGGCAGTTGTCGAATTCCATCAATTGTCCCTTCATACATTTCACCAAGGATCTTGACACGAAACTTGACCTCTTGAAATAGCATGGTGGATTCAGCGTTTTCAGGCCTCCGCCTGTAACCGTCCACAATTTCAACAGCTATTGCTGTGAAAGCTTTTAAGTCCTCCTCCCTAGATTTATAAAACCTCACAGGAATATGACTTTCATCACTTGCATACTCATAGTGAGCAAACGCTTTGGGGTACATGTTTTCAACATCCATTTCCCACTCTCCGTTATGGAGCCAAAACATCAGAAGATGAAGGGCTGACCCGTTCAAAGTTTTTGCTGATCTGGTCTTCGGATCAATACCGTCAAGATGTCTGTACTGAAACAACTTTGGACAAAGCATGAAGTCCTTAATGGAACTTTGCCTCAGCCTAATCTGGCTCCTTATCTCTGCCCGTGTCATCTGATTCCTCCTCTTCTTTATCACCAAAAATTTCGGTCAGCACTACTTTTAAAAGTTTTCCAGCGTGCTTAATGATTTTTGATATTCTGTTTGAGTTCATTTCTTGATTCCTTTTTTAATAATGACTTTCACAACTTCCTTCGCTGCTTCAGTCACCACCTTGATTACGATGCTAGGTATTTTGAACATCTATACAGTTCCTTTCATTTGAGATGTGTGTTTGATTATGTCAGGCGTGGGCTTGAGGTCCAACTATCTGACTATGCAATGCAAGATGTCTTTCCATTATTGACTGCGGTGGGCTGCTCTTTAAGCTTTCTGTACAGGCGTTATAAAACGACCAGACATTACGATCTTCAAAGTCATCATGACTGGGCTTGAGCCATTCGTTTTTAACAACGGGTATCTGCCTTGGCGTTAATATCCCGTTTCCGTACAGCAGGCCTATTGTCCTGTATGCATCATCATCTGAAAGTGGGATACCTTTCATAACTTCAGCATCTTCCTGGATCTGATTAAATGCAGATCTTGATTTGTAGATAGCCGACAATGCCAACGATTCTATTGATGCGTTAACATTTAGTGTGTGTTTCTTGAGCACGGTTACCTCTCCACTCAGGCAAAGGTTATCACAAACGAAAACTGTCGAACCTACCGCTAGCCCAACGGACAGACTCTTATCATAGCTATTCCTGAATCCAATGGATAAGCCCATTGCAGAGTGGCCATTCTTAAACGTGTGAATCCCAAACATCTGAGCTCCGTCACGAGCTAATCCGAATTGCATGTTTACTAACTCAAACTCTGGAAGCAGATCAGAAGCAATAGTACTGAGCATAATTGCTAACGCTTGGTGTGAAACCGGTTTGTAGCTCCGGGTTTCTTTTGGAAGTGGGATAGCGGCGAGTTCCTCAATACTTGCAGTCTCCCCTCCACTATGTAGTAATAACGTCATTTTTTACCTCATTTCATTTGACGGTTTATGAAGATCAGAATGGATCTCCATATTGTTCTTATTCCACAAAATCTGGAATAAGAATAGAGGTAAACAAATAACCACCAATGGAGGAAACGCAGACTACTGCTATAGGAGACAATCATGCCACAACATTCACCAGTCGCTGTCATCGATCACATCTCAGAAGATGAACTAGCCAAACTTCAACAGCTCTATCCACACAGAGTCACACTCAAATCGAAGTGGTCATACAATGATGAAATCACATCACAGTCAGAACTGTCATTTGAAGACATAGATAGAATGAATGAAGATGAAGAGTTCGCCTACAACATCCTGATGGAATCAAACCAACGAGGCTTATGAGAGGAGGTCATATGCATTACCTGAAAATTGCTGATGATAGATATTGCAGCGATGAGCTTGCCGGGCTCATTTCCAGTGGGCTTTCATTGCTCGGACTTGACAGCTACAAAACAATCAGAGTTAATACGAGAAGTAACAGAATCAGCATCGGCTTTAAATCCCTCGAAGATGCTAACACTACAAGAACGATAGCTGGCATTTCACCACACCCCCGAAGCAAAACATTCAGGAGTAGAGATGTAAGTCAGTTTGTACTGGATCTCTACAGTGTGGCAACAACCAGCATTAACAACGTAGCTTAAAAAGGAGATTTTAAAATGTACCAAACGATTGAAAGCATCTCTGACTCAGAGCTGCGAGAGGAGTATGTAAAACGTTTTACCAGAAAAACTGGCGCAAGACTTGGAAATGCCAGATCATCAGCTGAACATCTCAGAGCTTTTCTTTCAGACAAACCAAAAGATCGAGAACACTTTGTGACAATATTCCTTGATTCACAACTTCAAGTGATTGACACAGAGCTTATCAGTTCTGGTTCACTGAGTACGGCAGCTGTATTTCCAAGGGAGATTATTAAACGATTACTGGCACTGGAGGCCGGAGCGATTATCGTAGGTCATAATCATCCCAGCGGTTCTACATCGCCAAGTAGTTCTGATCGTGCATTGACAAAGAAACTCTCAACTGCTTTAGAATCAATTGACGCGCAAATTTTGGACCATCTTGTTCTGGGAAGTGGTGACAACTTTTTCAGTTTCAGTGATCAGAGGTTGCTATGAGTCCACAATGGATCATGAGTTTTGAGAAGCTCATGAGTGAAGACGAAGTCAAAGCTCTTCGTAAAACACTAGAAGCTGCTTCGATTATAGCAAAATCAAAAGCTCATCAAGGACCTGTGAGAGACGAGTGTTGTTTGCTTTTAGCATTAGGAACCGGCTTAAGGGTATCTGAGATCGCAGCACTTAAGATAGAAGACATAGATCTGAAGCGCGGAGGCAATTCATTGATTGTACGTCACGGGAAGGGAGATAAACTTCGAGTTGTGAAGTTCAGCTCTAGCCTCAAGACTCTGATCCAAGATTATCTGGATTACCGCACATCGGACAGTGAATATCTGTTCCCTTCGCAACGTCAGGATCACATGTTCCCGACTGCTATTCAGAAGGTGTTTAAGAAGTGGGCAAGACGTAGTGGATTGCCTCCCCGGTTTTCGATCCATTCCGCACGTCATTTTTATGCCTCAGAATTATTACGTGTATCAAAGAATCTTAGGCTAGTCCAACAACAACTCGGGCATTCAAGTCCACAAACAACAACTGTCTACGCTCAAGTCTTAGATGAAGAGATAACAGAAGCCGTAGAGAAGCTCTGAAGCACAAAGAATTGGATCGATCAGATCCTTTTCTTTAACTCAGAACAAACTGGATATATTTCATAGTGGCTTGGATAGCTTACCATGCTATTTTCAGGAGAACTGGATAGATAATGTATGAAAAGGACCCACTTTCTTCATGTTTGATTCTAAGCCGTCATACAAAAACCCGCTAGCTGCAAGAATTGCTGAATCAGCTTCTCTTTTAGAATCATTTGCAACTGAATTAATTCAAAAAAAACAACCACGTCTAACGCAGGTAGGGAAAAAATTGTTTCGTGCTATGTTTCCTATACTTGATCTTGTGGACGGAATAAGTGAATTATTAAAACAAAAGGGAATGCAAGGGGATGGTAGTCCTGAAGAAAAGGCTGCCCAGCTTCTGATAAGTTTGATTGAAGATGTTCATCAATTTACTTCTGAGTACAGTAACGAAAAATTAAATACAAATGATAAGCTGCCAACTATATATGAAGAACCAATTGATAGGGCAGATGTTGTAAATGCCGTCGAGAGGTCAAGTAATGTTACGGACCTATTTAAGGATATCATTGAAAACGATCCAGCTCTTGCAGGTATTTTTAAAATAATTATTCCGGATAATTTTGAATGTCAATCATCTAATGATCTCGAAAAGCTGAAGGAATTTATCAAGGATTATCAAACTGGTATTAAGAATAGGGTGAATAAAGATATACCAGAGTACATGTTTCAACTGAAAGGTGATAGATGGGAGATTCGGTTTGAAGGTGAGATATTTCATCTAAAAAAAATAGTGGGTTTGAAACATATACATAGTCTACTGATGAATCCATCAAAACCAATACGATCAGATCACCTTCAGTATGGTAAAATACCAAATAAGAAAATGGTTTCACAAGAAGACACTGACAAGAAGAAAAAAGAGGCTGAAGTTTTAATACAATTTCGACCACAGTTTAGCTACACTGATTACTCAAATGCTATTCGTTCACTAGAGACTGAGTTAGATCAACTCGAACTTGGGTCTAAAGAATATTTAAGTAAAGAAGATGAAATAGAACATGTTAAAAAAGAGCGAAGCAGAAACTTTAATTGGAGAGGTAAAGAAAGACCTCACGATTCCGGTGAAAAAGCCCGCCAAGCAGTATCAAAGTCGATTGCCAATGCAAAGGAAAAGATAAATAAGGATATCCCCGAACTAGTTATCCACCTTACAAATTATCTTCACCCTGGTTATGAGTGTATTTATGATCCGCCGCCAAGTGAACTAAAAAGCTGGCACTTGTAAACTTTTATTTAAGAACTCTTCTCAACATCAAAACCCGCCTTTTCCAGGTGGGTTTTTTTATACCCAAAATTGTGACACAGAAAATCACACGCGTGACGGGGTTCCTCACGCCTGCGCTGTGTTCGTCCGAGAGCAAGATGACTTCTCGGGACGAGCGCAAACCCAAAGCGCAGGAGAGATCTTATGGAACTCTGTCAAACATGCCCCAAGAATGCATCCCAAACTTGTCACCAGATTTGTTCAACCCTTCAAAATCACCTCAAAGGTGTAAGAAACTACAAAACAACTTATGTGAATAAGGAAGTTGGTTACAACGAAGTTCACGCTAACCGGATCTATGAAAGTCTCGCTGAGTATGGTGATACCAGCGGTTCTTTCACCGAGAAGTTTGGTCACTTACTCCCCACGATTGAAAAGATAGTACTCGAACACGGGACTGATCGTCAAAAGCAAGTCTACTCATTGATGATCCACGAGAAGATGTCTTTCTCATACATCGCAGGTCAACTCCACATGAAAGTTCAGTCAGTACACGAAGTGATATACGGCCACCGTGGTCAAGGCGGTCTGGTTCGGAAGATCCGCAAGCATCTCGCAAAACTACCTGAGGCCAGTTTCATTTAATGAACCCCAGTTTTAAAAAAATCAGACCTCACTCACTATTCAGCCTGGTGAGTGAGGATAACGCGAAAGGAGTTACATATGAATTACTCAAATTTCTACCCTCCAGTTACTCGCCGCATCAGATACCTCTTTCTGCTCAGCTACCTCTTGACCTACTGGTGGTCAGACTTGTTAGAAGAAAGTTCTACTCCTCTAATAACTCCATACCCACATAAAACTACCTGCTACGAATTATTTGAATTGAAAACAGTTAATCCAAACCACCCAATTGGGTGACAACAAAAGGAGATCATCATGAGTGATCAACTCCAAAATGATGCTGGACGCGAGGAAGTCGCCAGCACTAAACCTTTAACATACGCAGTAGCCATCCGTAAGGCTGCTGGGATCAAGCGTACTAATGATCCAATTAAACTGCGCAACCTTCGCGATATGGCTGACGCCGTAGTCGTCGGGCTCAAGGCTTCCGCCCTTGAGAAAACTGAGTTGGCCGCTAACACAACGGACAGTCTTGACGCTCTAGCGCTCAAGGCTGAGGTGGTCGAGTTGGAGACTCAGGTCATCAAAATGGCTGGACTGAAAGACGCGATCAATGCTCGCGTTGAGGTTCTGCTCAAGGGCTAAGCAAAGGATTGGGGCACTTCTTCGGAGGTGCCCCTCCTTTTATGGAATAAGAATTATAACCATAACGTTTAGGAGAATTTCATATGAGTATCCCTTCATCAGCCTTCACCAACATGTTTCATCTTGATCTTGAGTTTGAAAACTACTCTGAAGAGATCATGTTATCTTTCGTTCCCCAGCCAGTTTCAATTGATTTCACCATCGCAACCGTCGAGGATTTCGATCGACTATACGATCTAATCACGTATGATGCACTTACCGTTCCGTATGCTATTCCCACACTAAACCGGGATCCCAAAAAGCGCACAACTGCGCGGGTTGAAGTATTTGAAGACATGGGGTTGGGCGATGCGCCTGACTTATCACCATTACCCGAAATAGAAATGACTTATGCCCAAGAGTTTCCATCCATCTTCGGCCGAACCAAATAACTAGATAAGGATATTTAATCATGGAACAGATGTACAGCCTAAAAACAGCAGCCCAACTGCTGGATGTATCCGTAAAAACGGTACGTCGGCTGATACATCAGTTCAACATTCCCACTTACACAGTGGGATCCAGGATCCGTGTTAAACAATCTGATCTGGACAAACTCATAACTAAAAACCTGTCCATCATGGACATTCATTTACCAGTATAAAGGAGGTTAAAATGACAAAGATATCAGCTATCAAGACCTCCAGAGGGTCTGGCTATAGGATTGATTACTATGACTCAAATGGTACTCGTCGACGCATTAAAGTTTATACGGATCGAAAGACAGCCGAGCGCATGGCAGCTGAGGTTGAGTACAAAAAAACTCGTATCAAAAGCGGCCTTGAAACCAGAGCAGTCGAAAACATCCTTCTGAGCGAAGCAATAGATTACGCAAAGGAGCACTCAAACAATAAGCCGAAGACTATTGAGCGCGAGATGATTGTGCTTAACTCCCTAAGCTTCTTCCTTGGAGGAATACGAGTGCGGCACATTTCCGCCAGGGGTTTAACGAAATACTTCGACTACCGATTAAAGGATTGTAAGCTTAGCCCACAGACTGTTGGCTTGGAGTTCAGAACACTTCGTGCCTTCTTTAATAATCTGATAACCCATCAGTTTATTGAGGTTCACCCCATGAAGGGACTCAGTCCTCCGCCCAAGCCACCAATATCTATTCGGTTTCTTACAGTGAAAGAAATTGAAAAACTATTAGGTGCTATCCGTGACGCAGGAGACCACGATTATTTAGATCTAGTCCAGGTTTACTTGCATACTGGAACTCGACGTGAAGAGATTCTTGCAGATCGATTTACCTGGGACAACGTGGATTTTGTCGGGAAACGACTCAAAATTGTCGGTAAAAAGGACAAGGTAAGATTCGTTCCGATGGACAAAGCTGTGTTCGAGATATTAAAACGACGATCTGAGATGAAAAGTCTTCACGTTCCATTCCCTCTCACGTATTCCTATACTCTTAAAAAGGTGATGAAATACTATGAGAAAGCCAAGATCAAGAATGCTAACATCCACACCTTCCGTCGCACTTTTGGATCATTACTTGTGCAACAGGGCGTTAGTATCTTTACTGTGTCTAAGATCCTTGGGCACAGTTCTGTCACCGTAACTGAATCACACTATGCACATCTAGTAGATGCAAATCTCCGTGATGGTGTCGAGGCTCTTGAATCCATCCTTTAATCAAACAAAGCTCCACAGAAAATAAGCGTCTGCATATGTAGGCGCTTTTTTTTTGCCCGGGCGTACCAACAAGCATAGTCCCCATCCATGACCCTTAAAGCTTGTAACACAATGTTTTCTATCCAGTTGATATATCCAATCCGCCTTTAAACTGTGCCCACTTTGTGCCCACTGCATGGCCCAGAATGTCCCAATTTGTCCATATTGGATATATTACTCGAAAAACTGGGAAAATGAAAAACCCCTCGTAACTCTATGAATTACAAGGGGTTTAGATGGTGGGCCCACAGGGACTTGAACCCCGAACCGACGGATTATGAGTCCGGCGCTCTAACCAATTGAGCTATGGGCCCCTTTTTTAATTAAGAATTATAAATTACAAATTATGAATTTATAGGTCTCAAAAAGCCAAATAAAATAGTC
>Ga0233443_1001479_pt1 | contig 20441 bp, 13 predicted proteins | sample SI_123_September_2_FD_182784 | JGI IMG/M metagenome (GOLD analysis project Ga0233443, IMG submission 182784) | Seawater microbial communities from Saanich Inlet, British Columbia, Canada - SI_123_September2016_200_MG | ecosystem: Environmental > Aquatic > Marine > Inlet | place: Canada: British... | reverse complement strand
CTCAATGAACTATTTGGATTACTTAGATTCAGGTATTGATACTCACCACCATAAAATTCAAGAGTACCATTATTCGGGTTATATGTGTTGAAAGCTCTGAAATCACCGGTGGTTCTGATAGTTCCTCCGGTGATGCTGCTTGTTAATGACCAGGTGGGTGAATTGTGGATTCGGATACCCACATCAGTAAAATCGAGTGTGCCGGATTCTAAGGTAATACTGGCGTTGGCACTGTAGGGCCAGTAACTGTCGTCGGCACCACCCCTGACAATCATCGTTCCGCCATTCTCAATTCTAACTGTACCATTCAGGTCTACAAATTCACCAGGATTGGTGCCCTGTATTATATCGATCAGTGCATTTGATCCGATTAACCAATACACTCCGTACAGTCCGTCATCCATCAATTCGTTTACATAAATCTGACTCATATAGGCATGTAGTCCTCCGTTATTTGCCAAATTATCAATGCTTATCACACACCCTGATCCCGCACGTAGTGAACCTGGGGAATATGTGTAGCAATTTGCGATACTCATTGAGTCCTTTACTAATGTATATCCATATATTTCGAAGTTATTGGAGATATGAGTTTCTCCTTCAAATTCTAGATATCCTCCAGCATTTGAGCGAGTGACGTTGTAGAAATTATCGCCATAACAATTCATAAATCCACTGTTTCCGTTAAAAAGAACAGTACCATTTTTCTCAAGAAATCCTGAAGGCCCTACTTGATTGTCCCAATCACGACCTATAGCAATAGTATTGTTGTTACAATCCAAAGTTCCACCTTTAATGATTAGGTCTTTGTTTACTATCATGCTATCAGAATATGTGTCCCAAATATCAACTGCTCCGGTTACGTCGATGATTAAGGTATTGAAATAGTCTCCCACATTAGGTCTCAGGTAATCGCCCACTGAGCCTGCAAATTCAAAGCTTCCATTTATTCCTTCAAAATGGCCTCCATAATTAATCAGTGATCCCTGCAGTATAATGCTCCATCCTGTAGCAGACATAAATTTGGCTCCGGAATCTATTGAAAGGTCACCATTTATGAGAAGGTTAGCTGTGGAACCAGCTGTGACAAAAACATACGCACTGGAAGTTTTGGCGCATTCAATATTGTGAAATTGACAATTCCATTCATGTGCCCTTATTGTACTCATGGCTGTGCCCATAAAGATTACTGTTCCACTATTCAACTGAACATTGTTCCCGGTATTGAAATTCCAATCACCATAAATCCTGATTTCTGCACCAGCTACCATACTGGACTGAGAACCGGGTTCCCAGTTTATATCGCCATAGCTATAAAAATCGGCACTGCTGGTAATTAGGTTCAAGGTTCCGTAGAAATAGGAGTCATCCTGTACGAAAAGATCGTATGATCCAATATTGAGTGTTGCACCGCTCAGTAATGAAATCGTCTTTGCATTTGCATTGGCCCAGTTTACATTTGGGCTGTATGTGGTACCAGGAGGAATCAATACATCGGTTGCTGTGCCTGGAACCTGATTGTCGCTCCAGTTCGAAGCTGTATTCCAATTGGTAGAACTTACCCCTGTCCATATTCCTGATAATGGTACTGATACGGATATATCTACATTTGCTGAACCCGCATTGTTCGACCACACTACGAATCCATAAAAATCAGCCTGAGCAACGTTAACATAGAATGATTCATTCGAAGTACCAACATTTGCGGCAACAGCTATATATTGGTTCCGGTTTTGATAATAGGAACCACTGCCTGAACTATAAAGAGCCATTTCCAGATCAGCAAGTCCTGAATTTTGATTCATGACAAAATGATAGCTACCCGGACTGAGATAAACATCCCAGATCTCAACCACATCACCAGCGATCCAGTTGTGGTTTGCGGGGGTTCCGACTGTAATTATTTCGTTATATCCTTCGAATTCGGTCCGTGCATTTCCTTCACCACTTATTTTTTGCACCTTGATACCCTTTATTGTATTCGCTAAATGATGTTGGTCAAATACAACAAAACCGACACTATTATTGGACTGAGAAAATGTAATCGGATTCAAAAAATCATTGGAATTGAACAGTTCCAGATGCCACATACTGCTGTCAATATACTGAGGCCGGACACCTGCAACACCCCAGGTGGAATATGAATGAGTGAATTCATAGAAAGTAGGATCATTCACTGTGTTTTGTGCAGCGTCTGAACCAATAGTCTGTACATTAACCGGTTGAGAAAATTTCTGGATATACCCGTAATAGTCAGATCCGAAAGAGAGAACTGATATATCCGGACCCGGATCCAGGTCAAATGAGTATTTGGAGTAGCCTGTCATGTATAGATTGGATTGTGAATCGAGGCAGATTGAACCTGCCCAATCATCCTCTGATGTACCAAAAGTGATACACCAGTCATAATTTCCGTTAATGTCAAGTTTGAGGGAAAACCTGTCGTAGCCACCATTCTAGCTATAATTAGCAATCCCAAATCCCGGATCAAAATCCACCTGATTTTCGAAATTACCATTTACATATATGTTCCCACTGTAGTCTGCTACAATTGCTTTGGGTGTATCGTCTCCGCTTCCACCAATACTTCCGGCCCACATTAGTCCTCCTGAAGCTGAATATTTAGCTATAAAAGCATCGAGAGCACCATTTGATGAAAGTGTAAAAACTGGTAATCCCGGATCAAAATCCACCGATAGTTTAAACACTCCTGTCAACCAAATATTATTTGCATTATCAATATCAATTGCATAGCCTACTTCCCCGATGTTCGTACTGCCAAAAGAATGTGCCCAACTGAGATTTCCGAAGGAATCCAGTTTGGCCAGGAAAATGTCAGAGTGACCATTTGAGGTTAAATTGGTCACACCGCTGCCGGGATCAAAGTCAACAGTGTTGTAAAAATGACCGGTTAAACAGATATTTGCGAAATTATCCATGTCCATTCCATAACAGACGTCGTAACCCGTGCTTCCAAATGTTTTGTACCACAACAAGTTTCCATCAGAATCAAATTTTGTGAGGTACACATCAGCATCACCGTTGGAAGTAACACTACTAATACCCGGCCCCGGATCAAAATCGATCTGACCATAAAAAAATCCCGAAATATATAAATTACCATTTGCGTCCATTTCAATTTTGCTGACCATGTCCTTATCAAGGCCACCAAAACTTTTCACCCAGATCAGGTTTCCATTAGAATCAAGTTTTAAGAGGGCGACATCATAACTGTCAATTGAGCTCATTATTGCTGTTCCTGGCCCCGGGTCAAAATCAACTGTGCCGGCATATTCAGCAATTGCATAAATACTTCCGGAATTATCCATCAACAGATCCAATCCCCAATCGTTCAGACTTCCTCCATATCCATTTGCCCATAGCAATTCACCGGATGAGTTATGTTTTGCGATAAAAAAATCTGCCAGACCATTATTAACAAGGATTGTAACCCTGGTACCCGGATCAAAATCCGTTGTTTCGTGAAAACTTCCTATTGAGTACAAGTTTCCGCCGGCATCAATCTCTTTCACCATCATCGTTGCCCTTTTTACACCATTTACCCACTCAAACTGCAGAGCCTGAGCCTGGCATAGCATAACTGTACAGATTAAAATCAGTTGAAATAAAAAAACTCTTCTCATAGCTTTATTCTTTATTGGTTATTTTTTTTATTTACAATCAACAATGGAAAATTGTCTGAATCCCTTTATAATTGATGACTCTGAAGGGATAAGCTCACTATTATCTAATCCTGGCAGTGAGTGGCATGTCTGAAGAAAATGATTGAGGTTTTCATGCGTACCTTCTACTTCAATCTTTATGGAAGCGTTTTCTCTAAACAGGACATAACCTGTGATATTAAATTGCTCGGCGCATTTCATCATTGTCAGAGTCTGACCAGGTTTCCTTGTGAGCATAGAAATGGAGATGTCAAGATGCTTAATCATCATCATTCATTTTTACTATCCAATTTACTACAGGAAGGTCAACTCAGGAAAGAATTTGATGGACAAGTGGTGGACAGAAAGGGAAAAAGTAATGTCCAATGAAATGGATCGTGATAAATGTTAGTACTTGTATAAGCTAAAGAATAATAGCGTATTACGGAGAGTTGGTTGCAAGTATAAAATAGAAAAATTCTATTAATACAGATGGACAATATCAATATTTGTATGCAATATTCTAAATCTGACGGAGAAAAAGCAGGAATTCAGCGTTGTTGTCGATACCAAGTTTCTTCCTTACCCGTTGCCTTTGTTTTATTATTGCAGCGTCAGTCACATGCATAATATCTGCTATTTCTTTTGTGCTTAAGTCTATGAGCAAATAGGAACAGAACCTTAAATCATGTATTGTGAACTCCGGACAACTTTTTTGTAATTTCTCGAAAAAACCCGGATATACTTCCTCAATCTGAGATCGGAACAATTGCCAGTCCTCTTCAAATGAATTCTTATCCTCAATGAGTTTTTTAATTAATTTAATATCGTTTAAGCCAATGTTCTTTTTATTCTCCAGATCTTTGATCCTGGTTGTCACCTCTCCAATGACCCTATTACGCGAATTGAAACTCATTAACAAGGTTGTCAATTCCCTGTTCTTACCAATGATCTTATCCTGCTGAAGCTGATTGATCTTTTTCTCTGCAAAAATTACATCTTCATAGTGCTCTTTTTCTCTTTGTGAAGATTCCTTCAAAGATTGGTTCAGATTCTTTTCATTCTCATAAAATACCCGAATCTTCTTCATGTTATTATTCTTATTGATAAAGAAAAAAACGAGAAAGAAGAGAAATAAGCCTAAAATGCCAAGTGTTGCAACTAGTAAGCGTTTTTGATTTTTATCTTTTTCCTGTTGAAGCCGAAGCATCTTATTATTATTGTTGACAATCTCAGTTTCATATTTCGTTTCAATTTCGGCTATGGACTTTCGGTTTTTCTCATCATACAATGAATCCTTATATGAATAGTAAGTAATAAGATGATTAATCGCTGTTTTATAATCGTCAATTGCTTTCAATGACAGGTAGAGGCCATAATGAGAACTTGCAATTCTATTTGTAATTTTGTTCTCTATAGCAAGCTTTTGTGTTATGTTAAAATGATGTATAGCATTTGTATAGTCACCGCTATAATAATATATCCTGCCAGCATTTAACTGTGCTTCGATCAATTCATAAATCAAATTGTGTTCTTTACAAACCCGGATGCTGCTCTGAATATATTCTTTTGCATTTTCTGTTTCTTTTCTTTGAAGACACAGGTCACTCATTTTTGCCAGGGTATTGGATAAATAATCCCATTTCTTAGTAAGCCGACTAATTGTAATTGCTCTCTTGTAAAAGTATTCTGCGCTATCCAGATTTTGACCAATCGCATACATCATTCCCAAATTGCTGTATGATCCACCCAGGCCTATTGAATCTGGAATAGATTCACGAACAATTGCGGCTTTTTTATAATATTCCAAAGCCTGATCGTATTTTGACAGATCTTTGTAGACCGATCCGATATTATTCATGATGTTTCCAACTTCTAGTTGATTTTCTGCCAATTCAGCAAGTTTAAGTCCGTTGAAATAGAACTCCAGAGCAATGTCGAATTGTGACATTCTTTTCTGAACTAAACCAATCTTTCTGCATGCTATGCTCTTGCCTTCCAGCTCAGAATTGTTTATATAATATTCATGCATCAAAGTATAATATTTTAAGGCGCTGTCAAGTTGTGCCAATTCTGAGAATAAATCGCCAAGTTGACTGTAAATGTTACCTGTTGCTTCCAGATGCTCACTATTTAGGTAACAATCCAGAGCTAGAGTAAGGTACTTTAAGGCACTGTCAGCATGATTAAGTGATTCATAAATAGAGGAAATTTCAAGATATGCTTTGGATATCAGGTCGTCGCTGTTAAAATATCTTCCAATCCTAAGGGCCTGATTTGCAAACAGGAGTGCAGAGTCAGAACTCACTTCCGAATAGTAGTCAGAAAGTTGAAGTAAGCGGTCAAAATTATCGTCAGTTAAACTACTGCTTAATTCTTTTTTTAAGCTGTCTGCCTTGTCGGAGAAACAAGCAGCCTCATGTTGAGAGCTTATCAACAGTAAAACCAGGAAGAGTTTAAGTATATTTCTGAATAGATGGTTAATCTCAGTCCACAATTCTTTTCTTCCTTTCAATAAAAGTAGGCCAACTTTGAAGTTATTTTGCCCTTTTGATAAAACATTGATGTGTGACATAACATAGTTTAATTAAGATATCCAGTAGTTTATATCAAAGTTCAGAAGTTCTTCAAATGCATTTTAAATATGCCTTTATTCAGGCTGTTGATTTCTTTCCTATCATCTCATATAAACCTTCATTTTATATATCTTCTGCCTTTTAATATTGTTATATACAATGTGTTGCATCAATTAACTCAAGGGGTAACAGGTATGTAAATAAGTAGAAACCACTTAATGTTTTACATATCATGTTTCCGTTTTCCTGATAAATAATTAAAATTAAATCATTTATATGCCATTTTCAAATCTTTTACAACTGGTGGCACCACTTAAGTGGTGCCACCAGTTGTAAATTTTATCTTCAGATTTCGATCGTACATTACTATGCTGCCTGCTGCAGATACATTAATACTCCTGATGGTATCGAATTGAATAAGATGATGAGATTTTTCAATGGCATTTTTAGTCATCCCGTTATCCTCGGCACCCAACAGGTAAACACATCGTCGGGGATGCTTGAAGGTTTCAAGGTCAACAGCCTTCCCGGTGTGCTCCACACCAACCAACTCAGCTCCTTTGGGTAAGTGTGCATAGAAATCCTCAAAGTTGTCGTAATGAAAATAGGGCATTGCTCCGGTAGCCTTATGTGTATCTGAAGCTTGCTTTGCATAGCGTCTGCCTATGGTGAATATAAAACTGGCACCCATATTTTGTGCTGATCTCCAAAGCACACCTAAGTTTTCCGGTGTTTTCCCGTTTTGAATGCCGATACCAAAAAATCCCTGTTCCAGATTATCAATCATTTCATTGTAATTTGTGACAAAAGTAATGCTCAACACGAAATTTTGGCCATAATATTTTCATTTAGTCCTTTGAGTAATTTCTTTATATTCTAATGAGAGAAAGTTTCTTCACCGGCTCAAATGTTTTCAGGAATGCGCCGGATAAACAATTCTATATCATAACTAACAGATAACAATTTTATTTCTGCATTAACTTATGTTGCTTATGCCAGGATTTTTTGATCAGAGTTATTTCCCCAATTGTTCTCTATTTATCCGTCGTGCTTAGTTAGAGAATTTTCTTAGGCAAATATTCCATAACTTAGGCCTTCTATTTTTAAGTATTGACAGAATGAAATTGAAGAAGTTGATACCTGAGCTGGTTCAGGGGATAACGGAGGCTGGGTATGAAAAAAATCCGCGGGAAATACAAAATTTATGCATTTCAAAAATTAAATCCGGCGCGGATACCTTCATCATTGCACCAGAGGGATCAGGAAAATCTGTCGCGATAGTTAGTGCCATCATTCAACAATTGAAAGAAGCGGTGGAAATGGCTCCACGGGCCATCGTTATCGTGGAGAGCCGTGACAAAGCATTTGAGCTGGATAGTACATTTAAACTACTAGGTAAGTATACTAATTTAAGGGTGTTTCCGGTCTTTGACCAGGGGCAGATTAAATTCCAGAAGGATACCATATACGAAGGACAGGATGTAGTGATTGGTACACCAAAACGGATTCATGAGTTGTTGAATATAACCGGTATGCCTATCACAAAGGTGAAAATGTTGGTGGTGGAGGATGCAGAGCGGATATTACCGGGTCGTTATCACACGGTTATCTATAGTATTGCAGACCGAGAAAAGAAGATTCAATGTATTTTTACCGCTGAAAAATGGCAGGAGAGATTTGAGAAGATGGCTGAACGTATTATGATCAATCCATCTATTTTAAGAAAATAAGATGTTCAGGCGAAACGCTTAATTTTAGTAAGATGACGTGCAAGAAGCAAATCGATCAAGTTCCTGCTGACAAAGCCTTTTTCTCACCAGGTAATACCTGTAAGGATGAAATTATTCATCAACTTGGACAGGCAAGGCACAGCATTCAAATTTGTGTGTTTACAATATCCGACAATGAAATTACAAAGGCTATCAAAGAAGCCCATCACAGAGGAATCTCAATAAAAATTATTAGCGATAACGATAAGTGTAATGATCGGGGAAGTGATGTTTATACCCTGGTCGATGAACACATAAAAGTTAAAATTGATCATTCCAGGCATCACATGCATCATAAATTTGCCATCTTCGACAAAAAAGTGCTTATCACTGGAAGTTATAACTGGACACTTAGTGCAGCTCAATACAATCAGGAAAATATACTGGTAACGTATAATCCGGCGAGCATTCAACAGTACAGGAAGGAGTTCTATCGCTTATGGGATGAAATGGAAGAGGTGAGAGCACTCAAATGATCCTGTAAATTCAGCATTCTTTTCTTCAACTTATTTAGAATCTTTTTTAATTAGGCTTAATTGTTATTTTTGCCAATTGTCTAATTGAAAGAAAGGGAAATAATATAGCGAACTAAAGATTAATTTATGAAAGTTGGTATTCCACTGGAGTTAGATCCGAAAGAACTTCGGGTAGCTGCAACTCCAAAAACGGTAAAACGGCTCATCAAGCAAGGATTTGATGTTGCTGTTGAGAAAAATGCCGGTACAAAAGCAAACTTTTCTGACCAGGAATTTCATGAGGCTGGTGCTTCAATCGTTGCTTCCGCCAGCGAGATCTATGGGAAGTCTGATGTAGTACTAAAGGTGCTTGCACCGGAATCGGCAGAAATCAAGCTCATGAAAGAAGGTTTGGTACTTCTGAGTTATTTGTGGCCTGCTCAAAATCCTGAACTGTTAAAAGAACTGGCAGACAGCAAAGTGAATGCGGTGGCCATGGATGCGGTTCCGCGAATTTCACGAGCTCAAAAAATGGATGTGCTATCCTCCATGGCTAATATTGCGGGTTACAGGGCGGTTATTGAAGGGGCAAATCATTTTGGCAGGTTTCTGAACGGACAGATTACTGCAGCCGGAAAGGTCGATCCTGCGAAGATATTGGTAATTGGTGCCGGTGTGGCCGGTTTGGCTTCAATTGGAGCAGCCAATTCGTTGGGTGCTATTGTTCGTGCATTCGACACCAGAATGGAAGTGGCTGAACAGATCCAGTCAATGGGGGCTGAATTTTTAAGTGTTGATATTGATGAAGATGGTGCAACTGATTCGGGCTATTCAAAGGTAATGAGCAAGGAGTTCATTGCAGCAGAGATGGCACTCTTTAAAGCACAGGCAGCTGAAGTTGACATCATCATTACAACAGCACAAATTCCGGGAAGAGAAGCACCTAAACTGATTTTGAAAGATCATGTTGCGGTAATGAAACCGGGTTCTGTTATTGTTGATTTGGCAGCATCAAGCGGTGGCAATTGTGAGTTAACAAAAAAAGATGAAATTTATAAAACGGACAATGGTGTAACCATTATTGGAAAATTGGACCAATTGCCGAATCAGGCATCCCAACTCTACGGAAATAACCTATGCCATCTGCTGGATGATATGGGTAAATCCGAAAACTTCAGGATTGACATGGAGGATGATGTTGTGAAGCGTGCAATGGTTACCTTCGATGGAAAGGTAAACTGGCCTCCTGAACCACTTCCGGTTAGTCCTCAAAAACCAAAGCTTGAAGAGCCGGTAATGAGTGTGGAGGAAGTTAAAGCTGCAGATGCTCAGAAAGCTAAAAAGAAATCGGTCAGACTATTCATCCAGCTAGGCGTGATAGGACTGATCCTCTTCTTTCTTGGAAAAGTTGCTCCGGCTGAGTTCATGGGACACTTTACTGTTTTTGTACTGGCAGTATTTGTAGGCTGGCAGGTGATATGGAATGTTACTCATGCTTTACACACGCCCCTCATGTCGGTAACAAATGCGATCAGTGGTATCATCATTATTGGTGGACTTTTGCAGGTAAGCAATGATATTTCAAGTCCAATGACCATTATTGCTTTTGTCGCCATTTTGGTAGCAAGCATAAATATTGTCGGTGGATTTTTCGTGACACACAGAATGTTGAAAATGTTTAAAAAATAGAGAAGATGATATCAGCACAAATACAAACAGCAGCGTACTTATTTGCAAGTATTCTATTCATCCTCAGTCTAGGAGGATTGTCTTCTCAGGAATCGGCTAAACGTGGTGTTTTTTATGGGATTATCGGAATGATAATCGCCGTTCTGGCTACCGTTCTGGGCGATAAGGTTGAAGGACATATTTACATTATAGTAGCAATTGCTATTGCCTCAGTGATAGGAATTATCGTGGCACGAAAGGTTGAAATGACAGCCATGCCTCAACTCGTTGCCATCCTGCATAGTTTTGTGGGCCTGGCAGCGGTTCTTGTGGGTTTTGGTTCTTATCTTGATCCGGAAACACACCTGTTGGAAGGTGTGGACCACAATATTCATCTGGTTGAAGTGTTTATCGGTGTCTTTATTGGCGCTATAACCTTTACCGGTTCCATAATCGCATGGGGTAAACTGGATGGAAAAATCAGAAGTAAACCATTGCTATATCCCGGAAGGCATTTGGTAAATATTATTCTTGTTACAATATCAATAGTAATGGGAGTTCTTTTCACCATGGCGGAAGGAACTGATGGAATGATTTATCTCTATGTTATGACTGCAATTGCCTTTTTCATAGGTGTAATGCTGGTAATGGCAATTGGAGGTGCTGACATGCCGGTTGTTGTCTCCATGTTGAACTCATACTCAGGCTGGGCAGCTGCAGCTGCCGGATTTATGTTGGGGAATGATTTATTAATCGTAACAGGTGCCTTGGTAGGAAGTTCAGGAGCTATCCTGTCGATCATTATGTGTGATGCCATGAACAGATCTTTCCTCTCTGTTATTTTTGGAGGATTTGGAGAAGTACAGTTTGGGAGTGCTGAGGATATGGTAGGAGAGGTGACGTCGATCGATCACGAGGCTGCGGCAGACCTGTTGGAGAATGCAAGCTCAGTAATTATTGTTCCGGGTTATGGAATGGCAGTTGCCAAGGCTCAGTATCCAATTTTTGATATGGTTGAGACCCTGCGAAAGGCAGGTAAACAGGTTCGATTCGGTATTCATCCCGTGGCAGGACGTTTACCAGGTCACATGAACGTACTACTGGCAGAGGCCAATGTTCCTTATGATATTGTAATGGAGATGGATGAGATCAACGACGATTTACCATCTACCGATGTGGTGATGGTTATTGGGGCCAACGACATCGTTAATCCTGGTGCAGAGGAAGATCAGAGTAGTCCGATTTATGGGATGCCTGTTATTCAGGTTTGGAATTCCAGCAATGTTATAGTTATGAAACGATCAATGGCCACCGGATATGCCGGTGTTCAGAATCCACTCTTCTATAAAGAGAATACCGACATGCTGTATGGCGATGCCAAGGATAGTGTTGATAAGATTAATACTTTTCTGAAGAGCTAGTGCATGTAGTTGTTTTAGAGTAAGTATATTAAAGAATAAAAGAGCTGTGAGGATATTTTATTCCCTCGCGGCTCTTTCATTTTAAATAGTTTTATCCTGAATAGACCAGACATCCAAAATGCTGTACATCAGGCTGTAGATACTGTGGTCGCCGAAGTTGGATTTACACTTCTTAAATCAATTTGTTTTAAGAGGCTTTTAAAAATGAAATAGTGAAATGGCAGAAATGTGAGCCAGTAGAGCCTGCCCCAAATATTACTTACATAAAAGTATGCTTTAACGAAAACTACACATTCTTCACTTTTGTCAATAATGGTGAATCTGAGCCACGCTTTCCCGGGTAGTTTCATTTCGGCCCGCAATAAAAGGTACTTATTCTGCTTAATCTTTTCAACTCTCCAGAAATCAACTACATCGTTAACCATTAATCGGTCCTTATTTTTTCTGCCTCGCATAGAACCTACTCCAAGGAAAATCCGATCGATATAACCTCTTAATCGCCACATCCAGTTATAGTAGAACCACCCTTCTTTACCACCAATTGTACAAATCGTTTTAAACAGATCAGCTTTTTTCTGCTTCGATACCAGAAAATATTCGCTGGCATATTCAGGAACACGATTCATTTCGCTTAGTTTCCGTGCAAGCTCAAATGCCGGAGGATATGCATCAGACCATCTTGTTAATACAGTATCTTTCGCTTCGATTCGTAAAGCTTTTTCCAGGCTCTGTTGATAGGATAGCGTTTCGAACGGGATGAGTTTTTTAATGTCATCTTCCTGGCATATTACTTCATTCATCACACTTCCCATCAGGCACCTTGTTATCGGGCCGGGAACCGGAGTTAGAAGACTGACACAATAAGCATAAAATCTTTTCAGATTGAGAGGAATATGTAACATCCGGAGTTTCTTTCCGGTGATTAATGCTTGTACATGAAGCATTTGTCCGTAGGTAAGAATGTCGGTTCCTCCAATGTCAAACATCCTGTTGTGGCTTGTGTCAATTTCTAAAAATCCCACCAAATATTTTATTACATCTCTTACAGAAATAGGCTGACATCGGGTTCTAGACCAAAGCGGCATAAGCATTATCGGCACTTTTTCAACCAAATGCTTGATGATTTCGTACGATGCACTGCCGGAGCCAATAATTACTGCTGCTCTAAGGATCGTTGTTGGCACTTCACATTCAAGAAATATGCGGGCAACATCAATACGGCTTTTTAAATGTGCCGAAAGATCAGATTTGAAATTGCCCAAACCACTCAGATAGATTATTTTTTGAACATTCTGTTCGCTAGCAACTTCACTAAAATTTCGTGCAGCAATTTCATCTGCTGTTTCAAATTCATCGCTGTCAAGCAGAAAGGAGTGAATCAAATAATAAGCTGTGTGAATACCTTCAAGGGCAGGAACCAAACTTTCCTTGTCCAGTGCATCTCCAGCGATGATCTCTGTATTCGGATATCGCTCTTCATTCTCTTCGGATACAGCGCGAACCAAAATTCTCAGGTCATAACCACGATGTAATAATTCGGCAACCAATCTTCCTCCAATATAACCTGTAGCACCGGTAACCAGTACTTTTCCAAGTTCGGGTTTTGGTTCACTTGGTAGATTGCCGCTGAAGTATTCGTAGCTGTCGGTCATTCCTGATATAGATGTTGATTGCCTGAAATTCAGGGAATTAAATTGTATTGATTTTTGTGATACTGAGTCTACAAGTTAAATAAAAATGACAAATATGCTTCTAATAGTGATATATATCATTGTTTGACTGATATATGTTGTATAATAAAAATGTATTCAGATTGCTTATTAAGTTAAATTGTGATGCTTTAAAGAGTTATAAATGTCACTTTTATCCATAGCTCAGAATGGTTTTACATGTCCAAAAATACTCACCGATTAATTTAAATCAGAAATAGTATGAAATTACCAAGAAATTACTCCAACTCGATTTCATTCATTGGAACTATAATCGCAGCGATTAGCCTGCTTCTAATTATTTTCTTTTTCATCATAACCTTCTTTTTTGGAGCAGGTGGTTCCTACCTTGGTTTGTTTATCTACATTATATTACCTGTCTTTCTCATAATGGGACTTCTCCTCATACCAATAGGGATGTGGATTGATATAAGGCGTACAAGAGGCGATAATGAGATACTGCAACGAAAAAGGTTAATAATTAATTTTAATGACAGAGGCCACCGAAATGGTTTTTTAATATTTCTGATGGTAACTACACTCTTTTTGCTCCTGACTTCGGTTGGTAGTTATGAGGCCTTTAACTACACTGAATCTGTAGAGTTTTGCAGCATGTGCCACGAAGTAATGGATCCTGAGGCTATAGCTTATCATAATTCACCTCACGCAAGTGTATCCTGTGTTGAGTGTCATGTTGGCCCTGGTGCCGACTGGTATGTCAGGTCGAAGCTTTCCGGATTATATCAGGTTTATTCGGTTCTTTTCAATAAGTATCCGACACCAATCCCGACTCCAATTCATGATTTGCGTCCGGCAAAAGAGACCTGTCTTGAATGTCACTGGCCTGAAAAATTCTATGCACATAAGCTTGCCTATGAAAAGCATTATTTGGCAGATAGTGCCAATACAGAGTGGAATATCAACCTTCGTATGAAAATTGGAGCATCACACAGTTCAAAAGGATTAACCGAGGGCATTCACTGGCATATCAATAAGGATATTAAAGTTGAATACATTGCATCTTCCCACGATCGTGAATATATTCCGTGGGTAAGATATGTGAATCTGGTTACAGGTGATACCACCATTTATAACGACACCGAAGATCCGATTGATGAGGAGCTACTAGCTACCGAAACACCAAGATCAATGGATTGCATGGATTGTCACAACAGGCCATCTCATGAATTCAGGACACCTCAGGATTTTATAGATCTGGCCATTGCGGAGGGACGCATATCTACTATGCTTCCGGAGATTAAATTAATTACAATGGAAATTCTTTATGAAGTTTATCCAACCAAAGATACTGCAATGCTCGTGATTGAAAATAGAATCAATGGTTTCTATGAAGAAAACTATCCTGTAGTTTTTGCAGAACAAAAAGATATGATAGCAGAGGCTATTGAAGGGATACAAACATCATTCAAGAAGAATATGTTTCCTGAAATGAAAGCCACCTGGGATGCTTATCCCGATCATATTGGCCATATCGAATACAACGGCTGTTTCCGTTGTCACTCCGATACACATGAAAGTGATCAGGGCACGGTGATTTCAAAGGATTGCGATCTGTGTCATACCATACTTCTTCAGGGAACGAAAAACGACTACGAGGTGGCTAAATTTGACGAAAGCCTGGAATTCCTGCATCCGGTAGATGTTAAGGATAAGTGGAAAAAATACGTTTGTGCGGAATGCCACCGCTACCTGTATGAATAAATCCAGAAGGAGTTTTTACATATTTATGAATTAAGGATGATCCTGTGGATAGGTGAACTGTATTGAATCTGAAATTACTGCAGATCCAAAAATACCCATAGCACCTTCAATTCTGGTCTCCACAAAAACCGGTTCAACAAATGGATTTAGAATTGACTGAAGTTGTTCATCAAGATTGGTGTAGAACTCAGCACTTTGTTCATCCAGGGTTTGAATGTAGATATATCCGGAGTCCCCTTCACTGTATTCAAATGTCACCTCTATCATCATCTCAATGATAGCTGACTCTATATTCTCATCGCTAAAAATTACTCTGCCAATATCGGTAACAGGAAATAGTTCCCCTTCTTCGGCACAAGTATTCACATATTCATCCAGCACATGAGCATGTAATACCGATTTGTCAATCCATCGATCCATCTGAAAACGATAATAGTCTCCTTTTTCCGGATGATCTTCAACATTAATAATGACACCATCGTGTCCTCCATAGACATCATAAAATTCAGGTGTGTATTCAACGGACAGAACCTCTGCTTTCCTTTGGTTGATGGTTGTGCTGGCAGTAATCAGTTTACCATTATAGCTGAGCTCCAATGTATAACTTTTACCTTGCTCCGGAACAAATGCACCTGTGTAATAAAGTTCCCATCTACATCTGAACTTGTTAAAAATTGAGTCCGGTTGAAGTGGATACTCTGATGATCCTTCTGAAATAGAGACATCTAAATTTCGGGCAAATACATCCTGAGGAGTAACCTCGGGACTGAAAAATGGCTGGCTGTGACTTATATATATTTTAGGTGTTTGGCCTGCATAGAGAATTCCTTCTATTATGAGTGGAGTCTCCCTTGAATCCGGAACCTCAATTTGTATATCCTTCTGACAAGAGGACAGGGCTATTATAAGTATGGAAATGATGAAAGTTTTGAAGTTCATAATGTTAGAATTTAAAGTTGTAAGTAATACTTGGTATGATCGGCAGGAGCGAAACCTGTTTTGCCCTTGGTTCATTTGAGTTTGGTTCCACATAGAAATAAACAAAGTATGGATTTTGTCTGCTGTACGTATTGTACAGGGCGAAAACCCATTCTGATTCATACTTCTTATTAAATAGAGTATTGTTTGTTTTTCTTGATAAGGAGATATCCAGCCGGTGATAAGGATTCATCCTGGCATTATTTCTTCCCTCGTACAGAAAGTAGCTTCCTTCGAAAATTGATCCTGAGTTGTAAGTATTAAAACGTACTGTTGGTAGGGTGTAAGCAGCTCCGGAGTTAAGAACAAATATTGCTGAAAGAGTCCATTTTTCATTAAGCATATAACTTCCTGCAACTGAAAGCACATGTCGTCTGTCGTATTTGAAGGGAAAAACTTCTCCGAAGTTCAGGTCATTAAACTGCTGATCTGTACGTGAGAGCGTATAGGATGCCCAACCTGTAAATCGGCCTCTGCTTTTTCTAAGAAAGAGCTCAAGCCCGTAGCTCACACCTGAACCATAGACCAATCCGCTATCGGCACTGCTTAGTATGTTCAGGTTATAACCCTCCTTAAAGAGCACCTGATTGTCCATTGTTTTGTAGTAAAGTTCAACACTGGTTTCTAGACCACTATCGAAAAGATTCTTGTAATATCCAATTGCATATTGGGTTGAATATTGAGGTTTCGTCAATTCTGATGAAGGAATCCATATATCTGTTGGAAGGGCTGCTGTTGAACTGGGGATCAGATGCAGGAATTGATTCATCACGGTGTAGGAGGCTTTAATGGATGAAGTGGAGTCAATACCATGCTTCACGGTGGCCCTTGGTTCCAGCTGCCTGTAGTTCGATTTGGCTGAAATAAAGCCCGGCATCCGAAGGCCAAAGTTGGCTGTAATCCGTTTATTGATCTTATATTCATCGTTGATGAATAATGAGTACTCACTAAAAAAATCTGCAGGGATTTGAGTTAAATTGATATCGGGTATTTTGTTATTGGATGGGAGTGCCTCAGATCTTTTCATCGAGAGAAAACGATGATAGGTATATAGTCCGCCCAGCTTAATCTTATGCTTATTGTTCGGAAAGTATTGAAGCTCATATTTTCCGGTAAGATCGCTGATCCCCGAATAGGTTTGGGCAAAGAAATTGTCCTGTATCGTAGATACATTCTGTAAATAAGTATTATATATGAAACTGGTGTTGGAAAAAACTTTCTGATTGAAAATATGATTCCAGCGTAAGGTAGCTGCAGAATTCTCAAATAAAATTCCATAACTGATTCCCTTTGCTTCTTTGTACCGGGCATTATCATTTCCCAGGAATCCGCTCAGATATATTCTGTTCTTCGGCGATATTTGCCAGTTTACCTTTCCGTTTAAATCGTAGAAGTGATATTTGGTTTCGTTCCCTTTACCCAGAAAAGGCCTTACCAGTAAATCAAGATAGGTGCGTCTTCCGGAAATAATAAAAGATGCTTTCTCTGATTTAATAGGTCCCTCAACTGTTATTTGTGAAGAGATCAATCCGATTCCACCCTGTACTTCCATTTTCTTATGATTTCCTTCCTTCATTTTTATATCGAGGATAGATGACAACCTGCCTCCATATTCAGCAGGAAATCCACCTTTTATCAGTTCCACATTGTTGAGAGCTCTCGAGTTGAAAGTGCTGAACAATCCGAAAAGATGGTTCGGATTATAAACGGTAGCTTCATCCAATAATACCAGATTCTGATCAGCATTTCCACCACGCACATAAAAGCCTGTTGTTCCCTCATTGCCGGATTGAACACCCGGCATTAATTGTATCAGCTTAAGAATATCTGGTTCACCCAGAATGGCAGGAATCTTCTTTATCTCCTGTAAAGGAATGTCAATTATTCCCATCTCAGCTCGCTCAATATTACGTCGGTTAGCCTGATCAGCATTAATCGAAATTTCATCAATGGAATAGCTGCTTGTATTGAGTTGAATATCTATCGTATAGTTCTTGTCGAGTTTTATTTTTTTGAATTGAGGATGGTATCCAATGTAGCTATACACCAGGCTTATGGAATCAGTGCTATTGGCGCTGAGTGAATAAAAACCATAGTGGTTTGTAACCGTTCCGGTGCCTGCTGAAATTGATGCAACGGTAGCACCAATCAGGAATTCTCCGTTTTGGTTGTTAGTGATCGTACCGCTTATGGAATATTTCTGCTGTGCATGTATGAGATTAATGCCTGCCGATAATACCAGGGCCGCTAGAATAGATAATAATTTTGTGCTTGTCATAGGATAAATGCATTACATTGAATTTGCCTTTTCGGCAAACTTTCAATAGTAAGTCGCAATTATTCCAAGTAACCCCTACTCACAAATTTCCAAGTGATAAATATATTGGTATGGATTAGGATTGAAGCAAAGTTGAATATTAGTACACTGAAGGTTTCAATTCTATTTAAAACCTTGACACAACCTATCTTAGAAAGATAGTGGGGGATTCACCCGGAACATTTCTTCGATCCCGGAGTTCTGCAATAATCTGAGCCTTCTTTTCATTGTTAAAGCTTGACCAGTTTCCTGATTCGTCTACGGTTCTTCTGCATCCGAAACAAATTCCTTTACTATCGTGCTGACAAACTTTTATGCAGGGCGATTCTATTTCTTCCATCTTATTTATAATTTTTGAACGATCACAAAGTAAATGCTTTTTTGAATTCAGACAATGGTATTTGCCTAAGCAAATTCCATTGCTTTTCTTTGTGTAGCTGAATGATCATGACGGAAAGACAACAAATAAGAAACATAGCTATAGTGGCTCACGTTGATGCTGGTAAAACAAGCATAACAGAAAACATGCTTTACCTGTCCGGGGCTATCAGGTCGCAGGGGAATGTTGACAAAGGTACTGCGCTTACAGATAATCTGGCCATTGAGAAACAACGAGGCATTTCAGTTAAAGCTACTTTAACATCTCTCAAATGGGAGAATATAAAGATCAACCTAATTGACTCACCCGGACATGCTGATTTTGCCTCTGAGGTTGAGCGAAGCCTGCTTGCCGTTGACGGGGTGGTTTTGCTTATTTCAGCTCCGGATGGTATTCAAAGCCAGACAGCTGTTCTTTGGCAGGTTCTAAAACGTCATAAGATACCTGTGTTGCTGTTCATTAATAAACTGGACAGGCCGGGAACCGATCTTGAATTCTGTATGGACGAGCTCAGGAAAGAGTTGAGTAGTGATTTGGTGTTACTTCAAAATGCATCTGATGTTGGCACAGATAAAATAGAAATTATCAACAATCAGGATAGAGCTATTCTTTATGATGAAGCCATTGAAATCATGGCCAATAACGATGAAGAATTAATGGAGGCCTATCTGGAGGATCAGCTACCTGCAGCTGAACAATTACTTCAGATTCTTGCAGGTCAAAGTTGTAGAGCTTTGGTTTATCCGGTTTTGCTCGGATCCGCGAAAACCAGGCTTGGCATCAGGGCTTTATTAAATGGGATGGTAGATTATCTTCCGGCACCGGACATTGAGCGTTCCGAATTGTTAAGCGGCATTGCTTTCCGTGTTACACACGATAAGAGTTTGGGCAGGATGGTAGGTTTAAGGCTGCACAGCGGTGTATTACGGACTAAAGATGTGATTGATGTGCGTGGCAGATCAGAACAGCAGAAGGTGAATCAGATTAAAGTATCAAGTGGAGGAAAACTGCTTGATGTGAATGAAATAGCGGCAGGAGATATTGCTATGGTAAGCGGTTTAACTGGAACCTATGTAGGTGATTCTATTGGCAGGCAGGCTGAAAATAATGAGCAACCCGAGATTGCAAAAGCATTATTGACCACACAGGTGGAAGCTGTTAATGAATTACAATATGCCAGCCTGGCAGCTGCCTTGCAGGAGCTAAGCCTGGAAGATCCATCGCTCATGTTCAACTGGATTAGAGAAGAGCGTGAAATGCATCTGAATATTATGGGTTGGATTCAGATTGATGTTCTAAAAAATCAATTATTGGAGCGCTATGCAGTGAAGGCCGAGTTTAAACCGCCAAAAGTTGTATACATGGAAACACCTGCAGGAACAGCGCATGGTTCGGAAAGTTATACTATGCCAAAACCATGTTGGGCGGTTGTTACCTTTAAAATTGAGCCGAACCATCCGGGTGCCGGAGTAAGCTTTTCCTCAAAGGTGAGTGTAGATGAAATACATCAGAAGTATCAGAATGAAATTGAGAAAACCATTCCACATGCACTTAAACAGGGAATAAAAGGATGGGAAGTCTGTGACTGTAGAATCACACTTGTAAATGGAGAGGATCATGAAGTTCATTCACGTCCGGGTGATTTTATTCTGGCAACCCAAATGGGGATCATGAAGGCATTGAGTAATTGTAAAACACAGCTTCTCGAACCAATGCTTCGATTCAAATTGTCTGCACCGGAATCTATGCTTGGGCAGATTATTAGTGATATCACGCAAATGAGGG
>Ga0233443_1001476_pt1 | contig 20444 bp, 20 predicted proteins | sample SI_123_September_2_FD_182784 | JGI IMG/M metagenome (GOLD analysis project Ga0233443, IMG submission 182784) | Seawater microbial communities from Saanich Inlet, British Columbia, Canada - SI_123_September2016_200_MG | ecosystem: Environmental > Aquatic > Marine > Inlet | place: Canada: British... | reverse complement strand
CAGAAAAGCCATGGTCAAAATGTCTGAATTGGAAATCCGCGACTATATGATGGCTTTATTCAAACCAAACATTCCTCGGAAACCGTTGATAGAGTTGGTGTTATGAAAAGAGTCGGGTACTGTGGTTCCTGCGCAAGAACCGTAATCTTTATCTGACCGAAGCCGGCCAATCCTATGCCGGACCGCTGGGCATGGCCTTTGATGAAATTGATACCGCCACGGCCCGGCTCAATGCGCTCGACAGTTCCGGCACTCTGACGGTGTCGGTGTTGCCTTCTATCGCCGCCAAATGGCTGGTGCCGCGCATGCGGGGTTTCCGTGAACAAAACCCGGAAATTGACGTGCGCCTGTCACCATCAACCCACCTGACCGACTTCAGCCGCGAGGCTGTGGATGTGGTTTTGCGCTATGGCCGGGGCGACTGGTTTGGCATGAAGTCTGATCTGTTTCTGACAGAAGATATTTTTCCGGTGTGCAGTCCTGAATTATTGAAAGGCAAAAATCCGCTAAACGAACCCGCAGACCTCAGGCATCATACCTTGCTGCATGATGACTATTTCGAAGACTGGACGCGGTGGTTGCTGGCGGCGGGTGTTGAAGGGGTCGAGAGTGATCGCGGACCCGTCTATGAAGATTCCGCGAATATCCTGCAGGCTGCCATTGCCGGAGAAGGGGTAGCCCTGGGCCGGTCCGCCCTGGCGGCAGATGATCTGGCGGCTGGTCGCCTGGTTCGGGTTTTTGACATCAGTTTGCCACGGGAGTTTGCCTATTATGTCGTCGCCCCCGAAGCCAGCGCCGACCGCCCCAAGGTTGCCGCCTTTCGCCACTGGGTCATCGAAACAGCGGCCAATGACAGATTGCGAAGTTAGGGACAGGCCTCTTCTTCGTCATGCCGGACTTGATCCGGCAACCACGACTGTAAAACAGCGAGCGTCATAATTCCTGAGGCGTAGACCCCGCATCGAGTGCGGGGTGACAGCGTGGGTGGGGATAGACATTCATATATCCTCTTCGTCGTGCCCGGGCTTGACCCGGGTACCCACGTCTTGTTAGGTGCCTTCAGACAAAATGGCTTGCCGTGGTGGTGACGGAAGTCTCAATTCTAATCTGGTTATGTCAGCCGATCCGCATTTAAACGCAGGTACCCGGGTCAAGCCCGGGCACGACGTATGTTCAGGTCTTCGCGCGACAAATGACAAACAGGCTGGTGGCACGGGCATGACAGAAGAAATCATTTCAGAAAGCGGTCGACCCGAAAACCGCCATCGCAAGGTTTGGCGTCTGGCCGGACCGATCATTCTGTCGAATGTGTCGGTGCCCTTGCTGGGTGTGGTGGATACGGCGGTCATGGGTCATTTGCCCCAGGCCTGGTACATCGGTGCCGTGGCCGTGGGCGCGATGATTTTCAGTTATGTCTATTGGGGCTTCGGCTTTTTGCGCATGGGCACGACCGGCATGGTGGCGCAAGCCTTTGGTGCCAATGACCGTGCCGAAGTCCGGGCCTTGCTGGGCCGGGCCTTGCTGATGGCGCTGGTGTTGGGGGTGGCGATCTTTGCCATGCAATGGCCACTGATCACTGTTGCCTTGTGGTTCATCGAAGCCAGTGACCAGGTTGAAAGCCTGGCCCGGACCTATTTTGACATCCGTGTTTTTGCGGCCCCGGCGGCTCTCGCGAACTATGCCGTGCTGGGCTGGCTGCTGGGACAGCAGCGGGCCAAAAGTGCCTTGATGCTGCAGGTATTTATGAACGGTGTGAACATCGTGCTTGATCTCTGGTTTGTGCTGGGTCTGGGCTGGGGCGTCGAAGGTGTGGCCCTGGCAACAGCTATTTCAGAATATGCCGCTGCAGGTGTCGGTGTGTTGCTGGCGCTCAGGGTGCTGGACCAGTTGGGTGGAAAATGGTCGCGAACCCGGTTGCTGGATCCGGTGCAATTGAAACGCCTGCTGGTGGTCAACAGCGACATTTTTATCCGCACACTGTGCCTGGTGACAACCTTTGCCTGGTTCACCAGCCAGGGCGCCAGCATGGGTGACACGTTACTGGCGGCCAATGCTATTCTGATGAATTTCCAGATGATTGTGGGCTATGCCCTCGACGGGTTCGCCTTTGCCGCCGAGGCCCTGATCGGTGCGGCCATAGGTGCCAAAAACCGGGCAAAACTATCCGAAGCCGTACGCATTACCACCATCTGGGCCGGTATTTTCGCCAGTCTGTTCACCGCCGTTTATGCGGTTGCCGGCACTTTGCTAATTGCCGCCATGACGGATATCGCCAGTGTGCGTGAGACCGCTCAAACCTTCCTGCTCTGGGCCGTGCTGTCGCCGCTGGTCTCCGTCTGGAGCTTCCAGCTGGACGGCATCTTCATCGGCGCCACCCGCACCCGCGCCATGCGCAACGGCATGGTCATTTCCATGGCAAGCTTCCTGATCGGCGTCTGGATTCTGGTGCCGATCTGGGGCAACCACGGCCTGTGGATGGCGTTCTATATCTACATGATCATGCGCGCCATCACCCTGGTGGTACGCTACCCGGCCCTTGTCCGCAGTGTTGATGAAGACAGGGTTGAAGCCGCGAGTTGAGGGTTTCTTGCTATTCCGGGGACGTCAGCCTTGGCTTTTGTACAGCGCTTCCATCTCGTCGAAGCAGGCTGGCCAGAATTCGGAGAGGAAACCAACGGCTTCTTCTTCGGATATACGGGATCGATTGCCGTCCGCGTCACTGGCTTGCCCCATGGTATAGCGTAACGTTGTGCCGGTTTCTGTTGCGACAAGTTGGTAGGTTTCCGGCGAATCAATGCCGTCACGGGCCGGGTCCTTGATGCGCGTGGAAAAATAGTCAAAGGGTTCCCAGTCGGTAACCCAGTACCGGAAATCGCCAGCCTCGTGGGCACAGTGATAACCGGAACCGGCACCGATGCGATCTTCGGGATTATCGATGGAGACCGATTTCATATTGACCATCCAGCGTTGTTTGGCCTCCGGCGCGGTCAAGGCGTCCCAGACAATGTTGACGGGCAGAGCTATGTGGCGGCGATAGGTCCAGATGCCGTCTTCTTCTTCGAGGAAAAAACGCTCTCGCCCGGCTCGAAATTTCTCCCAGGCTGCACCAAGATCGTAGACCTTCATGGTGACATCACCGAAATGTTCGATCTCCTGACTATAGGGTGTGAGTGCTGCATCGATATTCATGGCCTTGATGGCGGCCTCACTGAACAGGGCATAGCTTCGAATACCGGTCGCTATTTTGACGTCGGTTTTGGACATGCGGTGGACCAGTATTACGTCCGCCCCCGAGATATCAGTCATGGGTCCGAACTTCATTTCCTCGAACGTGCCGTAATGGGCCATGATTTTCAGATCAAGATTTTCGACATTGGCGTAGGCCTGGCAAGGGCAAGTGGTATTGGCAATGATGTCGCGCTGACGATCCGCAAATGCGTTGTAAATATTCTCGCAAATCGTCAGAAAAACCTCACCAGATGGAAATTCCGTGTCGGTGGAATAGGCCAGCACCGCGTCCCCGTCCATGCGCCAGAAGTGCAGGGGATCACCCACTTGCTCCACCAGCGACGTCAGCAGTGAATGCAGGATCGGATTGGCATGATCCTGCTCGGACGACGTTAGAAATGCCGTATAGCCGGAAATATCGGCAATAAGCAGATAACCCTTGTGACTTGAGATGACTGTGCCCCCCGAAAAAATTTACCAACGTAATCTGGATAAGATATGCCCTTGTCCAGAATTTGTCTAATTCCGAAATTTTGATTTTGGCTGGGGCTTACCGCGTGTCGAGCCTCATCCCCTTTTGTAGCAATTACCCTCAGCAATTATTCGCCGAAATGAGCCATTTGCAGTTACTCCCCTGACGATAATGCCAATGACCAGCGTCCACGGGCCAAACAATTTCGGTGACGATCTTATTAATCGGTTACCAGGCAAAGGACAAATGTACCAGGCAGAACTAAGGGCGGTTGACGACTTCGTTTTCTGGATCGTCGTACCAGGCAAAATAATTCTCGGCACCCTCTCGACCTGATTTGACCAGTTCATCTTTTTTTGCATCTGAAAGGTCAAAGTCTGTCGTGCTAACTCCAAGGGTGTCGATATAGATCGACCGCTGCCAGTCATCAGAATGCAGATGTCTGTTCAGTTCGGCATCCATCATGGTATTGATCAGGTTCAAGGCGTAGTCGAAGAAATCATTGATCTCGGCATGTTCTGGTTCGGCACCATCGCGGAACATTGAAATTTCTGCTTTGGAATCAAGTCTGAATCCAAGTGTTTGCCGATTATAGATAAAGGGACTGCTGTCAGGATGTCGGGAGACAAGTGACGCTGTAGCATCATCATAGTAACCGGTTCTGAGCGCAAAATCCGAGCGTGCATCAGCGTCGACATATTTCTCGCGATCAAAAAGCTTGATTGGATAGTTCCGGAGAACGCCGCCGTCGACATAAAGATCATTGCCAGGCTTGCGCCGGACAGCCGCAAAAAACAACGGAATGGACATGGACATGCGAACGGCATCGGCAATCCTCATGCGCGGCGTATGTTCGGCTGAAAAAACTTCGGAAAAATGAGTGGATAGATTTGTTGAACAGACATAGAGATCGCGGAAATTTGCGGAGTGATCTCGGAGTCCCTTGAAAGTCAGATTTGCGTTGCCGGATTTTTCTTCGATTAATTGGGCGATCCAGTTACGAAAAAAATCACCTTTGTACCAACCGAATTCATCCTTGAGACGATTCAGGTCACGGACGACACCCCAGGAATCATCCATGAAATTGTTGAAGTCCAGCGACCCGAGTATGTCACTGACTTCATCATTGGAGAAATTCAGAGCCGTTAAAACTGCATTTATCGCACCGGCAGAAGTGCCCCCCACACGATCAATATTTTGCAGGATACCCCTGTCTTCGAGAACTTCCATTGTGCCGACATAGGCAATCCCCTTCACCCCGCCGCCTTCAAAAACGAGATTACGAAATCCGTAAGACATAACGCCCCCTAAAGTTGTCGTTGTTCGGTATCTGCCACAAAAATACAATTATTGCGGGTTAATATCAACGATAAAACCATTCAGATGAATGTGGCGTATCCTCGAAATCTGTTTCTGATCTCAAGTCCCCGCGTCAAAATGCTGCATGGTCCCTGGTCACGCTGTACGCTATATACTTTGACAAGGTGCCTGTGGGGCACCGTAAATTGAACCTGCCAATTGGGGCTTGATTTGACGTTCGGGACTTTATTCAGACGCAAGGGGCGCGTGGCCGTATGGCTGGCGTTGTTTGCCTTGCTGATGCAGACGCTGGTACCGCTGGGCCAGATGCTGCAGGCGGCTGAGTCTGAGTCCACGATATTTATCTGTACGCCTAACGGCATCATGACTTTGCACCAGGGTTTGCCGGGTGCCGACCCTCTATCTGATCCATGGGCAGGCCGCGATGTAGCAGCCTGCGATGTGTGTACGGCAGGTCTGTTCGGACAAACCGTTCTGGCACCGGTTTCCGAATTTGTGGCGCTGATTGACGGTCGCTTTGCAGGCGATGCTCCAACGTCTGCGGGCTGGCTGGATCGACGCCCGGTTCTGCTGCTTTCCGTGCGCGGACCACCGTCCCTCGTCTGAGACTTTTCCACTTTTTCCTGTTTTATGAACGGTCGTCACGTTGATGACGCAGATATGTGTCGATGTTTGGCATCGACCTTGCGTTGATCAGGCGGCCCTTGCGAAAGAATTCAGACGATGACAAATGTAACTATTCGACAATCAAAACTGAGCCTGCCAAAACTACGCATGCTGAACCTGCCTAAACTGGGGCGTCTGGTCCCGATGGCGGCACTTGTTTTTGCCCTTGTTGTGGCTCTGGCCATGGTCGCCACCAACCTGGTGGGTATGGCGTCTTCCCATGCAGCAGACCATGCGGGTTCCTATAAGGTCGGCTCGATCACGATCAAGGATGCCTGGGCCCGTGGCACCCCGCGCAGTGGCGGTGCCTTTATGGCAATTCACAATATGGGTGCGGCGGACGAGTTGATTGGCGTGCGGTCGGATGTGGCAAAGAAGACCCAGCTGCACCAGACCGTTTCCGAAGGCGGCATCATGAAGATGAAGCATATTCACGGTATGCCAGTGCCTGCCAACGGCATGGCCATGCTCAAGCCAGGCAGCTATCACGTTATGATGATGGGTTTGAAAAAGCCGCTGAAGCCCGGCCAGACATTTCCCCTGACCCTGGTGTTCAAGCAGGCTGGTGAAGTCACCATCGAGGTCGATATCATGAAAATGGGTGCCACCGGCGGGCACAAGATGGAGCACAAGAAGTAAGTTCTGTGCTCAGCTTGTTTCAGGTAAACCCGGTTTTGTCAGGTGATCTCTAAGTGATCAGCTTTTGGGCAGAACCGGGTTGCCCATACCGTCGCGTTTGACTTTGCCACCGGTTTCATCGGTCTTGAAGAATTCGGCAGGTTCCGGCATTTCGAAACTGGCACAGCCGGAAACAAGGGCGGTAATAACACCGGCAAGCAATAAGCGCCGGACAACAGGACTCAACAGCATGTAACGGGTCTCCGTCAGTGGGATGGTTTTGCGACAGGGGAATTAACACTATTTCCGCCATCGGGACAATACTGAATAATCTGGCTTATTTGGGGTCAGGTTCCAGTTACGTCGTCTGCGTCTTCGTCCGCTTCGTCGAAATCTGCATCCAGCAGGGCCCAGCTGATGCGATCAGCGTGGTCAGCCAGGGTTTCTTCCGAAGCCTCGAACGGGGTTTCCGGATTTTCCCAAGGTGTGCCCGGCCAGCCAGCGTCGCCTACTGTGCGCGGAATGATATGCCAGTGCAGCCATGGCACCATATTGCCGAAACTGGCGACATTCATTTTGTCGGCCTTGTATAAACGCGCCAGTACGCCTGTGACGAACCGTACTTCACCCATCATCAGCAAATAGGTTTCGCCGTCGACTTCGTGGATATCGCGGTATTGTTCGGTGGGAATGACCAGGCAACGGCCCGGGTATGACCACTCCCGCGACAGCCGTACTTCGCAGGTTTCCAGTTCAACGACTGGGTAGGTTGAGTTTGTCAGGCGTTCGTCGATCATAACGGATTGCTCCTCAAACCTGCAACTCGGGGCAGTCCCTGAACAGCTCCAGCGCTTCCGGGTTGGCGAGGGCGTCCTTGTTCTTGACCTCGCGACCATGCACGACATCGCGCACCGCCAGTTCTACGATCTTGCCCGATATCGTGCGCGGGATATCCGCAACAGGTATTATGCGTGCGGGAACATGGCGGGGGGTGGCGTTGTCTTTCACTTGCTTGCGGATGCGCAGCTGCAGGTCGTCGTCCAGGTGCACGCCTTCGGCCAGACGCACGAACAGCACGACCCGGACATCGCCCTCCCACTGTTGGCCAATGACAAGGCCTTCGATAATTTCCGGCATGATTTCGACCTGGCGATAAATCTCCGCCGTGCCGATGCGCACGCCACCGGGATTAAGCACTGCATCGGATCTGCCATAGATGATCATGCCGTCATGTTCCGTGATCTCGCAATAATCGCCGTGCCGCCAGACATTGTCGAACATCTCGAAATAGGCCGCCCGGTATTTTTTGTCGCCGGGATCGTTCCAGAATTCGATGGGCATGGAGGGGAATGAACGATGGCAAACCAGCTCGCCCTTGTCGCCCCGCAGCGCATTGCCTTCATCATCGAACACGTCTGTTGCCATGCCCATCAGCAACGACGTGATTTCACCGCGCCAGACCGGGCGGGTTGGATTGCCCCCGGCAAAACTGCCGAGCAGATCCGTGCCGCCCGACATGGAACTGAGCGGGATGTCCGACTTCACTTTTTCATAGACATAATCAAAACTTTCAGGCAGCAACGGCGAGCCTGTCGAGAGGATCGATTGCACGCTGGAAAGATCGTGCGTTTTCATCGGGTGGATACCACCCTTGTTGCAGGCGTCGATGAACTTGGCCGAGGTGCCGAAAATCTCGACACCGACTTCGTCGACCAGATCAAACATGGCATTGCCATCGGGGTAAAAAGGCGAGCCATCATAGAGCACCAGGGTTGCCTCCGAGGCCAGGCCGGTGACCAGCCAGTTCCACATCATCCAGCCGCAGGTCGTGAAGTAAAAAAGCTTTGTCAGGGGACGCACGTTGCAATGCAGCTGATGCTCTGACAGATGTTTCAGAAGCGACCCACCGGCACCATGCACGATGCACTTTGGCAGGCCCGTCGTGCCCGACGAATACATGATGTAAACAGGGTGATTGAAGGGTAATTGTTCGAAATTTATCCCTTTTTGTCCGTACTTTGAGACAAAATGTCCCCACAATGTACCGTTTTTGAGACCGTTTAGCCCTGGGTTTTTCTCAGTATAGGGCACCACAACGATGCGTTTCAGGCCCTTCATCTGGCTGGTAATTTCCTCGATCCGGGCCAGAGAATCATGCGGTTTGCCGTTGTAATAATAGCCGTTGGCCGTGAACAACACCTTGGGCTCGATCTGGCCAAAGCGGTCCATCACACCCTTGACGCCAAAGTCAGGCGAACAAGACGACCAGACCGCCCCGATCGACGCGGTTGCCAGCATGGCGATGATGGCTTCGGGCATGTTGGGCATGAAGCCGGCGACCCGGTCTCCGATGGTCACGCCTTCGTCCCGCAAGCCTTGTGCCACCTGGCTTACAGCATCATACAGCTGGCCGAATGTAAGTTCTTGTTTGACCTGATCCTCGCCCCGGAAAATGATTGCAACAGCATCGTCTCGCCGGCGCAACAAGTTCTCTGCGAAGTTCATTTTGGCGTCCGGAAACCAGCGCGCGCCGGGCATTTTTTCCGGGTCTGCAACGATGCGCTCCCCCCATGAACTGACCTTTACATCGGCGTAGTCACAGAACAGCGGCCAAAACTCTTCGTTGTGCTCCCACGACCAGCGATGGAGATCAGGATAATCTGCAAAGGCCCGTCCAGCCTTGCTTTCAGCCAGTTTCTGAAATTCATGCAGGCGCGATGCGCTGATATCATCAGCGTCCGGTTGCCACAGTGGCGTGTCAGAACGGGCAGAATCGGGCACGGCTTTAATCCTTGTGCAAAACGGTTTGGGCAAAAGTATAACGTGGCGTGCCGTCACGCAATGCAGCCATGCGGGTTTGACGCTGGTGCTGGCCTGGTCGCTACTTTAGAATGCTTTAATGACAGCTCCTTCCTTGTTTTCCCTTCCCGCCATATTGATGTCCCGCCTGCCGCAAAACCTGCAGGCCACTGTGTTCATGATCCTGGCCTGCGCCATTTTTGCTGCCATGTCAGGACTGATCCGGCATATTTCCCACTCAGTTCCTGCCCTGGAAATTGTGTTCTTTCGCAACGTCTTTGGACTGATGGCACTGCTGCCCTGGTTCTTGCGCAATGGCTTCGGAGCGATGAAAACCAAACGCATCGGCCTTTATGCGGTTCGTGGTGTTGTTGGCTCGGGCACCATGTGTTTCTGGTTCCTGGGCGTATCGCTGGTACCGCTGGCAGAGGCAACGGCCCTGTCTTTTACGGCACCGCTTTTTGCGACCATTCTGGCTATATTTTTTCTCGGTGAGAATGTTGGACTTCGGCGCTGGACGGCGACCCTGATTGGTTTCGCAGGAGCCATGATCATCTTGCGCCCAGCCGTTTCTACGGTTGAGCCGGGGACCGTCATGGTCATCGCATCGGCTGCCTTGATGGCCTGTGCCAGCATTCTCATGAAAAAGTTGATGGCCACAGAAAGCCCGGCCCAGGCCGTGGCATGGGGTGGCATTATCATGGTGCCGATGACGTTGATTCCAGCCTTGTTTGTCTGGATATGGCCATCTCCTGAATCCCTGCTCTGGCTTTTATTGCTGGGCACGATCGCGACGATGGCGAACCTTTGTTTTACCCGGGCCATCAGCCTCAGCGATCTCACGGCAGTTTTGCCCTATGATTTTACGCGCCTGCCCTTTGCTGCCCTGATTGGCTATCTGGCGTTTAGTCAGGTACCGGATTTCTGGACCTGGGTCGGGGCCGCAGTCATATTTTCAAGTACGGTCTATATTTACTGGCGTGAAAGCAAGCTGAAGCGCAAGGACAAAGCCTTGATTGCGGCGGCCGTCGGCACGTCTCCGGCTGTTGACGTCAGCGGCGATATCGAGGCCGTTGTTGCACGGGCGGAACGAGGTGACAAACCTTGAACGGCAAGCCTGACAAACGTCAATTCCTTAGCCAGGTCCCACCTAACCTGCGTGGTGCCTTGTGGATACTTGGTGGTGTTGTGCTTTTTTCCGTGATGTCGGTGTTTATCAAATATCTGGGGCCCTCCCTTGGGTCTTCGACAATTGCTTTCTTCCGCGCCCTGTTTGGTTTCATGGTGATCCTGCCCTTTGCCTTGAGCACGGGCCTCACCGGCATCAAAACCGACCGACCCGTCTTGCATCTTTTTCGCGGATTGCTGGGCACCTCCGCCATGATATGCGGTATTTACGCTGTTACTCATCTGGCCCTTGCGGATGCCATTGCCCTGTCATTCACCCGGCCCCTGTTCCTGATTGTGTTTGCGGTATTATTCCTGGGTGAAGTCGTGCGGATCCGTCGCTGGGCTGCAACCGCCGTGGGGTTTGTGGGTGTTCTGATCATGATCCGCCCCGGTGGTGACATCGATGTTGCGACATGGATCGCCTTGCTGGGTGCCATGTTGGTGGCGGCGACATTTGTGACAGTGAAAAAACTTTCGGCAACGGAACGCCCGTCCCTGATGATGTTTTATTTCGGCATTATTTCGATCTCGGTTACGCTGGTGCCCGCCCTGGTGGACTGGCATGAACCGACATCTACAGAATTGTTGATGCTGGCCGGGGCAGGAATTTTCGGGGTGACCGGGCAGCTTTGCGTGGTGCGCGGATTGAAAGTCGGCGAAGCAACGGCGGTGGCACCTTTCGACTACGCGCGGATCATATTTGCAGCGGCTATTGGCTACTGGTTATTTGGCGAAGTGCCGGATGTCTGGACCGGCGTAGGTGCTGCAGTGATCATCGCTGCATCGCTCTACATTGCGCATCGTGAAGCCAGACGAAAGAAACTGGAAGACCTGAATAATGTGGCCCAGTTGTCTGAGGACTGGAGCAAACCGGCCTGATCTGCTAAACGAGACGGCGAAAACAGAAATTCAACATACTTATTTTGGAGACCCCCTATGAATATTAATGGTGTAGCAGCTCTGGTAACAGGCGGCGGTTCTGGCCTTGGCGCGGCAACAGCTCGCCAACTTGCAGCCGCAGGCGCAAAGGTAACTTGCCTGGATGTGAACGAAGACGGCGCAAAAGCAGTTGCAGCCGATATCGGTGGCCTTGGCCTGAAATGTGATGTCACGGATGCCGCCAGTGCAGAAGCTGCCATTGCCGAAGCTCAGGAAGCTCATGGTGTTGCCCGGATCGTTGTGAATTGCGCCGGTGTTGGAACACCTGGCAAAGCCGTTGGTAAACACGGGCCTTTGCCGCTGGAAGCCTTCGCCCAGGTCGTCAATATCAACCTGATCGGCACTTTCAATATTATCCGTCTTTCCGCGGCAGCCATGCAAAAGGCCGATCCGCTGGACACAGCCGAAAGAGGCGTGATCGTTAACACGGCTTCTGTCGCGGCTTTTGATGGCCAGATCGGGCAGGCAGCCTATGGTGCCTCCAAAGGTGGCGTCGCTGCCATGACTTTGCCGCTGGCGCGTGAGTTTGCCCAGTGGGGCATTCGTGTGCTGACAATCGCTCCTGGCCTGTTCCTGACGCCGATGATGGAAACCCTGCCGGAAGAAGCCCAGAAAAGCCTGGGTGCCAGTGTGCCGTTCCCGGCGCGACTGGGTCGTCCACAGGAATATGCTCAACTGGTGCAAAGCATGTGTGAAAACGAGATGTTGAACGGTGAGACTGTTCGCCTCGATGGATCCTTGCGCATGGCGCCACGTTAAGCTAAATGCCATATCAAGCCGTTGTTCCGGAACCATAATCCGGAACAACGGCTTATTTGTTTTTGAAGGGTGAGCTCATGGAAAAGATCAATGTTGCAGAAAAACTGGATTCTTTCAGCGAGCATTTCACACCCAAGGTGATCGCCGAGGTCAATGGACAGTCCCTGAAAGTCGTCAAGGCGCTGGGTGAATTTGTCTGGCATAAACATGACGACGATGACGAACTGTTCTGGGTCATATCCGGCCATCTGAAAATGTGCTTTCGGGATCGCGACGTGATGGTCGGTCCGGGTGAGTTGGTCGTTGTCCCCAAAGGCGTAGAGCACAAACCCGTCGCTGATGAAGAAGTTGAAGTTGTGTTGATCGAGCCAGCCGCCTTGTTGAATACAGGTGATGCGCAAAGCGAATTGACCGTCCATAATCCCGAGCGTATATAGCCCCCTTGAAACAACATGTCGTTTTCCCTGGCCAGCATGTGCGACACCGGGAAGCAGGAGACAGGTAATGAGTGACATCAAAAAAGTTGTGCTGGCCTATTCAGGTGGCCTTGATACATCCATCATTCTGAAGTGGTTGCAGACCACCTATGACTGTGAAGTCGTAACTTTCACAGCTGATCTGGGGCAAGGTGAAGAGCTGGAACCAGCGCGGGCCAAAGCCGAAATGCTGGGCATCAAGGAAATTTATATTGATGACCTGCGAGAAGAGTTTGTCGCTGACTATGTCTTCCCGATGTTTCGTGCCAACGCCTTGTATGAAGGTGAATACCTGCTTGGCACCTCCATTGCACGTCCGCTGATTTCCAAGCGTCAAATCGAAATCGCCAAGGAAACCGGTGCGGACGCTGTCTGTCACGGTGCCACAGGAAAGGGCAATGACCAGGTCCGGTTCGAACTTGGCTATTACGCGCTGAACCCCGATATCAAGGTGATCTCGCCGTGGCGCGAATGGGATCTGCATTCCCGCGAAGCCCTGATTGAGTATGCCGAGCAGCATCAAATTCCGATTCCCAAGGACAAACGCGGTGAAGCGCCGTTTAGTCAGGATGCCAATCTTCTGCACATCTCCTGTGAGGGCAAGGCACTGGAAGACCCGTGGGAAGAAGCCGGAGAATATGTTTATTCGCGCTCGGTCGCCCCGGAAGTGGCGCCCGACACACCGACTTACATTGAAATCGAATTTGAAAAGGGCGATCCGATCGCCATCGATGGTGTACATATGTCGCCCGCAACCTTGCTGACCCGGCTGAATGAACTGGGCGGCGCCAACGGCATTGGTCGTCTTGATCTGGTGGAAAATCGTTTCGTTGGCATGAAGTCACGTGGCATTTACGAAACCCCGGGCGGCACCGTATTGCTGGCAGCTCACAGAGGCATCGAACAGATCACCCTGGATCGTGGTGCGGCTCACCTCAAGGATGACATCATGCCGAAATATGCAGAAATCCTGTATAACGGCTTCTGGTTCTCGCCCGAACGAGAAATGCTGCAAGCCCTGATCGACAAGAGCCAGGAAAAGGTCAACGGCACCGTCCGCATGAAACTGTACAAGGGTCTGGCCTCGGTTGTCGGCCGCAAATCACCGGATTCGCTGTATAGCCTCGAGCATGTGACCTTCGAGGAAGATGATGTCTACGATCAGCACGACGCTGAGGGCTTCATCAAGCTGAACGCTTTGAGATTGCGTTTGCTGAACCGGCAGAAATAGGCTGAAATAGAAGCATCAGGGCGAGCCTGAGGTCCGCCCGTTCCAGATGCTTTGCGCGGGAGGGGTTATGCCAGGCCTGCACCGATCGCTGATTCTGCTGGCTGTGATGACAGGTTTGGTCGCCTGCGTAACAGTGGAGCAAAGCTATACCAACGCCGCATTGCGCCTGCCGGAAAATGTTTTTGGCGACTACGCCCGTAAGATCAATGACCAGACGGATGCTGTGGAAGCCCACGCGCGTCAGGTGCGCAAGCGACCACAATATCCTGCTGTTGATCTGACCGCGCTGGCGAAGCATATTCAGGGCCACCGGAAACTGCCGGGTGTGGCTTATTTTCACGGCTGTGGCGGCATTCTGAATGCCAGCATCGATCACATCCGTGCCCTTTCGGAACTTGATGATTTTGTCATCATTGCCCCGGATTCGTTCGCCGCGGACAGGCCGGAATATTGTTTCAAAAACAACACCGTTGATCTGTCCCTGAGAGAACAGATTGACGCCATGCGCCAGTCGGAGGTCCGCCTCGCGCTGTCGCGCATCTCGGCGCTTCCCTGGGTCGACAAATCGAACATTTTTCTGATGGGTCATTCCCAGGGCGGCGGCATTGTTGCCGGTTACAGTGGAGCTGTCTCAATTCGGGGCCGTATTTTGCTCAACGGTGGTTGCAGTAAGTGGATTGGTGGCAACGGTATGCGGGCTGATGAGGCCCTGCTGACCCTGGATACAGGGCGCGATCCCTGGTTCCAGCGATATATCACCCGCTGTCGGGAATATGTGCTCAGCCAGGGAGGACGCTCAATTTATGAAGCCGACGGGGCGACACATGATCTGGCGGCATCTTATTGGGATGAAATACTTGAATTCATCGAAGAAAATCGAAAATAGGAATATTTTTGCCGTTTGAATCAATTTGGTTGGATTGCGGTGAACTCAAGGTCTGCGTTTTGTAACCGGGCATTTTCTCTGAAGTTCTTCAATCACTTGCGCTATTACGGGACAACAAATTTGGTATTTTTCAAACCTGTTTTATCTCTAACTTATTGATATTGAATATTAAATAACATCCTCTTTTTCTTTTCGCAGTTGCGAGATAGAATGGGCCCGCAATTATTGACCCCCCAGTACGAAAAGAGTTTTCAACATGAGTGGTTTCGAGAAAAAAACCCCTGCCGATTGGCGCGAGCTTGCCTCCAAGGAGATGAAAGGTCGCGACCCGGACGATCTGGTCTGGAAGACACCCGAAGGCATCGACGTCAAACCCCTGTATACCGCCGAAGATCTTGAAGCCGCCAGAGCCGAAGGTTATGACGCCGCCACAATGCCAGGCATTGCGCCTTATACACGTGGTCCGCGGGCAACCATGTATGCCGGTCGACCATGGACGGTTCGTCAATACGGCGGGTTCTCGACAGCAAAAGAAACCAACGCCTTTTTCCATCGCAACCTCGCCGCTGGTCAAACCGGTATTTCTGTCGCCTTTGATCTGGCCACGCACCGTGGATATGACAGCGATCATCCCCGCGTTGTTGGCGATGTCGGCAAAGCCGGTGTCGCCATCGATTCCGTCGAGGACATGAAAGTCCTGTTCGATGGTATTCCGCTGGACAAAATCAGTGTGTCCATGACCATGAACGGTGCGATCCTGCCGGTCATGGCTGGCTATATCGTTGCCGCAGAAGAGCAGGGCGTCGATCAGGCCCAGCTTGCCGGGACAGTACAGAACGATATCCTCAAGGAATTTATGGTTCGCAATACATACATCTATCCACCTGAACCCAGCATGCGGATTGTCGCGGATATTATCGCCTATACGGCGGAGCATATGCCGCGCTTCAATTCGATTTCGATTTCCGGTTACCACATGCAGGAAGCAGGGGCGACGGCCGTTCAGGAACTGGCCTTCACGCTGGCGGATGGTGTTGAATATGTCCGGGCAGCTGTGGCCCAGGGGTTGGACGTCGACAAGTTTGCACCGCGGTTGTCGTTCTTCTTTGCCATCGGCATGAATTTCTTCATGGAGACAGCGAAGTTGCGCGCCGCACGCCTGTTATGGGCGCGTCTGATGCAGCAGTTTGATCCGAAAGACCCGCGTTCGTTTTCCCTGCGCACCCACTGCCAGACATCTGGCGTTTCCCTGACGGAACAGGACCCGTACAACAACGTTGTCCGCACTGCCTATGAAGCCCTGGCGGCAGCATTGGGCGGCACCCAGAGCCTGCACACCAATGCCTTTGATGAAGCCATGGCCTTGCCAACGGATACATCTGCCCGTATCGCGCGGAATACCCAGATTATCCTGCAGGAAGAAACCGGCATTACCAAAGTTGTCGATCCTCTGGCTGGCAGCTATTACGTTGAAAGCCTGACCCACGAGCTGGCCGAAGCCGCACAAAAACTGATTGATGAAGTTGAAGAACTGGGTGGTATGACCAAGGCTGTGGCCGAAGGGATGCCGAAGCTTCGCATTGAAGAAAGTGCGGCGCGTCGCCAGGCACGGGTGGATCGCGGCGAAGATGTCATTGTCGGCGTCAACAAATATCAGTTGGGCGAAGAAGCTGATATTGATTTGCTGGAAGTCGACAATGCAGTCGTGCGCGATTCACAGATCGCCCGCTTGCAGGAAATGCGTTCCGATCGTGATGAAGCGAAGGTAAAGGCCGCCTTGCAAGCCCTGGAAGATGGTGCCCGAAGCGACGGCAATTTGCTTGCCTTGTCCGTTGAAGCCGTGCGTGCCCGCGCCAGCGTTGGCGAAGTATCCGACGCCATGGAGCGCGTCTTTACCCGCCACAAGGCGACAACACAATCCGTGTCGGGCGTCTACGGTGGGGCCTACGCCGACGATGAAGGCTTTGCCAACATTCAAAGCAACGTTGCGAAATTTGCCGATGTGCAAGGCCGTCGTCCCCGCATGATGGTGGTGAAACTGGGACAGGATGGTCACGACCGTGGCGCCAAGGTTATCGCCACGGCGTTCGCCGATCTGGGCTTTGATGTTGATATTGGGCCTTTGTTTCAAACACCGGAAGAAGCTGCCCGTCAGGCCGTGGAAAACGATGTTCACATCGTTGGTGTGTCTTCCCAGGCCGCTGGACATAAGACTTTGGTGCCACAGCTGATCGCTGCGCTGAAGGCTGAAGGTGCCGGAGATATTCTGGTCATCGTTGGTGGTGTGGTGCCGCCCAAGGATTATGACGAACTTCGGGCTGCCGGTGTTGGTGCCATCTTTGGTCCTGGCACAAACATCACCGAAGCCGCTGCCGAGGTTATTGAACTTGTCTCATCCCGGCAGGTCGCTGCGGAGTAATCTTTTTGTTGTGGCCGGGTTGCGCCCGGCCACGACGAAGAAAATTTTCAGGGCTCGTTGATCAGGTCCAGTGGATAGATCGGACGACGGATGTTGACGAATTCAAGTTGATCGTTGTCTGACGTCGTCACACCGACACCATCACAGGTTACCGTCTCTCGCTCAATCGAAGCGAAACCGGCACGATAGTGAATACGTGATTTCAGGATCAGGTATTTCTTGTATTTTGGATCAATGCCAACGGACGTAAAAATGCCCTGGTCCCAAGGTTCATGATGCAATGACGTGATCACGATTTCCATATTACCGGTATCGAGGACGGCGGTATCGCCAAGACGAACTTCGACGCCGGTATACATGGGCCCGCGCACTGTCCAGACACCATCCGTCAGTGTTTTGACCTTGCCGGTAATTGTCAGGGGGCGGCCTTTTGTTTTGATCGTCGGCATGTCCGTTCGCCCACCCAGCTCAAGGGTTATCGTGTTGCCAACACCCGCGGCCTGCATCTGTTTAACGGCTTGCGGATCCCAGACGGCACCGACGGCTACATCCTGTAATCCTTGCCGTAAAACTTCCTCAATCACTTCCATGGTGTCCTGGGTGGCACCGGAGCCAGTGTTGTCGGCGTGGTCCAGCATGATAACAGGGTTTGCGCCAACTTCGGCTTCCAGGGTTCGCGCACGGGCGACGGCATCTTCAAGCGGTTCGCCCTTATAGACAAAATCTTCGCGTTCTTTCCAGCCCGTATTCAGTATCCGGTCCCGTACTTCCTCGGCCTGGCTGACATTGGCATCTGTGACAATAATCGAAGACAGTCCGGCATCGTGGATGTCGGCCAGTGGGAAGCCACCGAATATAGTTGCCGCCAAAACACCGGGTTCTGTTTCAGCCGATTTGCACATATCGATCAGCGTTTTCATGGGTTCGTCATCTGTTCCCATGCGAAGCGTTTGCGCGAGCACGGGCCGGTTTCCCCAGGCCATCGTGACGTTGATTTCGCCGTCCATGTGGCGGAACAAAACTTCACCGATTTGTTCTGCGACTTCGTACATGTCGACATGGGGGTAGGTTTTGTAGCCGATCAGGGCGGTGCAATTGTCGATCATTTTTTGCGTGAGATTGCAATGCAGATCACAGGTGACAGCGATGGGCAGGTCGGGTGCGATCTCCCGAATACGCTCCAATAAAGTGCCCTCACCATCATCCGTTGTTTCGGACACCATGGCGCCATGCAGGTCCAGCAGGGCCGCATCACAGCCATCGCGCACGGCATCCAGAATAGCATTGCTCATGCGCTCATAGGCGTCTTTGGTCACCTTGCCTGATGGCATGGCTTCGCCAGCAAAAGGGGTTACAAATTCATGCCCCCTGGCGCGGGCCAGTTTGATATAGGCCGCCATAGGCATAGCCGTATTTTCATAGGCTTCGCGTGCGGCGTCACCGAACTGGGCGCCCCAGTCTTCAAACCTTTGAAAATCTGCGGGGATCGGCGAGAACGTATTGGTCTCGTGCTTCATCATGGCAATGACAAGGCGCATGGGAACTCCGGTTTGCTGGGGCAATTCAGACGTAAAAGGAACTGCCTCGATTATTTTGAATTATAATACAATAAGGCAAAATCTATCCGCGACACAAGAATCCCGCTGAACTTTTATTCAGGCACAAGTGTCGTGCAAACCACATGTACACATTCAATTGCCGGATGCATTCAGCAGGCAAACATCACTGAAAATGCACTAATCAGACTTCGGTGCTGACTGGTCCGCCGCTTTTGGGGTTGCTGCTGGGCCATGATGCGACCGGGAACGGCATTTCTTCTGAGGAATAAGTCAGGAAGTTGACGACGCTTCGAAGATAACTGCCGATCTCCTGACCCAGTTCTTTCAGTGGATCCAGGGGTTTGCCGGTAAACAGCTTGAAAGCAACCTGCAAGACGACAACAACGAACAACACCATTTCAGCAACATTAAAGGTGATGACAAACAAAACCATATAAGCAATGCGCTTCCAGGTACTGTTCTCCGTCAGATTCTTTTTGGTTTCGGTATCCATCATTTCATCCGCCTCATTATTTGATTGATGTGTTGGGCAGACTCTGGAAATGGCTATTTTCCTGTCAGATACAAGAGGTTTTCAGGGTCAGTTATTGAACCTGTCGAGGATTTTCTTGTCCCTGAGTTCGCGTATCGCGTCCCGGGCAATCCAGCGCGCAGGTGCTGTGTCCTGATCAATAAGGTGCTGGCAGGTAGCAAGAGCAGCCTGATTCAAATTCATGTTGCGTTTGCCGATTTGCCGCAAGGCCCAGTTCACGGCCTTTTTGACAAAATTTCGCTCATCAAAGGCATAGGCCTCGATCAGAGGCAAAAAGTCGATAAAAGTTTGATCTGGTTCGCTTTTTTTGTGCACGGCCAATGTTGCCAACAAGGCGAACCCGGCACGACGAACATATTCTTCTTCGCGTGCTGCCCATTCACGGACCTTGTCAAAAGCAGCGTCGTGATGGCGAAACAGGTTCATGCAACACTGATCGCATACATCCCAGGATGCGAAATCCGCGACCCAGGCCTCCATCAGATCAACATTCACAGCTTTTTTGTCTGCAATCAAAGGTGCCAGGATTCTCGCGTCAACAATACCGGTTTTCCACAATTCAAGCGCCAGTTGATGGTCTTTGCCAATGTCTCGCGCCAGGCCCCTGATTTGCGGCATGCGCAGTCCAAGGGAGTTTTCCACGTTGATGCCAAAACGGGCCTTACCCGCCAACGCCTCACGATCGGCCATTGTCTTCATTTTTTTTATGATATTATTACATGTGTTAGCCATGGCAGGTCCTTGATTTTCCCTGGTTTTCCGTCTTTGTTTGGCTTTACATTATACATCAATTGGCGGCAATATCGCGGGATATGACAATTGCCCGAGAATAGGCAAGATGGTCTCAGCGGAGAAGATTTGTGATCGGCTTTTTTACGCGCATGTTTTTGTCGATGTTCCTGGATGAAGAGGGGCGCCGTGCCTTGGCGCGTGGGGCATATGTGGCGAAACTGGAAGACGAATTAAAGGTCGAAATGGCTAAAACCAACGCCTTGGTCAAAGCCATGAACGTTCAGGCTGACCAAAGTCTCGGGATCTCCGACAAACGCAAAACCGAAATCCAGACCGCCATGACCAACCAGGCCAAAGCGCAGGAAGCCCTGGGTGAACTTGATCTGGAGACGCGCCAGCGCATGCTGGAAAGTGCCCTGGACAAACCTCATGCTGACCCGCCGCCGGCTGATTACAAGCCCGAGATTGTTGTTGCAGCCAGCGAAACGGAAGATGAAGAGTTGTTTGGCGGCGAGAACAAAAGCTGAGCTTCTCCCTCTGATTATTTTACGATTATCCAGGTAGTCCATGTCTGAAGTTCCTGAAGCCAGCCCGGCCATGCAAGCTCTCGCCGATGGTGTTGTAGCGGGCGAGCGCCG
>Ga0233443_1001468_pt1 | contig 20536 bp, 17 predicted proteins | sample SI_123_September_2_FD_182784 | JGI IMG/M metagenome (GOLD analysis project Ga0233443, IMG submission 182784) | Seawater microbial communities from Saanich Inlet, British Columbia, Canada - SI_123_September2016_200_MG | ecosystem: Environmental > Aquatic > Marine > Inlet | place: Canada: British... | reverse complement strand
TGAAACCTCCTCACTAAGGTCATAGTTTTTTAACAGAATTGATGTCAGGTCTTTTTTGCTTGATTGAACTTCCTGCAATGTCAGCTCCCTTCCTTCAATGGATCTTGGAATTTGAATATAGATATACCTTCCGATTACACCGCTCAGGAAAACCGCTACCATGCTCCAGAAGCTTACCGCTACAACACCACCAAATTTAAAGGAGGTATGAAAAAGGACCAGAATCGGGCCGAGGGTACACAAGAATATATGAAACTCAAGCCAGTGTTTTAACAGACCCAATTTCGAAAGAATTTTCATTCTTTTCCGCATTATATAACTTGAAACACCAATTACCATGGCAAGTGTACCAACAATGCCCAGGCCATGTCCAATCGCTCCACTAGGCTTTAAACTGGTATAGTCAGGATGATAGAATCGTTCACTTAAGTCGGTTAAGTAGTATGATAATCCAATGTAAATAATGTATACAAGTATCAGAACAATAACAAAAGCCATCGATCCAATGAATACTTTATGCGTTCCTTTCTTCATAATTAGGTATTGTCAATCAGTTATAAATAAGATATGAATCGCTTTTTATCCGCGAGATCTCTGTAAAAGTTCATGTTTGACGTACATCTATAATTGATTAATTCCTGAAGTTACGAAGTTACGGAATTTAGGTAAGCGTATACCTGAATATTATTTAGAAACTTTCTGAATTACGATAGGGGTTGTGCAGGTTTGTCCCAGAAGTTGTATGATTATCGCTCAACTCAGAATGATTAATCATCAATTTCGGCAATGACTTAAAATCTTATGTTTTTGCGGATAAAAATTCTCATATTACAATAAGCAGCTGTCTTTTTTTTGCATCATATCATTTCAATTGGGACGAATTTATGGAATATCGCAAATTAGATGAATAAATTTGCCGGAACTTATATTTCTTGCAATTGGCGCAAATTTACAGGATCGTTAGGCACATCTCAATTTTACATTAGCAGAATACTAATGTAATTTTGATTCGGCATTATTAAAGATAATTAAGGTCTCATTCAAATCCTTCAAATGAACAAAGAAACAGGAACCATCCGGAGAATTATTGAAATTCTACCAAAAAGTGAGTTTTTACAGAATGAATTCTTTCAATCCGATTCTGAAATTATTGAAATACAGGGTAGGAAACTTCTTTTCTCCATGGACGATTTTTCAAAGGAAGATTTTTTCAGAGATGATGCACCCTATCAGCTGGGAAGCAATGTTGCAATTGCGACCATAAGTGATATTCTGGCCAGTGGAGGAGATCCACTAATGTATGCTCACAGTATGTCAATTGATACATCTACCTGGGATAAGCATTATATCGATGCTTTCAGTGAAGGGATTGCCGCGGTACTTAAAGAAATTGGAGCCGGATTTATAGGAGGAGATTTGGGAAGATCTGACTCATGGAAATATACAGGTGTTGCCATTGGTGAAACACACAGGCCGATTACGCGGATTGGTACAAAAGAAGGTGATATCATCTTTATGACCGGAATGGTAGGTGCAGGAAATATTGAAGCGACCATGAATCTGGTACTCAACAACAACTTTCTGGGCAATAAAATTGACCTCCCCAGATTGAAACTAAAGATTCGTCAAAAGGAATCACTGTTGATCCGGGAATATGCAACAAGTTGTATTGATACAAGTGACGGAGTCCTGAGTGGACTGAATACCTTCGCAGAATTGAATCATGTTGGTTATCAGATTGATAATCTGAAGTATAGTCCGGAAGGTATCAGGCTTAGCCAAATAATCGGTAAACCTTTGTGCCTGCTCTTTATGGGTGAATGCGGTGAATATGAGCTACTGTTTACCATCAATCCTCAACAATTGGATCAATTTGTGGCGGAAGCGGAGAAAAAAAATCTGGAGTTTACACAGATAGGATTGATCACTGCAGAAGGGAACAAATCCTTGGCAGAAGCAGATAAGAGTGTTAACTTCATGAACTTTGACATTAGAGCACGCGACTTTGAACAGATTGAAGAGTATTTAACAGAATTAATCAACTATGTCGAAAAAAACAGGAAATAACAGGCGGGTTGTGATTACCGGCATAGGTCCTGTAAGCTCCAACGGAATAGGGAAAACCGATTTCTGGAATGGATTACTATCGGGTAAAGTGCCTGCTGAGAAACTGCCGGAAAGATTCACAAGGCATCATGATTATCAAACAAGTCATTATGTTCCATTTCCGAATATCGACCTTAAGAATTTTGGATTTATTCGGAAGTACGCCCGGATGCTGGAAGGAACGGCGTTGCTTTCATTAATTGGTGCTGAACTGGCATTTCTGGATGCAGGACTTAAAAAACCAGGTGAGGATAAAATTGATTCAAGCTTATTCCGGAGATCAGGAATCGTTTTAGGAAATGGAATTAGTAGTTTGTCAACAGGTTTTAGCTATTATACCTTCCATACCTATAAAAAGCTACTGTCCGATATCCCAAAGGAATACCCTCAGCCAAAATTCAATAGAATGGCCATTCCGTCCACAATGCCGGATTCTGCAAGTTCGTGGATTTCTATTTTATATGGCATCAACTCATCTAATTATACCCTGAATGCCAGTTGTGCTTCGGGAACTTATGCACTTGGGGAAGCCTGGCGAAAAATAAAGGATGGTTATGCAGATCTGATGATATCCGGTGGGGTGGAAGCATTGAATGATTCAAGTGGTGCAATTTTAAGAGGTTTTGATTCTTTAGGAACCTTAACCAACTCGGCTGATGGACGGCCAATGCCATTTTCCAATAAGCGCAGCGGATTCCTGTTCGCAGAAGGTGGATCGTGCATCCTGATTCTGGAAGAGCTAGAAGCAGCAATGAAACGAGGAGCACAGGTATATGCAGAAATAGTTGACTATCAAAGTAATAGTGATGCGCATAATATTGTACAGGTCCAGGAATCGGGAGAACAGATAAGCCGCTTACTGGAAAGTATTGTTGCGGATCATAGGATTGATTATCTGAATACACATGGCACGGGAACCGAATTGAATGATAAGGTTGAGCAGAAAGTGATCAACAAACTCTTTGGTGGAAAAAAAGAACAACCAACTATCAATTCCACCAAAAGTATCGTGGGGCATACCATTGGCGCAAGTGGAGCATTCGAGCTGGCAGCAAGCGCAATCTCAATCAAGGAATCGAAAGTGCATGCCAATATTGCGATTGATATGTTCGATGATCTGAATATAGTGGAAGAAAATAGCACCTTGCAAATAAAGTATGCCCTGAAAACCTCTTATGGTTTTGGCGGACACAATGCTGCCATGTTATTGAAACGATTTGAAATTTAAGCAGATGAAGTCAGAAGGAAACATAAGCAATCATGGCAAGGTATTAATCACCGGCGGCTGCGGATTTATCGGCGGGCATGTTGTTAGATATTTCCGAGAACAAGGTATCAATGTATCCTGTCTGCATAGAAGCTCAAGCAATAAATCATTTATTGAAGACCTGGATGTTAAGTTCATCGAGGGGGATATTTTGAAAATGGATTCTCTTCAAAATGCAATTAGAGATGTTGATACGGTTATTCATATTGCAGGGAAAGTAAATGATTGGGGCGATTGGGACGATTTTTACGGGGTAAATGTGCTTGGCACCCTCAAGATTATGCAGGAATGCAAAGCACAGGGGATTCAGAATATCATCCTTACTGGATCAATTTCAAGTTATGGTGAAGAACATTCGGAAGAAATAAAGTCAGAGGATCATCCATACAATTCTCACTATCCATATCTTCTGGATAAAGTATTTCCGTGTAAGATGAATTATTATCGTGATAGTAAAGCATTGGCTACCAAAGAAGCGATTGAGTTTGCCCGAAAAAATGATATGAGTCTTACAATCATTGAACCTGTTTGGGTATATGGGGAGAATGAGTTCAATACCGGATTTTATGAATATCTTAAAGTTGCAAAATCAGGAACACCGGTAATGCCGGGTAGCAAGAACAATAAGTTTCATGTTGTTTATGCCAAAGATCTGGCGAAAGCATATTTCCTTGCTTATCAACAACGTTTAGTTGGAATCAACAGAATCATTATAGGGAACGAAAGAGCTGAATATATGGAGCAGATCTACTCTTTGTTTTGTGAGAATATTCATTTTAGCAAGCCAAAAAATTTGCGAAAGTTTATGGTATATCCCATAGGACTCCTATCGGAGCTGGCCCGTACACTGATTAAATCGAAAAACGCTCCGACTCTTACCCGCGGCAGAGTTAATATGTTCTATGATAATATTGAATATTCCACAGACAAAGCAAAAGAGCTTTTAGGTTTTACATGCGATTATAGCCTTGAAGAAGGAATAAAAAACACAGTTGAATGGTATAAGAAAAACAATCTAATTTAAAGATATGCCTGACACTAAAAATTACACCGGAGTAAGCAAGAAAATTATTAATCTGAAGATTAAGGCCTATACCTTTATCTACTTCTTTGGGCAATTGATCAAAGGCAAATTTAAGCCAAAGTACTTCTTCAGAGTGCTGAGAAGACTATTGTTTTTTCTCTCATACATGAAGCAAAACAAATATGTAAAGATTGGAAATAAACTAAAAATCAACCTGTATTTGCCTGGATTTCCCTCCCGGGCATATTTCCACGCCTGTAACAAGGTGACTGTCTTTAATGAAAAGATGCCAAGCATTTCAGCACTGATCTCAGTTACTTCTGCCTGCAGGTATAAATGTCCACATTGCTATCAAAAGCATGACAAGGGTAAGGATGTGGATATCGACATTCTTGTATCCACTGTAAAGAATTTACAAAACAGGGGTACTGCTTTTTTTAACATTGAAGGTGGAGAACCATTCCTGGTATTTGACCGCTTACTCAAGGTTTGCGATGCGATTGATGACAGATCGGAAATCCTGATAAACTCCACCGGAGATGGAATGACATTGGAGAATTTGACGGAATTACGAAAGAGAGAGAACATTCTTGGAATAATGTTTTCTCTGCATACAGACCAACCAGAGAATATGAACGATTTCATGGGCGTTGATACGGCATGGGATAATCTAAAACAGGGCGTTGAACTGTGTCATGAAGTTGGACTGGCTGTTACCTTTAATACCTGTTTACTAAAGGATGCATTTTATGATGGTACATTTGAAAAAGTGATGGAACGTGCGAAACAATTCAATGGTTCGATTCTTCAACTTATTAAACCTAAACCGGCAGGGGGTTGGCTCGATTCGGGATTAGATGAATTTACCCCTGAGGATGTTGAATATCTTTCCGAGAAAATTCACCGCTACAATCTGGACAAAAACTTCCGCAACTATACTTTCATCTCACCTATGATAATGGAAGAATCGTCAGAGTTCTTTGGATGTACTGCCGGAGGAACCGACAGGTTTTACATTAATGCAAAAGGGGACCTGCAGGCATGCGAGTTTCTTAATTTGTCCTTTGGCAATATTATAACGGATGACTTTGATGAGATTTACGACGGAATGCGTGAGGTTTTTAAATCGCCCTGTCAATCCTGGTTATGTGAGAAATATTCCTGCGAGATACATAAACTAAAAAATGAGAAGCAACTGAAAAGTCTGCCTCTCCCAACAAATTTGTCAAAAGATGTATATGGAAGTTGGGACAGAGAATCAGTAACAAATTTTTATCAAAAACTGGAGGAGTTATAATGGTTAAGGAAATTACAAATTCGGTGAGCAAAAATGCCACTTTCATTTTTCTCAGAGCTTATGTTAAATCAATGCGGCCTTATTATTCTTTTATAACAGGAATTGCAGGCTGGATTGGTGTGTCGTATTATCAGTTTGTTGCAACCTCAGAAGGGACACGAGGTACTTCCGGATTAGTTCGGTCCATCGAGGTACCAACTCCTGCAGAGAAAAAGTTGATAATTCTGGTCATGTTGTTCCTTGCCTGGGGCGTAAATCAGATCATTAACGATTATCTCGGAAGAAAAGAAGACCGCATTAATGCTCCTGACCGGCCAATGGTATCAGGAGAAATGCATCCCATTAAAGCTGTCATGTTGTCCATGTTACTGATGGTTGTGATGACACTGGTTACTTACTTTTATCTGGAACCGGTTGCGCTAATCCCGTTGGCAATTGGAGCAATTCTGAATATAGTATATGAGTATGCCAAAGGATATGGAATCCTGGGTAATATTGTTTTTGGAGTTATGATCAGCATGTGTGGTTTGTTTGGATTTCTTGCTTCCGGCCCTATGGAAGTTTACTTCACAAAAAGCAGAATCAGTGCGCTGGTCCTCATTGCTATTTTAAATGGATTAATGACTTACTATACTTACTTTAAAGACTATGTAGGAGACAAGGCAGCCGGCAAGAATACCATAGTAGTTAAATATGGAATTGAACGGAATAAAATATTGGCCATAATACTTTCATTCTTACCTTCCCTGCTTTTTATCTCCTCCTATTTTGGTTTTCAATCCTTCGAGATAGATTTAAACAATACCTTCATTATTCTGGGTATCCTCACCATATTCCTACAGGTATGGACAGGATTTCAGTTTTTTAAGAATCCGCAGGGGGAGATGACTTACTATTCTCTCGTAACCAACTTCAGGGCATGTACTTGTGGACAGGCAGCAATAATTGCCCTGTTCGATCCAGATCTTGGAATGATCCTGTTTCTGTGTTCCTATGTGTTTGTTGGGTTTCTTTTTAACATGCATACTAATATTAAAGCCTAGAAAGAGTGCAAATTTTTGAGAAAGCATATATCGGAAATTGTGATCTGAAGAATCGGATCATACGATCGGCAACTTTCGAAGGTATGTGTGATGAGAACGGTATGCCGGAATCGGAATATTTTTCACTTTACAATGAACTCTCAAGAAATGATATTGGTGGAATAATAACAGGATTTGCCTTTGTTTCAGAAGAAGGTAAAGCAATTCAACCGGGACAGGCAGGGATTTACAGCGACAAATTTATCGATGCTTTTAAGAAAGTGACCGCCATAGTTCATCAGAATGGAAGCAGAATTTTTATGCAGCTGGCTCATACAGGACGTCAAACCATGGCACATGAAACGGGGCATGAAGTTGTTGGTGCATCTGATAAAAGATCGGGATATTTCAAAGGCAGACCAAGGGCTTTACAAACTCAGGAAGTATATCGGATTGCTGAAGAGTTTGGAATCTCTGCATTTCGTGCAAAGGACGCAGGCTTCGATGGCATTCAGATTCATGCTGCTCACGGTTACCTGATTCATCAATTTTTATTACCATCCGTGAACAAGAGGAAGGATGAGTTTGGGATCAAGAGTGATTCGAGGCTTGGCACTGCTTTCCTCAATCTGGTGATAGACAGAATCAAAGAACGCTGTGGGACTGACTTCCCGCTTTTAATTAAAGTAAGTGGGAGTGATGATTATAGAAGTAAGTTTAGCAGGGAGCAGTTCATTCATCTGATTAAGTTTCTGGATACGAAAACGATCGATGCTATAGAGGTAAGTTATGGAACCATGGATCATGCATTGAACATTTTCCGTGGCGATGTTCCGGTTAATCTGGTATTGAAATATAACAAGGCCTTCAAAGTTGAGAGCACTCTGATGCGACGATTCTTAAAAACTTTTGTCTTTCCTGTTTATAGAAATAAACTAAAACCTTATGTTCCTATGTACAATATCCAATATGCAGAATTTGCTAAAGAATTTACAAGTATTCCAATTATTTCGGTGGGCGGATTTCGAAACAGAGAGGAGATCAGCAAAGCCATTGAAGATAAAGGGATTGATTTTGTGAGTATGTCAAGACCATTTATAGCTGAACCGGATCTTGTAGCAAAGATGAAACAGCAAAAAGACTATCATTCAAAATGTATAAACTGTAATTATTGCGCCATTATGTGCGATTCTAAATATTCAACGAAATGTTATAAAGGAGGTATGTCATGACAATAGAAGAGAAAATTATCACATTGATCAAAGAGAATTCTAATTGTGAGTCAGCCATTTATCGGCACTCCAATATTATCGATGATTTGAGTATTGATTCATTCGACAGATTAATGATCATCAATGCCATTGAAGATGAGTATGCAATAGAGGTCGACACGAACGATATCGACCGGTTTAGAACCGTTGATGATATTGTACTGGCACTGGAGTCGAAATATGTTAATCCGGTACAATGACACTGGATCAGTTTTACAAAGATCATCAATTCGATGACTCCTTGAAAAAGATCACTGGTTTTAATCCCTACTATGTCAATGTACAGTCAGGTTTGGAAGAAACACTATTGATCGATGGACAAGCATTCATTAACCTTGCATCGAATAACTATCTGGGGCTATCCAGCGATTCAAGATTGAAAGAAGCGGCTATAAATGCTATCAGGAAGTATGGACAATCCATGTGCGCTACTCCAATTGCTTCAGGATTCATTGACCTGTTTACCAATCTGTCCAAACGCATATCTGATTTCCTCGGGCTGGAAGATAGTATCATATACCCCTCGTGTTATCAGGCCAATAATGGATTGTTTCAGGCCATTGCCACTAAAGATGATGTTATCATCATTGACCGCTATGCACATTCTTCACTGGTTGAAGGTGCACGTTCGGTAGGATGTAAAATAAGGCCATTCCTTCATAACGATATGAATAGCCTTGAGAAGAATCTTATTCACAGCTCGAAGCATAAGCAGATATTTGTTGTTTCAGAATCGGTGTTCTCAACGGAAGGAAGTATTGCACCCTTCAGGGAGATTGTTGAACTCTGCTCCAAATACAACGCAGTTCCGGTAATTGATGATTCACATGGAATAGGTGTTATCGGGAAAAGTGGAAAAGGAATTCTTGAGTATGCAGGGATTGTTGATTATAATGGAATTTATACGGCTTCATTGGGTAAAGCTCTGGCAAATCAAGGTGGTGTTGTAAGCGGAAAAAAGTCACTCATCGATTATTTAAAGTACAATTCATCTCACCTTATCTATTCAACCGCTTTGGCTCCGTCAATACTGGCCGGCATAAATATGGTCATTGAATTAATTGAAACAGAATTTGAACAGATGGGAAGGATTATGTGGAATCATTGTAATCTATTGCGGGATTCAATGATGAAAGCAAGTTATGAAGTGCTTCCGGCTGAAGCTCCTATTACCTCCATTGTTTGCGGAAGTTCTGAGACGACTATCCGTTTTGCCAGACGTATCTATGAGAATGGTATTCTGGCTACTCCGTTTATTTATCCATCTGTTTCGGAGAACAAGGGTGTCATTAGAATGATTGCCGGTGCTAATCTTAAGGAAGAAACTGTAGCAAAAGCAATTAATATTTTAGGGACGATTAAAAACACCAAATGAAGTATTTCCTGGTATTGAATCCCGGATCGAAGGGAGGGAAGAGTCAAAAAACTTTTCAGAAAATATTTCAACTCTTAATGGAAGCGCAGATTAATTTTGACTTTGGTGAAACCAAGACATTGGATGATGCCTATCGTTTGTCGGTTGAAGCCAATAGCTCAGCTTATGATGTGATTGTAGCTGTTGGTGGCGATGGAACCATCAATAAGGTTCTCAACGGATTTTTCAATCAGGAAGGAAAGAGGCGGTCCGGAGCAAAAATGGGAGTAATTTACACAGGTACCAGTCCCGATTTTTGTAAGAGTTATAACATTCCTGTGGCTAGTGTTGAAGCCATAAAGGTTCTGATTAATGATTATTCCAGGCCAATCTATCTTGGAAAGCTATTGTGTTCTTACGAAAGAATAAGAGATCCAGAAATCCACTATGTATCAGAGATTGATAATAAAATGATTCGATATTTTGCCTGCTGTGCCAACATCGGTTTAGGCGCAACTCTTGCCAGAAAGGCCAACGGTGGTATAAGGAAGTATCTTGGTGATCAGATGGGAACTTTTGTCTCCATGCTCTCCACGCTTGTGAGCTATAATGCAAACGAATTCAACATATCTGTAGAGGGGGTAGAGAAAAAAATTGATAGTCTGTATAATATGTCAATTGGAAGAACTAAATACATTGCTTCAGGAATTAAAGTTCCGTCAAAAATCAATTTCTCGGAACGAGGATTTTATCTTCTTTCCATTCAGAATCTGGATGTTCTTAAATTGATCAAAACCATCAGAACTGTTTATGGTGCTACCACAATTCAAAATAGTGACTATTTGTCCTTTTCTCATATCGCTGAGCTGGAAGTCCTTAATAACATTGATAATCCCGAAGTTGAAATGGATGGTGATCCAATAGGCTTCCTACCCTGCTGCATTAGCACCAGTGACGACACATTGGATCTGATTGTTCAATCATAGTCTTTGATCCATAGTATATTAAATGCCAATGTAAGCAAGGTAGAAAGACGGAACGTATTTTATTCCTTTAACCACTGATCAAGCCAGCCTTTAAAAGTTCGCTGCCATAATATGCTGTTCTGCGGTGTTAATACCCAATGGTTTTCTTCCGGAAAGTGAAGATACTTGGCCGGGATTCCTCTCAAAATTGCTGCGTTGTATGCACTCATACCCTGTGTGTAAGCAATACGGAAATCCTGTTCACCATGAATCACAAGAATAGGTGTATCCCACTTGTCAACAAACTTATGTGGAGAATTTTCATAGGAGCGTTGTGCCACCTTGTTCGACTTGTCCCAGAATGGGCCACCTAAATCCCAGTTTACAAAAAACATTTCTTCTGTTTCAAGATATTGAGCTTCCAGATTAAACATCCCATCATGAGAGATGAAAGCCTTGAATCGCTTATTATGGTTTCCTGCCAGCCAGAAAACCGAAAATCCGCCATAACTGGCACCAATTGCACCCAATCTGTTCTCATCAATATATGATTCTTTCGAAAGTTCATCAATGGCAGTCAGATAATCTTTCATGTTTTGGCCACCATAATCACCGGATATCTGCTCGTTCCATTCCTGCCCAAAGGAAGGTAATCCACGTCGGTTAGGTGCAACTACAATATAACCATTGGCAGCCATCATCTGGAAATTCCATCGGTAAGAAAAGAATTGACTAACCGCTGATTGAGGCCCTCCCTGACAATAAAGCAGAGCAGGGTATTTCTTGTTAGGATCGAAATGTGGAGGATAAATAACCCAAACCAGCATCTCTTTTCCATCGGTTGTGGTTACCCAGCGTTCCTCCGATCTGGCAAGCGTGAGTTGATCCAGAACATCCTTATTGACATGTGAAATCTGAGTTTCCTTTTCCGATGCCAGGTCGATTGTGAAGATTTCTGTTGGGCTTGCCATCGATTGTCTTGTGGTGACTAATACATCACCTGCTTCTTCAACCGATCTGTAGTTATGGTCCCCTTGTGTCATCTGACGGAATTTGCCGGTTTCCACATTCAATCCAAATATTTCGAATCTGGCCAGATGGTCACAGGTATACCAGACTGTTTTACTATCGGCACTCCAGCTTAAACCATGTGCATTTCTGTCAAATTCTGTGGCTGTAAAATCTTTTTTCTCCCCACTCGCTATGTTATAGATGAAAAGTCTGTTTTTGTCTGCTTCGTACCCATCGCGTTCCATGCTTTCCCAGGCGATCATGCTACCATCAGGCGAGTAAACAGGAGCTACATCATATCCCATCATTCCTTTAGTAAGGTTGCTTTGTTCACTGGTTTCAGTATCGTAGATAAATATGTCAGAGTTGGTTGACAGGGAATAAGCTTTACCGAAGGATTCTTTTTTTGTGTATGCCAGTTTCTTACTGTCCGGGCTCCAGTTGATTTGTTCCGTTCCTCCCCATGGCTTAAGCGGTGAATGAAATCTTTCACTTTCCATAATATCCTTTGCGTTGGCTACTCCTGCATCTGAGAAATCTGCAACAAATACATGGCTGTAGGTGTAATCGTGCCAACGATCCCAATGGCGGTACATCAAATCCGTTTCAATGTAGGCATTGGCTTTTGGAAGATCCGGGTGCATATCTAAAACACTTTCATCGAGCTTCACATCCTGAGTAAACATTAATTTGGATCGATCGGGTGAAAACTTATATCCGGAAATGCCTCCTTCTATAGAACTAACTTCTTTTTTAGTGCCACTTGCCACATCCATAGTCCAAATCTGCATACTTCCACTTGCTGCCGACATAAATGCAATTTGTTCATTATCGAACCAGCTTGCGCTATATTCGCCTCCTGCTGTTTTTGTAAGTTGCTTAACATCACTTCCGTCTATGTTGCTCATGTAGAGGTCGGTATTTCCTTTGTTCTCGTCAATGTCGTAATAGCTTATAGCATAAAGTAGTTTGGTGTGGTCAGGTGAGACGGCTACCCCGCCAACTCTTCCAAAGTGCCAAAGCACCTCAGGAACCATAACATCACTTTCGAGCTTTACCTCTTTTTTACCAATGATTTTTTCCGGGGCAGATTTATTCTCCTCGGTCTTCTGAGATGAAGGCTCACAGGACATCAAAAGAGCCAATGCAGTTAAAACAAGAATTAAATTCTTCATATTGTTATCGTTTAAGTATGTATTAATGTTGTTCCAAAATTATCCAAGCTTCCATGGCTATTTGCCTGTTAAGCGGTCAATCCGGTTTAGGCCTTCAATGCTCAGCTCATAATTAGGGAGGATGTTCAGGGCTGCCTTATAATCAGATCTTGCACTATTGTAGTCTTCCATTTTTTCGAAAGTGTAGCCACGATTATACCATGCCTGATAATAGTTGTTCTTAATTTCAATTGTATTTGTGAAATGCAGTAAGGCCATTTTATAGTCCTTGATGCCATGAAGGTAGATGTATCCGATATTGTAATGTGCAAATTCATAGTCGGCATCTATACTGTCAATTATTGTCTGATAGGCATTTATTGCATGGGTAAATAAAGTAGATTGCTGATAGAACATTCCTATTCCATACCATGCTTCTATACTTCCGGGTTGAAGTTTGAGTGCGATTCTGAAATAATCGAGGGCCAGAGAATCTTCACGGTCGGAAAAGATAGCGCCCAGTAACATATATGCATGATATTGATCTGGATCCTTATTAACCGTAATCTGAAAATTCTCAATTGCTTTAAGAGTGTCCCCTGCTTCTTTATAAATCAATCCTTTAAGAAAGAAAGGTTGCGCCAGTAATGGATCCAGTTGCTGAGCCTTTACAATAAATTCCATGGCTTCCTTATATTGTTGAACCAGAAAGTGGATTTCAGCCAATTTCAATATACCATCAACATTCTCAGGAAAGTGTTCTACACATATATCAAGAAATTCCTTTGATTTTTCTGATTTTCCTGTACTAAGATAGTATTCAGCAATGCTAATGTAATACTGTGGATTAAGTGAATCGAGTTTTATTGCCAGGCCCATATCTCTTAAGGCTTCTTCTGTATTACCAGATTGGAAATAGATTTCTGCCCGTGCAGCAAATAGATTAGCGTTTCCGGGATTGTCTCGAATCTCGTCGCTCAGAAATCCTATACTTGTTGAATCAACTGATTCAGTTTCTTCTACTGTAGGTTCAGCTGATTTTGGCTTTTGTCCGCAAGCCATAAACAACACCATGGTAAACAGTAAAAATATATAATGTACTGGTCTCATCTTCCTTTAAATTAAGTTATAAAGAACGGAAGAAAAAAAAAGATCGCAAAGCTTGTTCATAAGAATTAAGCACTTGCGATCTTTAAATATTTTCATTCAGCTTATTTAGCTGCTAATTGTTCTCTGATTTGAGCTTCAACTTCATCCATTAACTCCGGATTGTCAGCCAGAAGATTCTTAACAGCATCGCGTCCCTGTCCTAATTTTGTGTCTCCATAACTGAACCACGATCCACTCTTCTTAATAATGTTGAAATCTACACCAAGATCGATAACCTCTCCAAGCTTAGAAATACCTTCACCATACATAATGTCAAATTCTGCCTTTCTGAATGGTGGTGCCAATTTGTTCTTAACTACTTTAACACGGGTTCTGTTTCCCTTAATATCATCGGTGTCTTTGATTTGTCCTGTACGTCGGATATCAAGTCGAACTGAGGCGTAAAACTTCAGTGCATTACCACCGGTGGTTGTTTCCGGATTGCCGAACATGACCCCGATTTTTTCGCGCAACTGGTTAATGAAAACACAACAAGTGCCTGTTTTGTTGATATTTGCGGTTAACTTTCGTAAGGCCTGGGACATCAATCTGGCTTGCAGGCCCATTTTGGAATCACCCATTTCGCCTTCTATTTCAGCCTTAGGTGTTAAGGCAGCTACCGAGTCAATTACTACAATATCGATCGCACCGGAACGGATCAAATGATCTGTAATTTCCAGAGCCTGTTCTCCATTGTCCGGTTGAGAGATGAAAAGATTTTCTGTATCAACTCCAAGTGATTCGGCATAGGTACGGTCAAAAGCATGTTCTGCATCAATAATGGCAGCCAGTCCGCCCGCCTTTTGTGCCTCCGCAATGGCGTGTATGGCGAGTGTTGTTTTACCTGATGATTCCGGTCCATAAATTTCAACAACTCTTCCCTTCGGATAACCATTAATACCAAGCGCATGATCCAATGAGATTGAGCCGGAAGAAATGGTAGGTACATCTATTACGGCGTTGTCGCCCATTTTCATAATGGCACCTTTCCCGTAGTTTTTGTCAATTTTGTCGAGAGTCAGCTGCAGTGCTTTCAGCTTCTCTTTTTTGATATCTATTTCTTTACTCATAATGTAATGTGTTGATTTCTTTATAGGTCAAGTTCAGAATAAATCTGATTGGTATGATCTTTTGTTTTCACCTTGCCAATGATCTTTTCGATTTTACCATTTTTATCAATAATGAAAGTTGATCTTAATACACCCATGTAGGTTTTTCCATACATCTTCTTTTCTCCCCATGCTCCATAAGCCTGAAGTATTATTTTGTCAGAGTCAACTAACAATGTATATGGTAATTCATGTTTTGCAATAAAATTCTGATGTGACTTTTCACTATCCGGGCTGACTCCTAAAACGGTAAATCCCTTGCCTGTCAAATCCTTGTAGTTGTCTCTCAGATTGCAAGCTTCTGCTGTACAACCCGGTGTGTTATCCTTTGGGTAAAAGAACAGGATTACCTTCTTTCCTTTAAAATCGCTCAGTTTTATTACTTCTCCATCCTGATTGATGGCTTCAAATAAGGGTGCGATATCACCTTCCTTTAATAGTGTCATCTTTATGTTTTTATGTTAAAGTTCTGTTGCCTGTGCTTCATAAAATCACTAATAATTGATCAAATGAAGTACAACAGAATGAGGAATAAAAAGATTTCCTCTTCTTCGTTTTTAATAACTGAATTACAAATATATGTATTTACGTAGTATAGTTATTTTTAAGTAATAGCAAGTTATAAACAATTTAGGACAATGGCAAATTTGGCAAATTGCTAGGTGAGTTGTCCTTATTTTAGTGTTGCGGGACTGATCAATGGTGACATCTTGCACAATTGGAAATCATGGTATAAGCGATCGTTTTTCAATAAAAAGACTATTTTTGCGTGAAATACAAAATAGAGAATATTATGTTAGATACTAAAGACTTAGGTTTTGATTCAAAATTAATTCACTCAGGTGATTTCCATGACGAATATGGAAGCGCTGTAACACCAATTTATCAAACTTCAACCTTCAGTTTTAAGAATGCACAACATGGTGCTGACTGCTTTGCCGGAAAGGAAAAGGGATTTATCTATACAAGGATCGGTAATCCTACCATTAACAACCTTGAGGATAAACTGGCTGAATTGGAAAACGGTTACAGAGGTATTGCTTTGGCTTCGGGGATGGCAGCTGTGTCGACAGTCTATATGACATTTCTTGAGAAAGGAGCACATATGGTTGGAACGGATGCAGTATATGGCCCCAGCAGGGCAATCATCGCAAGCCACTTTGAAAAGTTTGGTGTAGAAGCTTCATTTGTTGATACTTCTATTGTTGAAAATATTGAGAAGGCGATTAAACCAAATACCACTTTAATATATCTTGAAACTCCTTCCAATCCTACTATGCAACTGACCAATCTGAAGAAGGCTTGTGCTTTAGGAAAGAAACATGGGATTCCTGTGGTAGTCGACAACACATTCTGCAGTCCCTACCTTCAAAAACCTTTGGATTTTGGTGCTGATGTTTCACTTCATTCATTGACAAAATTTATCAATGGCCATGCTGACATTGTTGGAGGTGCATTAGTTGCAAAAGATAAGGACATCTATGATCGCTTAAGGAAAACAATGGTTTATATGGGAGGAAATATGGACCCTCACCAGGCGTACCTGGTAATTCGTGGAGTTAAGACACTCTCCCTTAGAATAGACAGAGCACAGGAGAGCGCAATGAAAGTAGCCGGCTTTCTGGAGAACCATCCAAATGTTGATTGGATTAAGTACCCGGGATTGAGGTCATTCGAACAGTATGATTTAGCTAAAGAACAGATGAGCGGATCTGGTGCTATGATTAGTTTTGGCGTCAAAGGTGGATATGAGGCAGGTAAAACAGTTATGGACAATGTTAATCTGGCAAAGCTCGCAGTTTCTTTGGGTGGGGTTGAAACACTTATTCAGCATCCGGCATCGATGACACATGCGGCTATGAAAAAAGAGGACAGAGAAACTTCCGGTATTACTGATGAATTGATACGCTACTCAATCGGAATTGAAAGTGTAGATGATATTATTAAAGATATTGACCAGGCTCTGACCAAAGTATAGATAGGTAGAGCCTTATGGACAGCCTCTTTTGCGTATCTTTAGTCTTAACTAAAGTCGTATCCTTTAATGATTCCTCTTTTAGAGTTACGTACAAAAAGAACAAGCTCATCTCTTTCAGTTGACGGAGTCATTTCTGCTTCGATTCGCTCAATAGCATTTGATGTGTTCAGTTTCTTCAGGTAGACATAACGATAGATTTCCTGAATTTCATTAATCTTCTCATTGCTGTAGTTTCTTCTTCTCAGCCCAATGGAGTTAATCCCAACAAATGCAAGCGGTTCGTGTGCCGCCTTAATAAATGGTGGAACATCTTTTCTTACGAGCGAACCACCTGAAATCATGACATGTGCTCCAATGTGACAAAACTGATGTACTGCTACCAAACCACTCAGAATAGCCCAGTCATCAATAATTACCTCACCGGCTAATTGTGTGGCATTTCCCAGAATCACATTGTTACCAACAATACAATCGTGTGCAACATGTACATATGCCATTAACAGACAATTGTCACCAACAATCGTTTTATTTTTTGCTGCCGTTCCCCGATTAATAGTTACACACTCCCTGATGGTTGTGCTATCACCGATCTCCACAGTTGTTTCTTCACCTTTAAATTTAAGATCCTGAGGAATAGCACCGATAACCGAGCCCGGAAAAATTCTACAGTTCTTACCAATTCTGGTTCCCTCCATAATGGTGACATTGGAACCAATCCATGTACCTTCACCTATTTCAACATTCTTATTAATAGTGACAAAAGGTTCGATAACTACATTGCGTGCAACGATTGCATCGGAATGAACATATGCTAGAGGCTGATTCATTACTATTCAGTTTTTTTGGAAATTAATGCCATAAATTCTCCTTCTGCAACAAGTGTTTCACCAACATAGGCTTGTCCGACCATATTAGCAACACCTCTTTTTACTGGCCCGGACAGCACCAATTTGAAAATTACGGAATCACCAGGCATAACACTCTTTCTGAATTTAACATTGTCAATCTTCATGAAGAAGGTCAGATAGTTCTCCGGGTCGTCATAGGCGCTAAGTACCAGAATACCACCGGTCTGAGCCATAGCCTCTACCAGCAGAACACCCGGCATTACCGGAGAACCCGGAAAGTGGCCAATGAAAAATGTTTCATTAATAGATACGCTTTTCACACCTACCACAGTTGATCCATCCATGCTTATGATTTTATCAACCATTAGGAAAGGATACCTGTGAGGAAGTAAATTCTGAATCTGATTTACATCCAATAATGGAGGTATAGTAGGGTCATATACAGGGATTTCAGCTTTCAGCTTCTCCCTCTTTATTACTTGTCGAACTTTTTTGGCAAATTCAGTATTGGCATGGTGCCCCGGACGTGTAGCGATAACTCTACCTTTGATTCTGGCTCCAATTAAGGATAAATCACCAATTACGTCAAGTAGTTTATGTCTGGCTGGTTCATTTGGGAAAGCCAGATCCAGATTATTAAGTACACCTTCCGGTTTTACTTCGACTGAAGGTTTGTTGAAAAGTTTGGCCAGCCTGTCAATCTCATCCTGAGTTACTTGCTGATCAATGATTACAATGGCATTGTCTAAATCGCCACCCTTAATCAGATTATTCTTTAAAAGGGGCTCAAGTTCACTGATGAAGGTGAAGGTTCTGCAACTTGATATTTCCTTTTTATAATTTTTGATTGATGATAAATCTGCAAATTGATTTTTCAGGGATTTTGCATCATAGGAAACATTCACCAACAATCGATACTCATCGTCGGGTACCAAAAGAATTTCTGTTCCATTCTCCTCATCAAAATAGGAGATTGTTTCTTTTACTACAAAATATTGACGATCTGTTTCCTGATCAACGATACCTGCTTTCTCAATTGCTTCAACGAAATTCTTCGCACTACCATCCATAATGGGCACTTCATGATTGTCCACTTCGATTAAGGCATTATCTACTCCCAATCCGTAGAGCGCCGATAAAATGTGCTCAATCGTGTAGATACGATTGCCCTTTTCCTCAAGTGTTGTACCTCTTGAAGTGTCTACAACATTTTCGGCTATCGCATTAATAAGTGGATCACCATCCAGATCAACTCTCTTGAACTTGTAACCATAATTCGCAGGTGCCGGACAGATAGTGAGGGTTACATTAACCCCTGTATGTAATCCTGTACCCTGCATTGTTACTGACTTCGCCAGAGTCCTTTGAAATTGCGTCATCACAAATTTTTTAATTATCCAATGATTTTTCGATGGCGACAAAAGTAAGACAAATTATGCCTAATGACAAATACTAAAAACGTATTGATTTAAAGATGTTTAGGAGTCATTTGAAATAAGAAGAAAATGACTGATTCTTATAGTAAGGGCGGTTTATGAATTATCCCTTAATTCATTCAACTGTTTACGGAGATCGTTTACCTCTTTGAAAAGTTTTGGCAGGTTTTTAAAAAGCACCAATGATTTTTGGTAATCATTAATCTTAAAAGCAGGTGAACCCTGAACTACTGCTCCATTCTCCTTGATATGATTTGAGATACCTGACTGTGCTGCAATCTTTACCTCATCAGCAATTTGAATATGGCCAACTATACCAACCTGTCCGCCAATCAAACAATTCTTTCCAATCTTAGTAGAACCAGAAATTCCTGTCTGAGATGCAATCATCGTATAGTCGCCAACCTCAACGTTGTGAGCTATCTGTATGAGGTTGTCCAATTTAACTCCCTTACGGATTATAGTAGAACCCAGCGTTGCGCGATCGATTGTAACACTAGCACCAATTTCAACATAATCTTCCAGAATTACATTCCCAACCTGAGGAACCTTTTTGTTGTCGTCATTCTTTACAAATCCAAATCCGTCAGATCCCAGAACTGAATTTCCATGAATGATACAGCTCTTTCCAACTTTGCAGTTTTCAAAAATTTTAACCCCTGAATAAATAATTGAATCATTACCAACGCTGGCATTATCACCAATATAGGCCTGTGGATAGATTCTAACATTTTTACCGACAACGGCATTCTTGCCAACATAGGTAAATGGTCCGATATAAGATGATGAATCGATTTTTGCAGATTCATCAACAAAGGCATTTGGGCTGATGCCCGGAGTAAACTTATGATTGTTGTGTATTTTGTCGAGTAGTGTTGCGAAAGCTCTGTACGGATTTTTTACACGGATTAACGTGCTCTGAAGAGTTTCCTCTGGTTTGAAATCATTGGCAACAATAACAATTGAAGCCTGCGTGGTGTATATAAAATTCGTGTATTTTGGATTTGCAAGAAAGGTAAGAGTTCCCGGTTTACCTTCTTCGATCTTAGAAATATCAGTTACTTTAACATCTTCATCTCCATCCACTAATCCACCTAATAACTCCGCTATACTTTGCGCCGAAAACTCCATAAATTCAGATTTGCTGCAAATGTAATAATATTTCTAACAAATTGGTGAAACAAGCACCTTAAACACAGATTCAAATTATGAGTCAACATCCACTGTTTTAGGGTACATCAGGAAGAATTTACGAACATTTGACGTGAGAATATTTATGTTCAAAATATCTGATGCAGTGGATATATCAACGAGATTTCCAGTACTCATCAGAATTTTAATTTTAGGGTCGCTAATGGTATAAGCATAATTCGTGATTGAATCGGCAAAGACAAAATAATGAACATTCTCCATATTGATCTTATACTGAGAAGCGGCTTTCGATTGCAGTTTCGAAATATAATCTGCCGGGAAGTGTTCTCTTTCAATCTCAATGGCAAATAACTGTCGGTTAAGAATGCTTTTTGACAATGTGGATAGAATCGT
>Ga0233443_1001461_pt1 | contig 20636 bp, 16 predicted proteins | sample SI_123_September_2_FD_182784 | JGI IMG/M metagenome (GOLD analysis project Ga0233443, IMG submission 182784) | Seawater microbial communities from Saanich Inlet, British Columbia, Canada - SI_123_September2016_200_MG | ecosystem: Environmental > Aquatic > Marine > Inlet | place: Canada: British... | reverse complement strand
CGCATGATGTGCGGGACCACCAGTCCAATAAAGGCAATTGAGCCGCAAACAGCGACAGATGCGCCGACGCACAAGGCCGTGCCCAGAACAATCGTCCAACGCATGCGGTTGATCTTGATGCCCAGCGAATGTGCCGCATCTTCACCCAGGGCAAGGGCATTTAGTCCCTGACCAACTGTTGCCAGTAACGCCCAGCCGACCAATACAAATGGCAACATCATCATAAGGTCTTCGGTCGTCCGGTTTTCAAGAGAGCCTAATAGCCAGAATACCATGTCTCGCAGCGACATAGGGGTCGGCGCAAAATTCATCACCAGCGAGATACAGGCCGTTGCCAGCGAACTTATGCCAATGCCTGAGAGGATCAGCGTCAGAACCCGGCCATCCCGTGATGCCAGCGCAAACAGCATGACAATTGCAATAAATGAAGTCGCCATGGCCATAACCGGGATGGCATAAATCCACATGGCAGAAAGACCAAGGTAAATGGCTGTTACAGCGCCGAGACCTGCGCTGGCAGAAACGCCAATGATACCAGGGTCGGCCAAAGGATTGCGTAACAAGCCTTGTAGTGCGGCACCAGACAAGCCCAGCGATGCCCCGGCACACAGGCCAATCAGGACGCGGGGTAGTCTCAGTTCCTGAACAATCGTCGTCAGGGCAGCATCGGCACTGCCAAATAATCCGGCGATAACTTCACCGCTTTGCAACGGGGCCTGGCCAAAAAACAAGGATCCAAAGGCGCAGGCCAGTAGTAACAGGAAGGCTGCAGGCAAACGGAAATGTAGCCACACCGAATTTGTCGCCTGTGCCTGAATCACGAAGACTTCCTCTTGAGTTGTTGCGCGGCTTTGATCGCGTTGAGCTTGTCGACAACATATTCTGCGGCGTCTACAAAGGTAAATGCCCGGCACGCCAATAATCGGCCCGGCACGAAAATGGTGGGAATGTCCTTGAACATACGCTTGACGACAGGGTGACGAAGCAAGCCCCAGTCAGAATGATGCACCGCTTTACTGTCAAAAAAAGCGCCGATGATCACATCGGGTGGATCGACGATCAGTGCTTCCAGTGGCAGGGTCCGCCAGCCTTTCAGCCCCATGTCCGCAACCGCATTCCGCATACCGGCCAGTCTGATAACTTCATCACCAAATGTCCCGGCGGCAGCCGTTGTGCCTCCTGCAGACAAATATATGGCGCGGAGTTTACCCGTGCTGGACTGCTGCAGATTTTTCAGTCTGGCTTTGTAAACCTTGACGAACTCCTTACCCGCTTCTTCACGACCAAAGACCTTGGAAAACATTGCTACATTCTGGAAAACATCATCTGTCTTCAGGCCGGTTCTGGCCGAGACAACCTTGATGCCAGCCTGCTTCAGGTACGATCGCATACTGGCGTTACCACCCCAGTAGCGGATCACAACATCAGGCTTTACATAAAGAAATTCTTCAATGCTGCCTGTTGTTCTTGGCAGTCCTTCGGCCCTGGATTTGTAGAAGGAATAATCCTGTATGGCCCTGTGCGACAGTGACGCGATTTGACTTCTGTCCGCCAGAGCCAACGCATATTGGTCCGAACAGTGATCCAGCGAGGAAATCCGTGGCAGTGCATCCTGTGCCCGCGCTGGTTCAACAACGAGCACAAAGGTGGTTGCCACCAATGCCACCGCCTGAATTCCTATCGAGAAAACGTTATTCACCCAAATACTCCGTCGTTCTTACCGCTGTTGAATATATCAGCAATCGCGGCAGGACAGGAGGGGAAATAGAAATGCACGTAACTGGCAACAAGGTTATCTACTGAATAGATCGCTTCACCTGGTTTGTTCAGTCGAACGGAGGTGGCACGTGCAGTTGATGCAAGGGATGTTTCCAGAGAGGAATAATGGAATGTATGTCCACGCAGAACACCGCTGGACGTCGCCAGAGACTGTGCGCCAATGGCCGACAGTTTCGAATTGAGTTTACCGTGCCCTGGTAATAGACCTGCCATCTCCGCTTTTTTCCCGTCGACACCTTCCAGAATATCCAGCAGATACAACAGGCCGCCACATTCCGCCAAAATCGGGGTCCCGGCTTCATGCGCTGATTTCATCGCAATCTTCATGGCAAGGTTTTGAGCCAACTGATCCAGATGTAACTCCGGGTATCCACCGGGCAACCAGATCGCATCACTTTCTGGCAGCGCGTTATCATTCAATGGTGAAAAGAACTTCACCTCCGCACCCATGGCTTTAAGGCAGCGAATGTTTGCTGCGTAGGCAAATGAAAAGGCAGCATCATTTGCACAGGCAATTGTCATGCCCTCCAGATGTTGAACCACAACATCCGGTTCCACCGAATCAAATTCGACATCCAGCGGTAGTTCAGCAAGCCGGGATCCTTCGATCTGTTCCGCCAGGCGATCCAGCCGAACGTCCAGATCCGAAATCTCGGCAGCCTGGAACAGACCCAAATGTCGGTCTGGTAAAACGGCGTCGGCGTCTCTCAGCATATGGCCAAGATACGGCACCTCACCCGTCAGTGTTTCCAAAAGCATATCTGCATGGCCAGGACTGCCAACCTTGTTCGCCATGACACCGGCAAATGCCAGTTCAGGATCATAGGTCGTAAATCCATGCACAACAGCACCGAAACTTTGTGCCATGCCGCTGGCATCAACGGTCAACAATACAGGCAGACCAAATTTCTTTGCGAGATCGGCACTGCTGGGGCCGCCGTCATAAAGGCCCATCACACCTTCCACCAGGATCAAATCTGACTGGCTTGCAGCATCTGCCAAAAGTGCCTGACAGGTTTCTTCACCAACCATCCACAAATCAAGTTGCTCAACCCCGGCACCACTTGCCTTTTCCAGGATCATGGGATCGATAAAGTCCGGCCCTGTCTTGAAGACCCGCACCCGCCGCCCCTGGTTGCGATGGTATCTGGCCAGGGCCGCGGTGACCGTCGTTTTTCCCTGATTGGAAGCTGGTGCCGCAACCATCATCGCCGGGCAACTTGCCCGGCGATTTGTTGAAGCTTCCTGAGCAGATGCTGACATGGTTAGTCCGCGTCTGGAACGTAGCGCAATCTGAGGAAATAATTACGCTCGTCCTGGTTAAAGAACGAGGCCGTTTGATAGTCTTCGTCGAAGATATTGTTGGCACTCAACTCGACACTCCAGTTTGGCTTGATCGCATAGGCACCGCGAAGATCAACCATTTTGTAAGCGTTCAGTTTCCGGCTGTTGCTGGCGTTATCATAAGCCACACCGGCGTAACGCAATGTTGCACCGGCCTTGATATCATCAATCTGACGACTGACCGTCACATTCGTTTGCCACTTGGGCCGTCGCGTCAGCTGGTTATCCCGATTGGAACCGTCTGAGCGATTTTTGGCATCGATGTAATTTGCGTTGCCACTAATATCCCACTTGGCCCAGGCCATGCGACCTTCAGCTTCAACGCCCCGAATGCGGGCTGAATTGATGTTGCCGGCCAAAGATGTGTCTGAATCAAACGCGATCAGGTCTTTGACGTTTGTCTGATAAGCGTAAACTGCCCACGTACCAAGGCTTTGTGTACCGCGTACACCAACTTCATAGGACCTTGATTCTTCCGGCCTGTTTGAGGTCGAGCCGAAACCCGGAAAATACAATTCATTGAATGTTGGTGCATTATAGGCAGTACCATAACTCGCCAATAATTCCAGATCAGGTCGTACGTTATAGCCCCAGGCGAGACTTCCAGTGAAGTGGTTGCCGAACTGCTCGTTGTCGTCACCGCGCAAACTGAGTTGCCCATTGTGATCGCCGAATTCACCTATGTATTGACCAAACGCACCATAATTGTATCGCTCGGTTTCAGCATAGGACGTGGTGCTGTCGACTTTATCGTTCAGATAGTCCACGCCAACAACAACCGTATCTGTGTCGGAGACACTGACGTTGTTTTGCCAACTGACATTGTCCCGCACGGTATTAAACTTTGAGGAAAAAGCACCGTTGAAGTAGTTGCTGCCTAAATCCCAGCTGCGCGCAGCTGTCACTTTGATATCCCAGATGTCGTTAATACCTTTGTCGGCATTTACACCCAGCAGGCGTTGTTTATCCTTTGAGGAATTCTGTGAACTGCCATCAAACTCTGTTGTATCGTTGGCGACCTGAGCCAGCAGTTCCAGTTCTAGATCATTTTCGAATTCATGCGATACGCTGCCGGAAAACGATCGTTGTTTATAACCATCTTTATCCGTTTCGATGACACGACAGCCGCTGGCAGGTTTGGTCTGGCCATCGCCACAACTGTTGAACCCGTCTGAGCGACGAAAGCCGACACTGGCGGCGAACTTCGTCATGCCAGAGCTGCCGGTAATCCCCGTATTGGCTTCTACGGTATTGTGACTGCCGTAACCGATAGACCCGGTATGTCTGGTCTTTTTGCTGCCTTTGCGGGTGAATATCTGAACGACACCGCCAATGGCACTTGACCCATAAAGATGCGACCGGGGCCCCCGGACAATTTCGATCCGTTCAATCTGATCAACAGGAATATGCTGAAGAGAAACCTGACCGGACGTTGCTGATCCAACGCGAACGCCATCAACAAGAACCAGTACATGATTATTTTCTGAACCACGCAGAGAAATCGAGGTGGCCTTGCCGAGACCACCACTGTTGACCATCGATATGCCTGGTAAATCCCGCACCAGATCCTGAATATCCTTAGGCTGTTTTTCTTCAATTGCTTCACGCGTGATGACGGTTACCGGTGACAAGCTCTCTTCAACGGTTTGGGCAATTCTGGAACCTGTAACAATGATTTCCTTGTTCGCGGAAACGTCAGCCGCCTGAGCGGCATTTGGCAAGACCATGGAACCGACAACAATTGCCAGTTTCCAGCCCAGACCTGGGGTCGAAATCTTCATGAATATACTCCGTTCGTTCGCCTTGAATGGCGTTAGTTACGAACGGCGATGTCAGGGGTGTCAGGGATGCGGTCAAAAAACCATATCATTCCTGCCGAGCCGCCCCACGCAGCGCCGCAATGAAATACAATTGGCCGGTCTCCGGACTTGCGAGGTAATCAGAATCTTTATTCTGATAATTGAACCGCACCTTCCCATGACAAATACTCAGTCACAGTGGTCGTTTTGCGGCCCATACAATCGCTTACCGTTGCGGGGGCAGTGCTGGAATTGTGGACCGAACCAGGTGGTCAACTCACCAGCTTCCCGTTTATCGCCGTGCTTACGAAAGCATCGACGATCACCAAAAGTAGAGGCAGTATTTAGAGAACTTGCCCTGATATTGTCAAGCGCCGTGATAATCGCCCTGGAATGAAACCATTTGACGAAAATTTCCTTTGACGATAGAACCGATGAGTTCATTGGTGCTGGCATATCGGCTGAGCAAGACGATGCCAGATAAACGGGAAGCGGGTTCAAGTCCTGCGCTACCCACGTAACGGTGAGAAATATGTGCCCCAGGCACAGTTTCACAGTCCGGAACCGGCCATTGAAATTTGATCTCAAACAAGGTGCGTTGGGCGCCAGAGGATTCTGATGAATTGTTTTTCTGACTGTCATACCGTTTCCGCGTCCAGGTTGGCGCTACGGATTTCTGCGTCAATCAAGCTGCATCTGTCGACTGACTGCTTGTCCACTTCAATGGAAGTAACACAGCAATGTCAAAAACCGGATGGCTTGTAGGCCTGATTTCAATTGTTCTGATCACGGCGTCAGCCAATGCAAAAGAACGCATATTTGGCGTCGTCTCTGATCGATCTGCAGCCGAACTCGCCTCGGGTGCCGCACTATTTTTGACGCAACAGCCGACTTTTTCCATCGCTCTGAGAACGCCGACACAATTTTCCGGCATGAGCGATGCAGACATCGTGAAAGAGATCAAATCTGCTGACGCCGTCTTCAGTGGCGCGGTTTTTGGCGATCAGGTCAGCCGGCTTATGCGGCTTGTCAAACAGGCTGGCAAACAAAAACCCTTTCTTGGCATCAATTCAGACCACCGCCTTGTTCGCCTCTCACAGGATCAAAAAGGGATGCTGTTTTCGGGTGTCTCAAGCGGTGATATCCGCGAACTGGCCAAGGGGCCGAAGGAAGCCGAAAGTTACCTGGCATGGCATGAACGCCGCCGCACAGCCAATCCTCGTCAGGCAAAATGGGTTGATGCAAAATCCTATTGGCAGGCCAGGGGTCGCAACAATCTGGCATCATTTTTTGCGGTCATCGCGAGTGTCATCAAACCTGGTGTTGCCCCTGGAAAGCTTGTCCCCCGGGCCGATGTCAGAACCTGGTTTGATGGCCGTATGGTCGAAAACCCGGGGAAACTGTTGCCCGCGAAAAAGCCATGGATCGCGATCATTGACCACGATACCGGGGATCGTAGCGGCGACATCGACACAACTGAACAGCTTTGCAAAAAGGCGAATGATGCAGCATTGAATTGCGTTGCTTTTTTCGCCCGTTGGGGTGCTGCAAGCGGTGAAGCCCTTTTGATGATTGAAGAATTGGCAAAAACCAGACCCCTGCAAGGCGCGATATCCTTGCAGGATTTTGTCATTGGCGGTGGCGACGCACGTGCGACAGCGCTTGAGACAATCGAACGTCTGGATGTGCCTGTGATCAAGGGAATTCGGCTTACCGAAGCAACCGAAGATGCATGGGCTTTTTCCACGGATGGCCTTCCCTGGAAGTCCGTTCATTACAGGGTATCAATGCCCGAACTTCAGGGCGTTAGCCAACCCATTGTCATGGCAGCGGCTACCCCGGTTAATATCGACCCGGTTACCGGCGTTCGTCTGGTCTCAACGATGCCGATCGATGAACAGATTTCTTTGGCCATAGACAGATTGGCCGCCTGGCAGCGATTGGGTGCCACGCCGAACAAGAACAAGAAAGTCGCCATTGTCTATTACAATCACCCACCAGGTCGTCACAATATTGGTGCTGACAACCTGGATGTGCCCGAGTCGCTATTTGAAATTCTTAACCGCCTCAAAGATGCCGGATACAATACCGGCCTTTTGCCAAAATCATCAAAAGACTTGCTTGATCTTATCCAGAATCGGGGGGTAAACCTGCCCGAGGACCGTACCGCGATTGCGGATATGTCGGACAGGGTCGTGCGCGTATCCACCCCGGAGTATCGTTCCTGGTTCGAGAAATTGCCAATAATACTGCAAGCGGAAATGGCGGGTGGGCCACTGTCGTTTCTGTCTGAACGCGTCAGTGACGCACTTGATAAACAACAATTGCAGCCTGCCCGTAAACTGATAGATCGAATTACTGCCGACGTCAGACATGTTTTGGATGGTGCAGATCACCCGGCGAAAAAGCGCGCCATCAATCTTCTGGAACAATTGAATACGGCGTACGACGTCTGGCATGAGAACCCGGCTCTGCCCTCTGCGAAGCAGAAGGTCCTGAAATTAACCGGGGCGATTATTGAGACCGGTATCGAGGGTTTGCGCGGCTGGGGAGATGCCCCAGGTGAGATCATGACTTACAAGGGCGACATCCTTTTGCCCGGGATCACATTTGGCAATGTGTTCATTGGTCCCCAACCCCCACGTGGTTGGGAACTTAACGAGGAATTGCTTCACGCCAACATGAGTTTTCCACCGCCGCACCAATATATGGCTTTCTATTTCTGGCTGAAATACGCCCACAAAGCGGACGCCATTGTTCATCTTGGTCGACATTCGACCTATGAATTTTTGCCGCGGAGAAGCGTTGGCGTGGGGCCTGCGGACTATTCCTGGCACATCGCCTCAACCATTCCCGGCATTTACCCCTACATCGTCGACGGTGTTGGTGAAGGCATTCAGGCCAAAAGACGTGGTTTGGAAGTCATGATCGACCACCTGACGCCGCCCCTGAGTGCAACGCCCTTGTACGACGAATTGCTTGAGTTGCGGCAATTAGTTGAAACCTATGAGGCCGCCAATGGTGAGGGCCAGTCTTCCATTCGAACCAGATCCATGGACGCAATGCGTTTGAAGATCGATGCCCTCAATCTAAAAGAAGAACTTTCGGCTTCCATGGATGCTGAACTGAAAATTCGCGGTATCACCTTTGATCAAGCAGATGGTGAGTTTCTGGTGCATAAAGTCGGACATTATTTGACCAAACTACAGGAAGATTTCATGCCGCTGGGTCTTCACATATTTGGCCGCGACTGGAGCGACAAGGCGGTCAACGTCATGCTGGACTCCATGCTGCAGGGAGATCAGAAGAGTTCTGGTAAATCCGATCTCTGGAGAACCAACCTCAAAGAATCTCCCGCTGCAGAAATCAAGTCCCTGCTGCAAGCGCTGGAAGGAAAATTCGTATCTCCCGGCAAGGGAAATGATCCGATCCGAACTCCGGAATCCTTACCCACCGGTCGTAATTTCTTTGCCCTTGATGGCTCAGTATTACCGACCAGACTGGGTCATGCGCTTGGCGTCGAACTGGCAACAAAATCCGATACGGGTTCACGTAAAACCGAAGACGGTCGGGAAGCGATCATTTTATGGGCTTCTGATACGGTCAGGGACGAAGGCGCTATGATTGCTTTCGGCTTACAATTGCTGGGGGTTGAGCCTCAATGGAACAGTCGCGGTATCGTCCGGGGTGTAAAACGCGTTGCACTGGAAGCCGGACAAGTTCGCAAAGATACAGTTTTCATTACATCCGGGCTGTTTCGTGATCTTTATGGTCAGCAACTGGCGCTGTTGGATAATGCAGTATTACTGGCCCTCGATGGCGCGTCGCAAACAATACGGAAATTGCACCCGAAACTTGGACCCGCTCTTGATGCGGCCCTTGAACCCCTGGGCACATCGGTCTCTAACGGCGTTGAAAACCTTACGCAGAACGAAGTTGCAGCCCACTGGGTCAAGGATGCACTTGCCGAGTTGCAAGCAGGCGTTGATGCGGCAAAAGCAGGCAGGCATGCGTATCTTCGGAACTGCGCCGGGCAGCTATGGTGCGGGTGTGAACCGGTTGGTTGAACGTTCCGGTGCCTGGGAAGATCGCAAGGAACTGGGTGCCGCCTATATCAAGCGTATGGGACATGCCTATGGCATGAACCGTCAGGGTGTTGCCTCGCAGGAGACTTTTAAACGAAATCTGGCGCGTGTTGAAAACACCTATCTTGGACGCGGCAGTAATCTATATGGCTTCATCGATAACAATGACGCCTTCGACTATCTTGGTGGCCTCAGTCTGGCCGTTGAAACCCTGACGGGATCAGCTCCCAATAATCGTGTCATTCACCATGCAGACCCGAAAAATGCGTCCATGGAGCCTTTGACGTCGGCCTTGCTGGCTGAATTACGCGGCCGGTTCCTGAATCCTGAATGGCTGAAACCTTTGATGAAACACGATTACGCTGGAGCCAGAACCATGGGGTCGGAGTTCATGGAATATTTGTGGGGCTGGCAGGTGACCAACCCCGACATCATCACCAGTCGGGTCTGGGACGATGTGAAAGATGTCTATCTTGATGACAAATACGGCCTCGGTCTGGATGAGTTTCTTGAATCCGGACAGAACATTCACGTCAAAACAAATATGATGGCGATCCTGTTGGTGGCCGCACAAAAAGGCTTCTGGACACCGGACGAAAAGACGCTTGATGATTTGTCAAAAGAATTCGTCGAAAAGATTCTTGAAAACGGTTTACCCGGAAGTGGTCACACCACACCGGATCATCCCATGTTCAAATGGATCGCCCCCCGGCTGGATGTCGCGACGGCACAGGCATTGGAAAAACTTTTGGACTCTGCCCGTTTGCCAACACCGGAAGTTGCACCAACTGTGACTACTGTTCAGGAAGTGGAGGTTGCGGAAGCCGAAACCCAACCCCGTGAACCTGAGGAACCCAAAGCCCAAAATCCTGATCAGCGCGAACCGGAAGAAGTACTGGAAGCTGATGTTCCTGACTATGGAATCTGGCTGTTACTTCTGATGTCAGGGGTTCTTGTCTTCGGCGTCATCAATGGCCGTCGATCCATTCGCCGAGGAGGCATCAAATGAGTATTTACACATCTGCCATGTTCCTGACGGGCGCGACGCACAGTTTTGTGGGCTGGTTGCTTTATCCTGTCATTGCCGCCCTGATTGTGTTGGTGACAGTGTCTCTGTTCGAAATTGGTACCTCCATCGGCGAACGGTTCTGGGGCCTGAAAGAAATGCGCAAGCAAAGCCTGGACCTTGTTCAGGCCCACGGTCGCCGCAGCATAGAGCGGGCTGATTTGTTGGCCCGGATTGCCCCGATGCTTGGCTTGATGGGCACCTTGATCCCGTTGGGTCCAGGGTTAGCCGGTCTCGGCCAGGGTGATCTTGGCGCCCTGACGGATGCAATCATGATCGCCTTCGATACGACTGTTCTGGGTCTGTTGGCAGGCGCTATTGGTTTTGCCATTGGTCGTTTGCGGCGGCGTTGGTATGACGAGTTGATGGACCTGATGGAACATGGAGAAACGTTATGACCGCGCGGAAGTGGCGATCCAGCCGATTCACCGCACAGGATGACGAACCCCTTGGTCCCCTCGCGAACCTTGTTGATATCATGCTGGTTTTCGCCTGCGGATTAATCGCGGCACTTTTCGCCCTTAGTCCTGATCTGGCAAAAAACCTGTCCCGGAAGTCTGTAACGATCAGCGAAGGTCGCGAGTTACCTGAGTTACCTGAAGGTTATGGCAAGAGTGGCGCAGGCCTGACACCGCTGGGACAAGTCTACCGCGATCCAAAAACCGGCAAGCTTATTTTAATCGGGCAGGAATAGTCGAAGATTAGTTTTGGTTCTGGTTCGGGTCCTGGATTGGGTTTTGGTTCAGGCACTGGACACTCCAGGTGATGTTTTGATCGCCACTTGAATTTTCGGTCGAGACATAGCGCGTCATCCGGGTCAAGGACAGTGGATCGACCTGAAGGCGCAACGCTTGTTCAGGCGTGAGATCAAGTGCCAATGCAACGGCAGCCCGAATAACACCCGCGTGGGCAACGACGACAATATTTTCAACACCCGAAAAATCTTCATGGTCGCCAAGAGCAATGATTTCTTTCTGGACGCGGGATGCCATCGCGGCAAAACTCTCACCTTCTAGCGGTGCTGTATTGCCAGGGTCTTGCCAAAAATCAACGGCGTCCCTGATAGCCGGCGTGTCGTAAGACAGTTCTTCCCAGGCACCAAAATCCTGCTCCACAAATGCCGGATTGATGTCTGGCATGACGTTCGGATTGTGCGAGCCCTGTAGCAATGCATCTGCTGTCTGTCGGCATCGCGACATGGGAGATACTAGCCAGCGTGCCGCCGCCGGTAATGTCCGGGCAATATCCATCAGGACTTGCTGGTCAGGTAATATGGCAGGCACATCCGTTGATCCAATCATACACCCGGCGCGGCCCGTAGGCGCATGTCGGATCCACCACCAATTCCGATTTTGGGTCTTGTGAATGTCTGCGTCACTCACGGGGCGTGCTGCGCCGTCTTGCGCGCCAGAAACCTGCCGCCGCCAAGATGGCCTTTTTCGATTTGATCGACATAAAGTGTGTAAACCCGGTCCCACCGGCGAAAGGCATCTTCTCCCAGAAGTTCAATCGTCTGTGCCTCAAGACCGCGATACATCTCCAGACGCTGACGTAATATGACGGCCCAACGGGCACCCAGGTCCTCTACGTCTTCGACCACACATCCGGATGCTTCCAACAGCTCCCTGTATCCTGCCAGGGTTCCTAACTCGCTGTAGCCAAGGCCTTCCTCCAGGATCTCGCGGTGATCAGCACGCAACCCTGTACCCTCCAGAATGTCCGTGAAGGCAATATAGCCACCCACTTTGGTCACACGGACACATTCTGCAATCAATCGCTTTTTGTCCGGGATATGGCACCAGGCTTCCTGGCCGATAACCACGTCAAATTTCTGATCCGGAAACGGATTCTCAAGAGCATTGGCGACCTGGAAATCGACCTGATCTGACATTTTTGTCATTTCCGTCAGCCGCTTTGCACCTTCGACCCGGCTTAGTGTCAGATCAATTCCGGTGACGGTGCAACCATAATTGTGGGCAAGATAACGTGCTGGCCCCCCCATGCCGGACGCAACATCAAGAACATGACTATCGGTCGTTATGTCCGCTGACTGTGCCAGCTTGTCGATGGCTTCAACGCCATCGTAATGGTCCATATCGTAGTTCTGGAGAATATCTTCGTTCAAAGTCGACAGGTCGATACCATCCAGTTTCAACTTGTCGACAATTTGCTGTTCATTGATCGGATGCGCGTCATAGATATCCACAACGCTGCGGGCATGCGCTTCAATGCTCATAGGTGCTCCTGAAAATCCCGAAGATAATGTTCAAACTTACTCATGCAAATCTGATTGCCGGTTTCGGCAACCTGCATTGAGATGGCCTCCATCATATCGGTGTTCGGCGAAAAAACGAAGCCGCACTGCCTGAGGGAACATACAAATGAAGGCAGGGCCTGACGATCACTTCATGATGTGATCGTCAGGCCCTGTTCTATAACTCCCTAGTCCAGGGTGATGTTGTATTTGTCCAGCATTTCCAGGATCTCAGGGTCATCGTAGTAAACCCTCAGCTTTCCTTTTTCGACACATATTTCATCGTCGATATAGATCGTTGGCCGTTGAATCCACTGGTCAAGATGGATACCCGGGTTCACCGTTCGATTCCGGTCGACACTCATGCCCACTGCAGTATGCAAGGCTCCGGCGTGACGATGTGCTTCCATGTGTGTGCCGGCTTCCAGGAATTCCTTTGACCAGCTGTAATATAGGCTCTCGACAATGCTTTCACGGCGGCACAGTTCTGCGATGCTTTTCTCGCCGCGCAGACCCTCAAGGACAATGCGGATCTTTTCCTCCGGAGAACGCCGCTTGCGCGTAGCACGGCGAATGTCCTTGACGACCTTCTCGGATGATCGACCTCGTGGCCCGGCTTTATGTTTCATCTTAATCACTCCTCAGTGGTTACGATGAGCCAGAATCTCTCCCTTATCAAATCAACTCAGTTTGTCCCAAAGGCGCTGACGTCAGACAGGCTAATTCTGTACAGTCATCCCGTTTGACAAAAAGCTCGACACCACCACCGCAAGCCTTTGCAAGATTAGGCATATCGTGAAGGGGCGTATTGCCGGGAAACAATCGTGCACGTGGTATTTGAGTCAGGCGACCCAATGCAGCAGTATTTTCAATACTTTCAGCCATACATTACTGCTTCCCTGACAGTCACTCCCGAACAACCAGAACCGAACAATTTGCATGACGCACAACCCGCGCAGCATTGGGGCCCAGCAAATAGTCTTCCATGCTTGGCCGATGCGAACCCATCACAACAAGATCAACAGATACTTCTTCGGCGACCCGTAGAATTTCCTCATAGGGTGTTCCGGTTCCAACAATGTGTTGGACCGGTATACCCTCGGGAATATTGGCGGATGTCCAGGCATGCAGCTTTTCGATGGCAAGGTCTTGAGCCTGCTTCTTGTGATCCTTCGGAAAAAAGCTTCCGACGATGCTCATGCCAAAATCGGGAACCACCACCATAGCGTGGATAGTGGAGCCAAATGCCTGGGCATATTCAACAGCAGTGGGCAAGGATTTTTGCCAGGTGCTGTCATGTTCCAGGTCGACGGCCAGAAGGATGTGTTTATACATGTGTCTGATCTCCGTTCAGGTTGCCGGTGCCGTTGCGGTATCGGGAATGACCCTGCGCCGGCGCTGCATGACAATGATAAAGCCCAGCAACAACAAGGCTGGAATGAAGATGAGTTGCTTGGGTGGCTGTACCGCTGGTGCCATGACTGTCAGGATTTTCTGCTCAAAGTCCAGTCCGGCTTTTTGGGCCGGGCTGTCGAATGCCGCATTGTCGATGACAACGGCACCGTCTTCAACCAGCAGCTCCAGACCATAAGCCTCAAGACGTTCCGCACCGGTTGCCTCTTGCCCAACGGTCATCAGAGCCGTGAAGACAATCGGATCACCCACATCATTTTCACCCTGAACAATCAGGCGAATTTCTGATCCCGGTGTCGCTTTGCCGACAACATCAGATATAGCCGCAGGTTTTTCTTCCGTGAATGGTGCCACAACTATATCCATCCAGAAGCCTGGTCTGAACAAACTGAAGGCAACCAATATCAGGGCAACGGATTCCCACAATTTTGATCGAGCCAGAAAATACCCTTGCGTCCCGGCCGTAAACAATAGTATCGCGGCCGTCGCAACAATGAAGACAATGACACCTTGAACGAACGTCACGTCGATCAACAAAAGTTCTGTGTTGAAGATGAACAAAAATGGCAACAAGGCCGTCCGCAGACTGTAGACAAAGGCCACGACGCCAGTTCGTATCGGATCACCGCCAGAAACAGCTGCTGCCGCGAAGGAGGCAAGACCCACTGGTGGCGTCACATCAGCCATAATGCCGAAGTAGAAGACGAACAAGTGCACAGCGATCAAGGGAACGATCAGACCGTTTTGCTGTCCCAGGCTGACAATTACAGGGGCCAACAAAGACGACACAACGATGTAATTCGCTGTTGTAGGCAGCCCCATGCCGAGAATCAAACTGAGGATGGCCGTGAAAATCAGGATCAGCAAGATCTGACCCTGGGCCAGGAATTCAACCAGTTCAGCAAGTACAAGCCCGACACCGGTTTGTGAAACGGTGCCGACGATGACGCCGGCCGCCGCCGTGGCTATGCCAATGCCGATCATGTTACGGGCGCCTGCAATCAAGCCATCAATCAGTTCGGCGAACCCTTGCTTGATCCGGCCCTCCAGAGCTTCCTTGCGGAACATGGAAAATAATGTGCGCTGGGTCAGCAAGATGAATATCATCAAGGCCACAGCCCAGAAAGCTGACAGCTCCGGTGACAATCGCTCGATCATCAAACACCAGATCAGAACCCCGACAGGTAACAAGAAATGCAAACCGGCCATAACGGTCGGGCCGGGTTCCGGCAGGGCAACAATCGGTGCATTGGGGTCGTCAACCACCAGATCCGGATAGGCGGCACATTTTGAAATCAGCCACACATAAATAGCCAGAATCACTGCACCAGCAATCCACGGCGTTAACTGGGCGCCGGCAATTTCGCGAACGCTGTTGATAACATAAAAAGTTCCAAAGGCGCCGATCACGATGTTGCACAGGATGATACCGCCTGTTGAGATCATTTTCTCACGCGTGCCCGCTTGTGCCTTGGCCTTTATTGTTTTCAGCACTCCGAATTGCAGCGCGACCAAGGCAGCAATTATGAGGACCCGGTTAAAGTTGTTTTCCAGTAAATTGAACGCCTCGGACAAATAATATAGCCCACCACCCATGGCAATTATCCCCGCAAGGGTAATGCCCAGAGACATCAAAGCCAGTTTTGCGGGCTTGGGTTCAGTCGCCCGTGGCAGACCCTGCATGTCCATTTTCATGGCTTCCAGGTGAACAATATAGACCAGGGCAATGTAGGAAATGATCGCTGGAACGAAGGCATGTTTGACGACTTCGAAATAACTGATGTCGACATATTCGACCATCAAGAATGCAGCGGCACCCATCACCGGCGGCATTATCTGGCCGTTCACTGATGAGGCAACTTCAACCGCACCACTTTTTTCAGCAGAAAACCCGACTCGCTTCATCATCGGGATCGTAAAGGTTCCGGTTGTAACCACATTTGCAATGGAGGATCCGGAAATCAGACCTGTCATGCCAGAGGCCACCACCGCCGCCTTGGCTGGACCACCACGCATGTGGCCCATCAGTGAAAAGGCAACCTTGATGAAATAGTTGCCGGCACCAGCCTTGTCGAGCAAGGCACCGAAAAGCACAAACAGGAAAACGAGGCCGGTTGAAACACCAAGTGCGATTCCGAAAACACCTTCTGACGAAAGCCACTGATGATCTGCAACGGCGCCAAAGCTGGCACCTTTCCAGGCAAGAATACCTGGCGCATAGGGACCAAGAAATGTGTAGCCAAGGAAGAACATTGCGACCACCATCAAGGGTGGACCCAAGGCCCTGCGCGTTGCTTCCATCAGCACGACGATGCCTGCACAGGCAACAATAATGTCAAGTGTATTTGGATTTCCGGGCCGGTCCGAGAGGCGCGTACCCAATAAGTTATCGATGAACATACTGTCAAAGACGAACAGGTACATGGTCACGCAAATACCGGCAATGGCCAGCAGCCAGTCCACCAGAGGAATTCGATTGCGCGGTGAGTCCTTAAATGCCGGATAGGCCAGGAATGCCAGAAGAAATGAGAACGCCAGGTGAACCGGGCGGGCTTCCTTGCCGGAAAACACGCCAAAATTAAACATAAAGGGTAACGGAGAGGCGATCCATATCTGCCAAAGAGACCAGATCAGCGTTGTAGCAGCGAGGAATGTGACAACATTGGCATTGTCAGGTGCCCGCCCACCAGTATCGGTCGAGGCAACCAGATCCTCCAGTTCTTCCGAACTGAGTGGTCCGCTTGATTGTTCCGTATTACTCATGAGCCTTTTTCCCCCGGGTCTCTAATTATCGTTTATATCGTCAAAAAAAACGGGGTGGCATTAACGCCACCCCGTATAAAGAACCTACATCCAGCCCTTTTCCTTGTAATACCGCAAAGCACCTTCATGCAGCGGTGCAGACAAGTTGTTCACGATCATCTTCTTTGGATCAAGGTGAGCAAATGCCGGGTGCATTTTACGGAACCGTTTGATGTTGTCGAACACGGCTTTGACGATCTCATAAACCGTATCTGCGTCAGTGGCTGTTGAGGATACAAACGTGGCACCAACACCAAAGGTAGTGACGTCTTTGTCTGTTCCCTTGTACATACCACCCGGAATTGTCGCCATGGCGTAGTAGCCATTGTCAGCGGCAAGTTTCTGGATAACCGCGTTATCGACATTGACGATCACAGCATCACAGGATGTTGTGGCTTCCTTGATGGAACCGTTCGGGTGACCCACCGTGAAAACCATCGCATCGATTTTGTTGTCACACAAAGCAGCGGATTGCTCGGATGACTTGAGTTCTGATGCGAGGGCGAAGTCGGACATTTTCCAGCCCATCTTTTCCATTACAACTTCCATGGTGCCACGCTGGCCTGAACCCGGGTTGCCGATGTTGACGCGTTTGCCTTTCAGGTCATCAAAGTTCTTGATACCGCTACCTGCGCGGGCAACAACTGTGAAAGGTTCCGGGTGGACCGAGAAAACAGCCCGTAAGCCCTTGAAGGCACCGTCCGGAAACTGCTTGGGTGCAGTACCATTGTAACCGTGATACTGCCAGTCAGACTGGGCAACACCCATATCAAGGTTTTTGGCCCGAATACCATTAATGTTCTTGGTGGAGCCACCGGTCGTGTGTGTACATTTGATGTCGTGCTTCTTGGTGCCTCGGTTAACAAGTTTGCAGATGGCACCGCCCACCTGATAGTACACACCAGTCTGACCACCGGTACCAATCGTAATAAACTTTTCAGCCAACGCTGCAGGTGCCAAGGCCATCACACCCAGTCCCAGCACAGCAGCCAATGCAGTATTTTTGTTAATTCCTGCCAGTTTCATTTTATTCCCTCCCTGGGAGTTGCGTGTCGTCTTTACTTCCAACAGCCAATCCGGACCTGATCTGAAACCATGGTTCGAAACAACTGCGGCAGGTTGCGACATAAACACCTGCCTGTTCAAAATTTCTCTCGCGCCGTTCAGGCAGCAACCCCGCTGCCATGCCAGTCCGTCACGCCTTGCTCAGGAGACAGTTCGGCTGTAACCGCTTCAACGGCATCGGCGAGGCGGTCTGCAAGGTCTTCAATGTCCGCCTTTTCAATGATGTAAGGTGGTGCCAGCAAAACATGATCCCCATGAACCCCGTCAATCGTGCCACCCATGGGATAACACATCAGCCCACGCGCCATGGCAGCAGATTTGATAGCCGCATGCAACTTCAATTCTGGATCAAAAGGGGTTTTTGTATCGCGGTCCGCAACCAGTTCAATCGCCTGGAATAAACCACGGCCCCGAATATTTCCGACAAAACGGTGATTACCAAAACGTTCCGTCAGGGCCCTGTCCAGGTCTGCGCCCCGATCATTAACCGCCGTCAACAATTCCCGTTGTTCAATACCTTCTTGTACCGCCATGGCGGCAGCACAGGCGACGGCGTGGCCCATATATGTGTGACCGTGCTGGAATGTCCCCGATCCAGACTGCACTGCCTGATAAATTTCGCTTGAGAGCAACAAAGCACCAATTGGCTGGTACCCGGCTCCCAGGCCCTTGGCCACAGTGATCATGTCAGGCACAACGTTTTCCTGATCGCAGGCAAACATCGTACCGGTCCGGCCCATGCCACACATCACTTCATCCAGAATAAGCAACAGCCCGTGACGATCACAAATTTCACGGATGCGCCTGAAATAGCCCGGCACCGCAGTTGCAGCACCAATGGTCGCACCCACCACAGGTTCAGCGATGAAACCGGCCACTGTTCCCGGGGCACGTTTTTGAATGGCCGTCTCCAGTTCGTCGGCCACACGGTTGCCGTAGTCGGATTCTGATTCGGATGGTTGCTGCCCTCTCCAGGCGTGGCAAGGTGAGATCAAGTCGACATCCATCAACAATGGCTCATAAGGTTGACGGCGAAACTGATTGCCCCCGACGGACAGGGCGCCCAGGGTGTTTCCGTGGTAACTCTGACGCCTTGAAATAAAGTGCTGCCGTTCAGGTTGGCCAACTTCAAGATAATATTGCCGCGCAAGCTTCAAGGCGGCTTCCATTGCTTCAGACCCACCTGACAAATAATAGACATGGTCAAGATTACCGGGTGCCTGGCCCGTCAATTTGTCGGCCAGGGTTTCCATGACATCAGTTGTGAAAAATCCGCTGTGGGCAAATGGCAAAGTATCCATTTGTTTGTGCACAGCATCGCGAACACTTTTGTCAGAATGGCCAAGGGCGGATACGGCGGCACCGCCGGAGCCATCAAGATATTTGTTACCATCAGAATCATAGATCCAGATGCCCTCGCCGCGCACAGCGACTGGCAAGGGTGATTTTATCTGACGATGGAAAACGTGGCTCATCAAAATGCTCCGCCAGTGCGGGATGCACTTTCATCGTCGTCCCAATAGGTGCCAAAGGACTCAAGCAGGTTTTCAGTACGGGTAAGCTGTTTGGCAGCCGGTTCACCACCTTCGGCCACCAGGTAAGCAACGATTGCTTCTGCCAGAGCCATGGCAGCGGCAAGAGATCGAAAAAAGGACGGACTGTCGTTGGCGACCAGAAATACCTGTCGCGCGTCCCGTGCCAGAGGTGATATCGAACTGTCTGTAATGGCCACAACATCGGCACCGACCGAAATACCGTGTCGGGCAGCGCGCACAGTGCCGCGGGTATAACTGTCAAAACCAATGGCGATCAAAACATCGCCTTTTTGTAAATCGCGCAAATCGTCTGCCACTGTCGCAGCGACACCGTTTGCCAGCACAACATTGTCCTGAAACATTCGAAAGGCATAGTGCAGATAGTAGGCAACGGGATAGCATTTGCGCATGCCTACGACGTAAATCCGTCGCGCCTTTTCCAGCAATCTGGCGAGTTCTGAAAGTTGTGCTGGCGACGTCGCCGCAAAAGTATTTTCGAGATTGAGGTTCCCGCTCTGCAACACTTCGCCCAGCAATCCGCCACCGTCAGCATCATCCGGCAAGTTCCTCTGGGCCTGCAGGTTGCGCGCCCGGTCGGCATAGCGATCCCCATGTGTCCGCAGTCGTTGGCGAAAGGGTTCCCGAAATTCGGCATAGCCGGAAAATTCCAGTTCCCGCGCCAGTCGAACCAGCGTTGACGGGTGAACACCTGCATGTGAGGCCACTGTCCGCATCGAATTAAGTGCGATGTCGTCTGGCGCATCCAATACATAACGGGCCGCCAGTCGCAATTGTGGACTGAGCGCTGGAAAAACTTCCTGAAGCTTTGCCGTTAAAGCTGAAGCTTCACCCATTTGTGACACCCCCCGGTGTATTCAAAGTCCCTGTCGGCCTTGATGGCCTATGATTGATTTGGCTTCAAGGCTCTCATGCGACCCTACAATGCAAAAACTGGTTTCGCAACAATTGATTCATAAAGCTCAATATTGAAACATTTGTATTTTTACGCTCCTGGAACAGACGCCTGCACATTTCACATAGTATGATCGGAGCATCCTTGTCAGACACGGCAAGATCATCACTTTCATCTGTCCATCCACGAAGCCGGATCCATGACATCAATTTTGCCCGAAGAACTTTTGCGTACCCTGTTTACGCAAGCCGTCGCGGCAGCCGACCCCATCAAGGTAATTCCCGAGGCTTTGCCCTTCAAACCAGAAGGTCGCGTTGTGATCATCGGGGCTGGCAAAGCGTCTGCCCGAATGGCGGAAGCTGTAGAACAAAAGTGGGGTCCTTGCGAAGGCCTGGTCATTACCCGTTATGGCTATGCCCGACCGTGCAAACAGATCGAAATTGTTGAAGCGTCCCACCCGGTACCCGACCAGGCAGGCGTTCAGGCAACAACGCGCATGTTGTCACTCCTTGCCGGGCTGGACGAAGATGATTTTGTCCTGTGCCTGATATCCGGCGGTGGTTCTTCCTTGCTGGTCAGCC
>Ga0233443_1001459_pt1 | contig 20655 bp, 20 predicted proteins | sample SI_123_September_2_FD_182784 | JGI IMG/M metagenome (GOLD analysis project Ga0233443, IMG submission 182784) | Seawater microbial communities from Saanich Inlet, British Columbia, Canada - SI_123_September2016_200_MG | ecosystem: Environmental > Aquatic > Marine > Inlet | place: Canada: British... | reverse complement strand
TGCTAGACAAATTGTTAAGTCAGTTGAAGGTTTGTGAGGCTTAAGCATGTTTAATAAAAATATATTAAAGGTTTTCTGGGATATAGGGGGTGTAATCCCCCCAAAAAAATTAACACTCAGTAAAAGTAGAATTTTCTTATAATAAAAACATAAGGAGATTCAAATGAAGACAACACGTAAATCAGATTCACAAATCATGCAAATACTTAGCCAAGCAAGCTCGGGTGTTCCAGTATCCGAGCTGTGCAGAGAGCACGGCATGAGCAGTGCCACTTTTTATAAGTGGCGTGCTAAATACGGTGGCATGGACACATCAATGATCACCAGGCTCAAAGAGCTTAAGGCAGAGAATACTCGCCTTAAAAAAATGTACGCTGATGAGCGCTGATTGTACAAGAGGCTTTAAATGGAATCACAAGCGTGTGTATCGTATTTACAAGCAACTAGAGCTTAATCTTCGGATTAAACCCAGAAGAAGAATCAAAAGCTAGATTACAAAAAACCAATGAATGTGTACCAAGAGAGTATAAAATTGAACCAGAATAAGAAGAAGGCTTCTTAGGATGTTCTATATAAGAAATTTTAAAAAGTTGTCAGAGGTTTTTGGGTGGTAAAAATCAACATCTATGATGTGAAACAAAATATTTAATTAAATGACCTTACTTTATAAAATAAAAAGTATTTTTATTAATATACACAACTACTTTATCTTGCATGTTTTAAAAGGAGGAGTGGGAATTTTTACTACTGTGCTATTGTTTATCATAAACTCTAGACTTGTTAACTATTACAATAAGTTGTGTAGCATATTTATGAAAATAGGGTTTATTTCTCCTAATGACAAATTAATCAAGACAAACAATCTGTTTGATGACTTTATTATTCATACAAATAATATTGGTTTTTATAATGAAGTAAATATTGTGATAAGAGGGAAGTCGTTTCAGTGTTCAGATCTTGATATGTCTATACCAACATTTTTCCATCAAATAGACAATATTTGTAATATTGATACTCCGTTGTATACTGCTGGAGATGTCGGTACATTTAATAAAATGAAGAAAGATGGTAAAGAGCCGATAATATTTTTTGGCGCCAAAGGGACGGTATCTACAGATGATGATAGTTACAAAGAAGTTAATGTGTATTCAAAATTAAATAAAAATAAGATTATAAGTAAGCAAAAATTATTGAGCGCACAGTCAGCACTACCTACAATAATAGGATTGTGTTCAGTTAGTAAAAAAATTAATATTTATGGATGGGACATGGCACTTGACGACAACTTAAAAAATATGTCGTACCTTCAAGTTCTTAAATATTTAACTATGAGGATTGAGACTAGAGTAGCTGGAGTAAAGTATCGGAGATCAATTGGTTTTTTATTTTCAAAATTTATTAATTTATATTATGCTTATAGACTTATGAAGTTGCCAAATGTATTCATATACTCTAGATTATCAGGGGTTTATAAGCATAAAAGACTTATTAGTAAAATTGAGAGTATGATTTATCACAGGTAGTTTGTGTAATTTAACCAAGTTTTTAGTTTAACAATAGGTCTGATCAAGGCAAAAACTGAAAATGTTATTACCCTACGTTTTAATACATTTTGGCTGTGTAGTATAGTTTTAAAGAGTAAAGAGTAAAGAGTAAAGAGTAAAGAGTAAGTAAAGAGTAAAGAGTAAAGAGTAAAGTTAATTTTTTAAATTAGTGCTGAGCTATCGTAGTGGAGTTGATTATGAAATTGGTTATAAATAAATATTACGAAGCTTTTTTGTTGATATTATTTATTATTGTCAATGTCTTGTTGTATCTTTTTTCAATTGAAAATGCCCCCTTATCTGTAGGTGCTGATGCAGGGCAATATCTTCGTCCTGCAAGGTCACTGGTCGATCTTGGGGTTTTTTCGTTAAACCCCCCAGGGTGGACTAGTGAAATGGGAGATGGAGTAATGTTTACAATAGGAACACCATTGTATTCAATTTTTCTTGCTCCATTTTATTATTTATTTGGAAACGGACCTTTATTCTATATATCTCTTGTGATATTACAATGCGCTATTCTTTATTTAACAGGTTGGATTTCTAGATTTATACTATTCTTTTTTGGTGGCACTAAAAAATATGCTTTTTTATTGCATGCTTTGGTTATTTTTAATCCAAATAGTTTGATTACCGCACACCTATTGCAAAGTGAAACACTTTTTACTTTGTTCTTAACACTTTCTACTTTTTACTTATTTAAGATGGTTTCGAGTAAACCTATAAAGAATATGATTTTGGTTGGAGTTTTTACTGGGCTGTTGGCATTAACAAGGCCAGCTGGCTTATATATGATATACGCACTCCCATTGATTGTATTTTTTATATTTGTAGTTAAAGTTTCTTTTTATAAAGAGAGTGGTAATTTTAGAATAATGAGTAAAGCAATAATTCCTTTGCTTGTTGCACTTACAATTGTATCGCCATGGTATGTGCGTAATTATATAAATACAGGAGAATATTTTTTATCCACTACTGGAGGATATTTTTTTTATGACAATCATATACAATTACTTCAAAGAGGTGATGGGCATATACATTCTGATGCAGTAAAGATTGCACATAAAGAGTTATCAGATGTATTAGGAGATAGAGGCGTCGATCTTAATTGTGCAGGCGATCGTAGGCACTGGAAATGTCATAAGCATGTTTTTAGTGCAGTACTTCATAATGTCATGGATCGTTCATTTGAAAGTCATGCAAAAGCATTAGCATATTCATGGGGTGTATTGTATCTTTCTGGTGGTGCTAGTAATATTAGAAATTACTTGGGTTATAGCGGTAACCAAGCTATTGTTACTTTTCAACATGAAACGTTTGACGGGATTAATTCTATTAAAAAATTATTTCAAAACGCAGGTTTTCCATACACGGTATTATTAATAGTTACAATGTTATTTGTATTGGTCACTCGTTTAATGGCATTGATTGGTATATTTATAGCAGTATATAAGAAAGAAAATACTATATACATTGCAATACTTCTATTTGAGTTAGTATTGTTTACTATTATGTATTTATATCTTGGCCAGTCACGCTTTAGAGTGCCTCTAGAGCCAATTTTGATGTTGTTAGCAGTGTTATCTCTTAGATATAGGCGCTGATCAATTGCAGTCTTCTTACAATATCTCTTAAGTGGAAAAACCTTCAATTTTTAGATAGGTAAATATAAAGCCTGTTATAAGAAAAATACTACTCATAAAGCATAATTAAATTAACCCACATGATTTGTAACTTCATTAATGAAGAAAAGTATAACTGGACTGTAGAACAGAATGACTCTATTTCTGTTTCGTATGTTGGTCGTAAAGAGTCAATTGATAATTTATTGCAATATATAAAACAAGGTAACGAGTTAAAAATATCAGAAATAAAAAAAATAACTAATCAAATGACAGGGAATTTTTCAGTTGTGGTAGAGACTAATGATTGGTTATTTGGCCTGGTTGACCGTGTGAGTGGTTACCGTCTATTTTATAGAGATAACCAATCTGGTTGCACTTTATCTAATTCGCCACGAAGACTAGTGAATAAAGAACAGGATGATCCACCCTTTATTCAAGAATCTATTACAGAGATAAAGATGGCTGGGTATTTAACTGGCAACAGAACAGTATATAAAAATATTTTCCAGTTATGTGCAGGTGAATTCTTACTATATGATAAAAATAAATATCGCTATACAATCAATAGTTATTTTAAATTCTACTCTGCAAGTGTTAGGAATGTGGATAACGATACATTAATTGAAGAGTTAGATAACATTACAGATGTAATTATTAAGAGAAATATTGAAGATGCCAATGGAAAAACAATATGGGTACCACTTTCTGGAGGGTTAGATTCACGCTTAATTGTTTGTAAGTTGAAGCAGTTAGGGTGTGATAATTTTCGCACTTATTCATATGGTGTTGCTGGTAATTTTGATGCTATTAGAGCTAGAGAAATTGCATCAACTCTTAATATTCAGTGGGATTTCTTTCCAACCACAGCCAAAGAGGCTAGAAAATATTTTCTCTCAGAAAAGAGAAAAGAGTATTGGGATTTTGCAGATGGTTTATCAGTTGTTCCTAATCTTCATGGAATGTTTGCACTTAAGAGTTTAGTTGATTTAGGTAAAATCAAGCCGGGAGATGTAGTAATTAATGGGCAGTCGGGTGACTTTATTGCAGGACAGCACATACCAATTATTAAAGATCATAAGGCAGATGATAAAATGTTACTTGATTGCATATTAAGAAAGCATTATCGGCTCAGGAAGGAAATGCTTGGAAATAGTGAATTTGTTGAATTGGTAAATACTAGAATTAAAAAATCATTAGGAAAATACCAACATGTAACAAACTATCAGGATTTTGCTAAATCTTATGAATATTGGGAATGGAAGGAGCGTCAAGTAAAGCGTGTTGTGAATGGACAGTGTAATTATAATTATTTTGGACTTAAGTGGGAATTACCACTTTGGGATTTAGAATATTTGCAATTTTGGATAGATCTCCCTCTACATCAAAAAGTTGACAGAAGGCTTTTTATTGAATATTTAAATAAGATGGATTTTTACGGGCTCTTTAAAGGCAATAATAAATTTATGTCTAGATGGCCATTAGATCGTGTATATATACAATTTATTGGCAATATTATCAGTAAAATTTTTGGAAAAAATATTTCTAATTTATATTATAAAAAATTAGATCGATATAGTCAGTATCAATATATGTATGGATTAATAGGTGGGCGCGAGTATAAGCATCATTGGAGAGATTATAAGGGTGTGTATCCATATTTGACAGATATCTGGTTGAATGAAAACATAAAAAGGAATTAATAATGCAAAATTTATATGTAACTGTGGGACCATCGTCTTTTGAAAGAAATATTATTAAACAGTTAGACAATGCAGGTGCGACACTATTTAGGATTAATATGTCTCACACAGATAATAAAGATCTAGAGTCTGTAATAAAATCACTACAAGATTGGTCTGATGTGCCAGTATGCGTTGACAGTGAAGGTGCCCAGGTAAGAAATAGGGTGATGAAGGGCAATAAGGAGTACTTCTCAAAGAACTCTATTATAGAATTGTATGATGATAATGACATGATTGGAGATACCTCGAAGATGAGCTTGGTGCCGCCTGGGATATTAAATCAAGTAAAAATTGGTGATCGTATAAGGGTGGATTTTGATTCGGTAGAGATGGAAGTAGTGGAGAGCAGTGAACAGTTTACAGCTGCTAGAGTATTGACAGGTGGATATGTAGGAAGTAATAAGGCTTGCGATATATCTCGCAATCTAAAAATGCCAGCATTGACAGATAAAGATAAAATTGCATTAGATATAGCAAAGAATTGCTCGATTGTAGATTTTTCTCTTTCTTTTTGCAATCGCCATAGTGATGTTATTGAAATGAGGAAACAATTAGATAAGGGTGATAGAATTATATCTAAAATAGAAAGCATCCTTGGCGTGAGAAACTTAGAGTCTATTGCTAGAGAGTCAGATGAGTTATTAATTGATAGAGGAGATTTATCTCGTGAAGTTCCAATTGTATCCATCCCTTTTATTCAGCGTAGCATTATAGGCAAAGCAAGATCAATGAATATTCCGGTCAATGTGGCAACCAATTTATTAGAAAGTATGATTGATAAAAGAACGCCAACACGTTCAGAGGTGAATGATGTTGTAAGTACTTTGCTTATGGGTGCAAATGGCTTGGTGTTAGCTGCTGAAACAGCGATTGGAGACTATCCAGTATTATCAGTCAAAATGATTAAAGAGTTAATTGATGCAACGGTTCTCTACTATGATTCTAGTGTGGATACATTTCTTACACTTAACAGTAATCATTCTTAAATAATATGGAAATTACTCCTGCTATTATAATTTTAATTATTGCAGTATTTTCAGTCGTTCAGTCTTTGTTTGGTGTAGGTCTTCTAGTATTTGGAACACCAACCTTTCTCTTGCTAGGCGCAAGTTATGCTGAATCTGTTGGATATTTGTTACCATCTTCATTGTTACTATCTTCAATTCAGGCGCACGGATTTAGGGATAAAATTAGGATCGCAAGAGGTGTTGTCTTATATGCTATGCCGTTTGTATTTTTTGGTTTGTTATTGTCGATTGATGTTGTGCAGCATTCTTTTATTCTTGCTATAGTTGGAGCTACTATGTTGCTACTTTCATTGATGCGCATTATTGGTGTAGAAAAAATCTCTAAGGAAATAATTAAATTCGATAGATCCTTCCTCGTTATAACAGGATTTATTCATGGTATTTCAAATCAAGGGGGTGCATTGTTAACGGTTTTGATGGGATCAATATATAGTGATAAAGAGAAGGTAAGAACAAATATAGCATTTGCATACCTGTTATTCGGCTTATCACAGCTTGTTGTATTATTATGGCTTAAGGTTGATGTTATAAGCTGGATGTCGATTGTTTATGGTTTGGTAACTGTACTATTATACCAATTAGTAGGTAAGTCTTTGTTTCAGTCTATTAATATGAATACATTTGACTTAATTTTTACTGGATTTATGATTATTTATGGAATATTGTTATTGACTCCTGTAACTTTAAATTATATGGAAATTTTATAGTGAATCGATATATATTTACTGTTACAGCAGGCCGAAGCGGTCAAAATACATTGAGTAGTTTGATTGAAAATCATGTAAAGTGTAGTTATGTTGCTTTTGAAGAGCCAAGAATTAATTACCTATTTAAAGGAAAAATTGCCAATATTGAAAGAAGATTTAGGCGTAATTTTATAGAAACACATGAATTACTAGGGAGAGGGAAAGTGTTAACTTCTTTTATTGACGGTAATGTTAAATATATTGAAAATATTGCTCAAAAAAAGTTAAATATTATAAAAAAAAACATGATAGCTAATAAGTCAAAAATTTATATAGATGTTAGCAAGTACTTTGCAAGGGGTTTGCATATAGGTTTTCAAGAAATATTACCTAAGTTTTCTTTAATTCATTTAGTGCGTGATCCTATTTCAAATATGTGTAGTTTTTTAAACAGAAATAAAAATTTCTATCTTGATAATAATTCACCATATGCTGAAGGTAATTTTTTAAGACTAGGACCCGATCTTATGGAATCATCAGATTTATACTTATGGGCTTGGTGTGAAATGGCTCTACGCTATGAAAATATGAAGAAATCTGAATTTGTAGATAAGTATATTGAAATTCATACCAGCCGTTTGAATGATTCTGACTATATGAACCAATGTTTTAATACTCTTGATTTAGGGCATGATACAATCAAAGAAAATAATATTAGACTCAATACAAATGTAGATTCCGGGTATAAAAAAACAGAGGTTACAAAATATGACGTTGAAAAATTTGAAAAATTTATTGATAAAGTTCCAAAGTCTGTTATAGCTACTATTCCTTATTTACAAACATATAATCCACATTCTATCTATTAATTTCAAATGAATAAAGACTCTCATATAATATGGTTAACTGGAATGTCAGGATCAGGGAAAAGTACTTTAGCCAATTTAATAAAAAAGTATTTTGAAAAAAAAAAGTGTGTAGTCTCTATTATTGATGGTGATTTTGTAAGAGATAATGATGAGAAACAATTAGGTTTTGGGTTGAATGATGTGCGTATTAATAACATGAGAATTGTATCGATATGTAACAAGCAAAGAGCAAATTTTGACTTGATTATTGTTCCAGTTATTAGTCCATATAATAAGATAAGAGAAGAAATAAGAAAGCAACTTAAACCTAACTTCCATCTTATTTATTTGAAAGCAGATGTTGATAGTCTAAAAGATAGAGACACTAAAGGCCTATATGCAGCAGCCGATCGCGGAGAGATTAATGATTTGATTGGTTATTCTGAAGTTAACCCATATGATCAACCTAATAATCCAGAATTGATCATTTCGACATCAAATAAAGTATCAGTAGATGAATCGATCGATATATTAATTAGTTATATCAATAAAGAGATTCTTGTCGACTGATAGGCTAATAAGAAGTATGACTAATGATTTTGAAAAGCAGTTTTATGAAATTGGCGCAGCAACATTGTCTATAACACCTGAAGCTGGAGTATCTCTTTATTCACTTGACGGTATTGTACGCACAAGTAGCAAGATTCATAGCGGTTTAAATGTGAGTGCAATTACTATAGGTTGTTCTAAAGATTTATTAATTATTGTTTCTTTAGATTTGATCTGGGTTGATAAAATTTTTACTGAAAAAGTGAAAAAATGGTTAAAACAATATATAGAAGATTATGACTATAGGGCACACTTGGTTCTAGCGGCAACACATTCACATAGTACTCCACAAATAAGTAAAAAAATTTGTAATTCCACCAAACCTGATGAACATTACCTGTTTTTTTTGTATAGTCAAGTATGTCAAGTAATTAAGAATGCGTTAAGTAATAAAGAAAAATGTTATGCAGAATTGTCTGTTACGAATCCTAAATTAACAGTAAATAGGCGTAAAAAAATATTATCACTTGATATGTTAAAACGCGGTATTTTCAAATTTATCATTGCAAATAGACCGAATTATAAAAGCAAAATTGATGACAAGCTTTATACTATTTGGTTTTATGATTTAAAAAGTAAAGAAAAAGCTGTTTTATTAAACTATGCTTGTCATCCAACATTATTTCGTAAAAATGCTGTTTCTGCAGACTTCCCTGGTGCTGTATCTAGAAATATAAAGCATCAAATTTCAGAGGACGTAGTTGTTTGCTTTTTGCAAGGTTTTGCAGGAAATGTAAAGGCAGATTTAACAAAATACTCATGCTTTCATTACAGTGGATTTCTTCCCTATATTTATAGTTGTTTATTTGATAGGTTGCAATTTAACAAAAGAATATCTACCAAGAAACTAGAAGATTTTTCAGTCAATTTGGCTAAATCTGCAATGTTAAGATGTGAGTCAAAAAAAATTTATCCAAAGCTATTATTCTATAGTAAAAGCATCAAATTGCCACTACAAGGTGATATCTCAACAAAGAGTGAAAATATTGATATCTTTTATATATCCATAGCAAATGAATTAAAAATGGTAGCATTGGGAGGTGAAATATTTTCAGAATATTCTTTATGGTTGAGGAGTTTTTTAATGCGTTATAAAGTTTATTCATTAACAGTGGGATACTGCAATAGTATGGTTGGGTATATTCCAACTCATAAAGCTATGTTAGAAGGTGGTTATGAAGTGGAAAGGACATTTGAAGAGTTCTCACACTCATCACCATTTTCGGATAGAATTGAGGGGTTTATCAAGCACGAGATTAAAAAATTAATTAAAATGGATTTAGGATAGTATGAAGATTAAAATAGCAGTAGTTGGTTGTGGCCGCATAGCAGCAAAACATTTTGAATCAATTCAGAAGTATGGGGACGATTTAGATTTGGTAGCTATATGTGATACCAATCAAGATGTACTTGATAAGTATACTTTTGAGTTTGGTGTGGAAGGCTACACTTCAATGTTGGACATGTTAAAGAGCGTAGATATAGATATAGTTACAATTTGCACCCCTAGCGGACTTCATTCAGATCAGACAGTATTGGCCGCAGAACATAATGTCAATGTTATGACAGAAAAGCCAATGGCAACACGTTGGAGTGACGGTATTCGCATGGTAAAGGCTTGTGATGATGCTGGTGTACGACTTTTTGTAGTTAAGCAGAATCGTAAGAACAGTACTTTGCAATTGTTAAAGCGTGCAATTACTGGAAAAAGGTTTGGTAAAATAAACATGGTGCATATTAATGTATTCTGGACACGTCCACAAGAGTATTATGACCAAGCTGAGTGGCGCGGAACTTGGGAGTTTGATGGTGGTGCGTTTATGAATCAAGCTAGTCATTATGTTGATTTGTTGGACTGGTTGATCGGACCTGTTGACAAAGTTCAAGCAATGATGAGCACTACTCGTGATATTGAAGTAGAAGATACAGGGGTTTTGAATATTAAATGGCGTAACGGCACACTAGGGTCTATGAATGTTACAATGCTAACATACCCTAAAAATTTTGAGGGAAGTATTACTATACTTGGTGATAAAGGTACAGTGCGTATTGGAGGGGCTTCTGTAAACGATATCCAACATTGGGAATTTGATGATAAGCGGGAATATGATAATAATATTAAAAATGTTAGTTATAAAACATCATCAGTATATGGTTTTGGCCACCCACTTTATTATAAAAATGTTATTGATGTGCTACAAGGCAAGTCAGAGCCAGAGACCGATGGACGTGAGGGGCTAAAGTCATTAGAGGTTTTAATTGCGGCATACCTTTCTGCAAGAGATTTGCGTACAGTAGCATTGCCACTTAGATTTTAAATGATTAATGAGTAATATTTTTCATAAAACAGCTATTATTGACAAAGGGGCAATTATTGGCTTAGGAACTAAAATTTGGCATTGGACGCATGTTTGTAAAGGAGCTGTTATTGGGAAAAAATGCTCGCTAGGTCAAAATGTATTTGTTGGAAATGAGGCTCTAATTGGTGACAATGTAAAAATTCAAAATAATGTTTCCGTATATGACAAAATAACACTTGAAGATTATGTGTTTTGTGGTCCTAGTATGGTTTTTACTAATGTGCATAACCCGCGTTCGGCTGTTTCTCGTAAGAATGAGTATAGAGAGACATTTGTAAGAATAGGGGCAACATTGGGTGCTAATTGCACTATTATATGCGGGGCGACAATCGGAAAATATGCATTTGTAGGTGCTGGATCTGTAATTACAAAAAATGTAAAAGATTATGCTTTGGTTGTTGGTGTACCTGCTGTACATATTGGATGGATGAGCGAAAATGGAAAAAAACTGAAGTTACCAATAGAGAGTTATAATAGTGACATGACAGCTGAATGCCCTGAGACAGGAGAAATATATGTATTGAGAGGCGATAAAGTTAAAAAATTAGGTAATACAATATGATTCAACATTCGCCTATTTTAGTTTTAGCCCCACATACAGATGATGGTGAATTAGGTTGTGGAGGATTAATTTCTAAGTATATTGAGAAAGGAGCAGATGTTTATTATGTAGCATTTTCTAATGCACATATTTCTCTTCCGGCAGGATACCATAAAGACACTTTGATTAAAGAAATGTCTGCAGCTACAGCTGTTTTAGGTATACCAAGCAATAACCTTCTTTTATATGATTTTCCTGTACGTAATTTTCCAGATAAGCGTCAAGAGATTCTACAAACAATGATTGGTTTAAGAGAAAGTATTTCTCCTAAATTGGTACTTTGCCCATCTTTGAATGATATACACCAAGATCATGAAACTATTGCACAAGAAGCGTTGCGCTGCTTTAAAAAACAATCGATTCTTTGCTATGAAGAGCCTTGGAACAACATAGCTTTTTCAACAGATTGCTTTATTAGTTTTGAAAAATATCATTTGGATAGAAAAATAGAGGCATTGAAGTGCTATGCTTCTCAAGGTCATAGGTCTTATATTAATTCAGAATCAATACGTTCATTGGCAATAACTAGAGGGTCTCAGTTGGAAGGGGGTTACGCTGAAGCTTTTGAAATTATTCGCTGGATGCTTTAATTTATTAAAATGCCAACAATACAACAAATAGCTAATTTTTTAAATTTAGAATTATTTGGACACTCTAACTTAAATATTAATAAGATTTCACCTTTCCCGCCAAAGCTTGGAGAAATTTCTTTTATAAAGAACAGTAATACCATAATAAATGAAATACTAAAATATGACAATGGGTGGGATGGTGCAGTCATTGCAGATGACAATTTAAATGGTGTTGTGGATCTTTCATGCTCTAGCCATATGTTCTCTTGTGCTCCTAAGTATGATTTAGCTAAAACTTACTGGGAATTCTTTGACACAACAAGGTTATTGCCTAAGGAGAAATGCATTATTGACAATAATATTACTATTGGAGCATCAGTCAAAATAGATAATGATGTTGAAATTGGACCTGGTTGCGTATTGTTGGGCGATATTAAAATTGGCTCTGGGTCAAGAATAGGAAGTAATGTTGTAATAAAAAATAAGGCATTACTAGGGAAAAATGTTACAATACTTTCTGGTTCTGTTATTGGAGAAAATGCATTTAGTTTTGGATTTAGTAAGAAAGGTGAATCAATTGTTTTCCCATCTCTGTCTGGTGTAATAATAGAAGATAATGTTAGGATTGGCAATAATGTGACTATTTCTAGAGGTGTATTTAAAGATACAGAGATTAGTTGTGGCACCATTATTGATGATCTAACCAATATTGGTAATGCGGTAAGTATAGGTAAGTATTGTAAAATTATGGCTAATTGCAGCATAAGTGGTCGTGTTATTTTAATGGACAATTGTTTTTTGGGTAGGAGTAGTGCAGTAAGACAAGGGGTGAAAATAGGCTGTAATTCTGTACTAGGAATGGGGTCTATTGTTGTAAGTGATATTAATGAAAATGTTGTTGCTTATGGTGTTCCTGCAAAAGTTGCATCTTCATCGTTAAAGTCATAGAGTGGTGTGCATAATAATAGACTAAATATCCTTTGTTTAGATATAGAAGGAGGTCATGGAGGATCATCCCGTAGTCTTTTTAAATCAATAAGTCAAATTGTCGCATTTGATAAAGTAAATATTGTGGTTTGGTGTAGGCGATCTGGAGCTATACACGATAAATATAATGAAATAGGTGTTAGAACTAAAATTGTACCAAGTATGCCAAAAGTAAGGTCGGTACCTCGTTTTTCACGCAATATATTGTTATTGTTATTTTTTTCTATAGATTGGCTAAAGTCTATAAAATTCAGAAATGAGCTTTTAAATAAGGCTAAAAAAGTCGATCTTATTCATTGCAACCATGAAAGTCTTTATTGGCTTTCATTTTGGCTGAGAAAAAATATAAACACACCAATAACGCTACATAAAAGAACAAATCCATGGCCATCAATTTTCTCTCGTTTACAAACAAGAATTATTGATTACAGTGTAAAAAAGGTGGTCTTTATAACAGAGAACGAAAAAGATAATTTTGTTAAGCTGGGAGGGTCTCTTAGGCATAGTGATGTAATTTATAACATTGTGAGTACAATAGAGAGCTCTACCGAAGCCCCCCCCCGTATATCGCAAGATAATCGTTTTAAGGTTTGTGTGCTTGCCAACTATTCATATATGCGAGGCATAGATAGGTTGATTGATATAGCAAAATATTTTTTAAAAATTGATTGCAAGAATGTGGTTTTTGTGGTGGCAGGTGATATTTCTCTTACACGGTCACTTCCAGGAAAACTAGGTGTTGTTGCTAGGCGAAATGGAAGCCTGTCTGATTATGCAAATGAATCTGGTGTTGGAGATATGTTTATTTTTCTTGGACATGTTAATGATCCTGGTAGTGTGCTATCTAGTTGCAATGCCCTTATCAGCCCTAGTCGTGAAAATAACCCATGGGGAAGGGATGTGTTAGAAGCTCTTTCTTGCGGGTTGCCCGTTATTGCTACGGGAAAATACGACAAGTTTGTTGAAGATAAAGTTACAGGTTTTCTTTTTAATAAGTTTGACGTTAAGAAAATCTCTGATTGCATTATAGAGCTATCAAAAAATAAAAAATTAGTTAAAAAAATGGGAAAAGATGGCAGGAAAAGAGTGCAAAAATTATGCAATAGCACGGATCGTGCGCAAGATCTTCTGCAATTTTGGTATAAGGCTATTGAACAATGATACTTTTTGTACTACCGAGATTTTCAGGAGGGGGTGCAGAACGAGTTACATTAAATTTGCTAGTTGAGCTTTATAATCGTGGCCATTCAGTTGGAGTCATTGTTTTTGATAGGGGTGGGCCACTATCACATATGGTGTCAGACAATATACCAATTTATAATTTAGACACGCTTACATTGACACGCTCAATTGTATCATTAGTTAAAAAAATAAGACAATTAAAACCAAGAGTGGTTTTTTCTACTCTTGGCTATGTGAATGTAGCTATATTAAGCATTCGTTGGTTTTTGCCACAGAGAACAAAAATATGGATTAGAGAAGCAAACCTTCCGTCAATCAGTTTGCCTAATAGTGATCACTCAAAGTTAATGACTTTTCTTTACCGATTTTTATATAGAAGGGCTGATAAAGTTATTTGCACATCGATAAGAATGAAAAATGAGTTTATATCGAAATTTTCGATCAGTGATTCCATTATGCATATACTGCCAAATCCTGTAAATGTGGATTTAATACGTATATCTTTTAAAACGATAGAGCGTTTTGATAAAGGAGGGGTGTGCTATATAGCTGCTGGACGACTATCTTTTCAAAAAGGTTTTGATCGTTTATTGCATTGGTTTAGTGAGATAAACAATAAGAAATCAACACTTGTAATTCTTGGAGATGGAAGTCTCAAAGATGAATTAATGAGAGAGGTTAAATTACTAAATATACAAAATCGAGTGAAATTTATAGGATTTTGTAATAATCCTTGGCAATGGTATGCAGGTGCAGATATTTTTTTACTTTCATCTCGTTGGGAGGGGATGCCTAATTCAGCATTAGAGGCTTTAGCTTGTGGTACGCCAGTAATAGCCACAAAAGAGTCTGGCGGTATTGATGAAATTGTTAAGCAGGGTGATACTAGTATTACCATCGTAACTGGACCACAACAATTTATTTATGCTATGAATAATGTAAAAACTAGAAACAAGGACTCTAAAAATGATTCGTTATTACCAGATAGGTATAAGCAAGAAAATGCAACCCTTATTATTGAAAAGTGGTTAAATGAAATCAGTTTAAAAAATGATTAATTAATGTACATTCTTCAAAAGATTAACTATAGTAGATGTAAGCGAAAGAATGGCTATTATTAGATGCACATACTATTTTGATGCGTTAAATATTAATTTAAACTTATATTCACAATACAACCCTAGATATTAATTATGAAACTTACCGAAAGAAAAAAAAATATACAAGAAAATGCAGATAAATTTTCTAATGTTAGAGACAAGTGGATAAAGAAAAATAAGTATTTTTATAAAAGTGATTACGCCTATATGCGTTTTTTAATTAATGAAGGGATGCGTGTATTAGAGCTAGGATGTGGCTCTGGCCAGTTATTAAATGCTCTTAAGCCGTCATATGGCGTAGGTGTTGATTTAAGTAGTAACATGGTAGATGTTGCGAAGAGTCATCACCCTCATTTGAATTTTTTTCAAGGTGATCTAGAGGATGCAGATCTAATTGCATCATTAGAAGGTCCTTTCGACTATATAGTTCTCTCTGATACGCTTGGTTTTTTAGATGATTGTGAGGGGGCGTTTTCAGGGTTGCACTTACTTTGCACTCCAGATACGCGTTTAGTTATCTCGTATTACTCGTGGTTTTGGCAGCCTATTCTAACCCTTGGTGAGAAGGTTGGTTTAAAGATGCCATTAGTTGAAATGAATTGGCTTTCTACTGAAGATACTATGGGTTTTCTACATTTAGCTGATTTTGAGACAGTAAAACGTGAATGGCGTCAGTTGGTCCCACGCAGTCTGTTTGGTTTGGGCTCACTTATTAACCATTTTATTGGCACCTTGCCACTAATCTGTCGTCTATCCTTAAGAAATTATCTAGTTGCCCGTCCAGTACGTGATGTAAAGTTAAGGCAGGCATCAACTACCGTACTTATTCCGTGCCGTAATGAGAGAGGGAATATTGAAAATGCAGTAAAGAGACTCCCAGATTTCTGTGAAGATCTAGAGATTCTATATGTAGAGGGCAATAGTCAGGATGGTACTCTAGATGAGATTCATCGAGTGATTGAGGCCTACCCAGATAAAGATATCAAGGTTCTAGTGCAAGATGGAAAAGGAAAGGGGGATGCAGTCCGAAAAGGTTTCGACCGTGCACAGGGGGATATTTTGATGATTCTGGATGCTGATCTGACTGTTCCACCAGAGGATCTGCCAAAGTTCTACAAGGCAATTTCTTCGGGCAAGGGGGAATATATAAATGGTACACGCTTAGTTTATCCTATGGATAACCAGGCAATGCGCTTCTTAAACTTCTGGGCCAACCGTACCTTTTCGGTACTCTTTACTTGGTTATTGAACCAGAGATTTACCGATACTCTCTGCGGCACTAAGGTATTGACTAAGCAAAATTATGAGAAGATAGTAGCTAACCGCTCCTACTTCGGTGATTTTGACCCTTTCGGTGATTTCGATCTTATCTTCGGCGCTACAAAGCTAAACTTAAAGGTGGTAGAGGTGCCTGTTCGCTACGCAGCAAGAGAGTATGGAGAAACGCAAATATCCCGCTTTCGTCATGGCTGGCTTTTGCTTAAGATGGTACTTTTTGCATACAAGAAACTGAAAATTGTATCATGAATTTCAACCATATAATCAAAGTTAAACTACATTTTAAAACATGGATCTAGAAGATTACCGAAAGCAATGGAATGAGAAACCTGTCTTGCGGGCTATTTATAGTAATCTCTACCAAAAGATTGAGGATGTTGCACGTAGTGGAGACACATTAGAGATTGGTGGGGGGATTGGTAATCTGCATATTCGCAGGGGACGAGTGATTAAGAGTGATATTCAACATTCAGATGGAGTTGATGTGGTTGCTGATGCACAAAAACTCCCATTTGACAGCGAGGTGTTCTCAAATATTGTGCTGTTTGATGTGTTGCACCACCTACAATGTCCGTTACTCTTTTTTGCTGAAGCACAGCGTGTTTTGAAGCCAGGTGGCAGGGTGATTATGGTGGAGCCTGGCATTACTCCTGTTAGTAAGTTGTTGTACAAGATGTGGCATGAAGAGCCAGTTGAAATGGATTGGGATATGCACACTCCATGTGAAGTGAATGTTAACAGAGATCCTTATGCCTCTAATCAGGCAATTCCTACGATTCTTTTTAAGCGAGATCCACAACTATTTCTTGAGGCAGTGAAAGGGTTTAAGATAAATAGTTCAGATTGGCTAAGTCTTTTTGCCTATCCACTCTCTGGAGGGTTTAAGTCGTGGTCTTTATTACCTTATAAGTGGGTACATATTCTACTAAAGATAGAAGAGAAGATTCTTCCATTTTTGGGTGGTCTGATGGCATTTCGTTTTATGGTGGTATTAGAAAAAGATGGGTCGTAAGATGGCAAAGGATGTAACACTCCTCTTTCTGTTGGCATTGTTGGTTCGTGTTGGTTATGCTTTATTTTTTGTTGAACCAGAATATCTGCTTATCGAGGATCAAACGCTTTATATTCAGCTTGCACAACAATTACCAGGCAGTGGTCTTTTAGGGATATCCTCTGAGAGAGTACCAGGATATCCTTTATTTATAGCATCTATCTATACTCTCTTTGGTGAAGAGCTGTGGAATGTGATTTCAATTCAGATTCTGTTAGATAGTATTAATTGTGTTGTGATTGCTTTAATGGCAAAAACCCTTTTCAGTAAAGGGTTTTGGATTGCCGGGATTTTATCTGCTGTCAATTTGAATATGGTGATATTATCCGTCTCACTTTTAACAGATACTCTATTCCTCTTTTTGTTTATTCTATTTCTATTTTCACTACTTCAGTATCTACAAAACGAACGAACTAGGTGGCTCGTTTTGTTGGTGCTATTTATATCTCTAGCAACTTTAGTACGCCCATCCTCTTATTATTTATTACCAATCTTGTTAATTGGTTTGGTGAGTTGGAGGTTATGGCATAGAGATACTATTCTAAAAATTGGAACGCTAGTAGTGCTTTATTCAGTTATTGTTGGGGTTCTATTGGGTGGCATTCACCAGCGTAATTATCAGCAGTATGGATCAACAGCATTAGTGTCTCAGACAGGAACACACCTTTTAGGTTGGGTTGTTCCTGCGACTTATCAATATTCTGGGCAAGGTAGTTATCAAGAAGGGCAGAAATTAGCTAGAGAAGGGTTGGCTTCGGCATTGCAGCGTGATCAATTAGAGGTGTTATCACCAAATCCATTTGAAAGTAGCTCGTATCAGGCTAATGTGGGTAAGGATATACTGTTTGAGCTTGGTTTTCTGAATATGCTAAAAGCATGGGTAGTGGGTTCTACAATTAACTTGTTAGCACCAAGTGTGGCTTATACTCCGGCCTTGCGATCAATGGAGCATCCGTCTTTTTATGAGACCGAAGGAAATGGTATAGTGGAGAAATTATTCAATTACATAAAGAATAGCAATGGATTTCTCTATCTTTCAATTTTAGCAGTTGGTACTATCATATCTATAATATTTACCATGCTAGCACTGATAGGTGTATTTAAGATGATTTCAGCATTGCCACCTATAACAGTGACTACACTCCTACTCTTAGTGGGTTACTTCTTTGTTATAACTGGTCCGATAATAGGAGTAAAGTATAGGCTACCAATAGAGCCAATCTTAACTTTATTTGTAACATTTTTCTTAAGTGGGGCTTTTTTTAAATATGGAAGCATTAGCAAAGATTCTCATTAATCCGCTTGTTATAGCGGTACTCTATATTGCTTGGAGATTTGTGAGAGGCGGTATGGGAAGAAGGCATATTGTCATCCTATTTATTTACCTTTATTTGGTCTCAATTCCATTTACCTCTAAGGTGATGCATATGCTTTGGAGTGTTGATGACACTATAGTTGTTGGACATCAATATGATGCGGTGGTTGTGCTTTCAGGTATTGTTCCAAGTAGGTGTTATCTAGAGAATGATCAAGTGTATGTTGATAATATGTTCATATGTTCAGGTGATTTTAAACGCGCCTATGCTGGACTTGGTTTTGTGAAGAGTGGACAGGCAAATCGTTTTATAATTGGAGATGATAAGTCAAGTGGATTCCATGAGTCTAAAGCGGTTGAAGAGTTTCTTTTGAATAATCACGTGAAACCAGATCAGATTATGATTGTAGGTGAAGTTAAAAACACACGGGATGAAGCTATTAAGATTGAGCAGTTATTTGAAAATGGTGAAATCAATGACTTTATACTAGTAACATCAGCCAAGCATATGCGACGAGCAGCAGACATATTTGCCAGCCGAGGCTTGGCCCCAGCTTTATACTCGACTGATAGGCCGATAAATAGTAGGATAACAGCAGTAGATTTCAAACCACGTAGCACAAGTGGTGTCCATAAAATGCTTTATGAATTTGCAGGGTATATTAAATTTATTTTGAAAAAATGAAAATCGCACACATAATTACTGATCTTGATACTGGTGGAGCAGAGATAATGTTGTATAAGTTATTGTCTTCACTGCACGATGAAGCGCTAAATTCTTCGGTTATTTCATTAATGGGCCGAGGGAAAATTACTGAGCGGATTGAGGCATTGGGTGTTAAGGTTGAGACGTTAGATTTGGGGCAAGGAGAGCGTCCCAGTTGGCAGACTATTAAGAAGCTGAGACAGTTTATGCGATCTTTCAATCCAGATATTGTACAAGGCTGGATGTATCATGGGAATATAGCCGCGACTGTAGCGGTTTTTTTATTTGACCCAATGCGCAGAAAAGTAAAACTATTCTGGAATGTGAGACAGACTTTGTATGATATCAATAGTGAGAAAACCCAGACTCGCTGGTTGATTATATTGGGACGCTGGTTATCTTTTTTTCCACATAGTATTATTTATAATTCAAACCTTAGTGCAGAGCAACATTGCAATGTTGGATATTTGTCAAAAAAAACAAAGATAATCCCTAACGGCTTTGATCTGCAAAAATTTAGACCAGACCGACAGCGTCGTCAGCAATTACGTGAGGAATTAAAAGTTTCTGAAAGTACGGTTTTAATTGGACACATCTCCCGTTTACATCCGATGAAAGACCATGCTACACTTTTGCGTGCAATAGATCGTGTAGTAGATAGTTTATCTAGTACTGGTAGTAAACAAGAAGTGTTGTTTTTATTAATTGGCCAAGGTGTTACGAGCGAGCTAAGTACAAACCCGGCAATTCGTTTTTTAGGGGAACGAGTAGATGTTCCAAGGATAATGTCAGCGTTAGATATAGTTGTTTCTTCCTCAGCCTGGGGCGAAGGGTTTCCTAATGTGATCGGAGAGGCGATGGCATCAGAAGTACCTTGTGTTGTAACCGATGTAGGGGATTCAGCGTATATTGTCGGCAAATATGGACGAGTCTGTTCAGTGGGAGATGATCAATGTATAGCTAGTTCACTCCTGCAGTTAATAGAGAATAAACAAGAGCGAAAAACAGCAGGGAAACAGGCACGTAAAAGAATTAAAGAGAATTATTCGATGGATAAGATTAAAAAAGAGTATTTGAAGGAGTGGGGATTTTGAACAAAGTATTTTTAAAAATCACCAAAATAAATGTGCGGTTTTAGCGGTTTTCTTAATTTTAACCCTAGCTGGGGTGATCCTTTAACTCTACTACAGCAGATGGGAGATCAGCTTACTCATCGTGGTCCGGATGATTCCGGTATTTGGTTTGATAATAATTGTGGCGTAGGGCTTTCTCATCGACGTCTTTCGATTATTGACCTCTCTGCGCAGGGGCACCAGCCCATGTCTTCTACAAGTGGTCGTTTTGTGATTGCTTATAATGGCGAAATTTATAACCATCAGGAATTAAAAAAGGAGTTACTCCAGGCTGGGGTGATTTTTCGT
>Ga0233443_1001458_pt1 | contig 20671 bp, 14 predicted proteins | sample SI_123_September_2_FD_182784 | JGI IMG/M metagenome (GOLD analysis project Ga0233443, IMG submission 182784) | Seawater microbial communities from Saanich Inlet, British Columbia, Canada - SI_123_September2016_200_MG | ecosystem: Environmental > Aquatic > Marine > Inlet | place: Canada: British... | reverse complement strand
CCGATTGTCAGTATGATAGTTCCGTCAGATATAGAACCACTATCTGTTGTGTCGCTCTCAACAAGAACACCGTCAATGTATAGGTGCGCCTCAGTATTGCTAACGCGAACGATATCGTACTTATGCCGAATACCGTCCCTTACGTCTACCCCGGTGGCGATTAAAGCTGTTGTTCCAGACGCGCCAATAATAGCCACCGTTGGAACGCCAGAACTATCGACATACAATTCGACCCTGCGCGAAAAATCGGGGCGACCGATGGAGAATGCTGTTTCGTTGCCTGTACTTGTCTGGCCCCAGATAGCCACATGCACTGCCCCGGAGGCAAGCGCATTATAGTCTGCGTCAGTCGCACGACTAAGATAATTGCTTGTTGAAAACGGGCCATATACTTGAAGGTCTGAACCAGATGAAACAGCGGCACTTGGTACAGTACCAGTCTCAGTCAACGTGTTGGCCTTATAGCTACGATCAGCCGTTTTGGAGTTTGCAAGCCATGCGCCACGAATATCGTTCATCATATAACCGGAGTTATATGTGCGATTTACAATGGCTGATCTGTATTCCCAATAACCGCCATCACGCCCACTAATGTCTGCAAGAGTTAGCCCTGCATCACTAGCAGATACACGAGTACTTCCATGCAAAGCAACCGCATTGCCAGAACCTAACCCATAGAGCAGATCGTTATTTGTTCTGGCCCATGCTGTAGAGTTTGGATCATCAGCCGTAACTACTGATGCAGGACCATTCTCTAAGTATCTGTCACCAGCATCATTATCAGCAAAGGCTATGTGTCCGTCTGTTCCAACAGCAACACCAGTGTTACCTACTGTTCCGGCTCTATGCCAAATGTTACCATCCCATTTAAGGAACGAACCAATGTCTGCACCAGTACCATAACCAACACCAAACAAAGGTATTTTTCCCCCAGTACGGGGATCAGGTGGGGCTTCAGGATCAGTGTTTGCACCAACAGCCGTTACATCGTTATTCGTCAATGCTGGCGTTGTGCTGGTAGACAGTGACCGGGGCCAGCCTGTTGTGGCTTCAGCCCAACTCCCCGTATCGTAGGAATGGACTATGCTAATTCCGTCTTCAGAACCGACGATGATGTAACCCATGCTCTCCGCAATGGACGTTACAGTCGCGGCACCTGTCAGGGTTACGCTTGCAGTAGCCGAGCCACCAACAACACCTGATACGTCAATCTTCCAAAGCTCGACAGTACCATCAGCACCAGCGTCTTTAACTGTGGCTATGTACGTGCCGGAACCGTCTGGCATGACGAATGGTTGTGTGACGGCCACATACGTTCCATCAGTCTCTATGGCCCCGGAGAAGGCCGCTGGATCGCCGCCGACCACTGTGGTACTTGCCAGCGTGGCAGGTGTCACGTAGCGCAGTGCATCCGTACCCGCGTCAACTTCGGCCTGTGTGGCCGTCTCGACTATACCTTCAACCGTTTCACTGGCAGAAGGAGAAGCGGCACCAGCATCACCGGTGCGCGTCCATGCGACATAGGCCTTATCGGCAGCGGTCCATGTCCCGTTGCTGTCGACATGGGTCACTGTCAGTTCAAGGTGGGTTGTGTTGTCTGTGACTGCCGCTGTGATCTTGAACGTGGCGAACGTGGCAGGTGTGCCAGATTTTTTGAACGTGATGTGCGCCTTGTCACCACTGTCAGACGCGCCCCATGTTGCAATGAAGTCAGACACATCAGGGTTGCCGGTGTCGGCACTATTGGCGTCCAGGGTGATCGCTGTTACTGAACCCACCGTAGCGTTGTTAAAGCGGAAATCGCCCGTGCCCGGATCAGCCATTGAAGTCGAGTTATCAAAGGTGAATGGGACTGCAACGGCACCGGCTGCGCTCTCTGCGCTTACAACGTCGGCTGCGGTCAAAACAACGTCGGCGGCGGTATCAATCGTGTCCTGATTTGTCGCGACCAAATCTGCTGCGGTGTCAATCGTGTCCTGATTTGTTGCGACCAAATCTGCTGCGACTGTGACCACATCCGCTGCGGTCAGGACGGCATCTGCCGCCGCTGCGTTCTCCGACACAAGTGCCGCAGCCGCCGATGCCGCAGCATCAGTTGCCGATGAATCGATGTCATCAGTCGAGTTCTCGAGGGCTGTGCCGGCGCTGTTCCACTTCAGGGCCTTCTCGGCTTCTGGTGCCGGCAGATCCCAATCGGTAACCGCGGATTCAGATGTGGCAGACTTCAGGGAACGATCGATTCGCTCCGACAATTGCTGGGAGAAAATTGTCTGCTTGTCGAGATCCGCGTTGACTGCCGCCGCGGTAAAGTCACCGCCCGTCGTATAGTCAGATACCCGGGCGATGGGAACCGCAGAGATGATAGTCACAATGTCTGTCGTTAATGGCGACGATGTCAGGGTGATCGAGCCGGTGCCATTGGCGTTCAGCGACACAGTGTAGTGTGTGGTGATCGTCTTGAGCGTTGAGTTCAGGTAGACAGCCAGATCTGTGTCGGCCAGTACATTGAACGTGAACGAATAAGGGCCGGTGTCTGTTCCACCAACCGTGTATTGAACGCGACGGGTGACCGCCGAGATAGGGATATCAGCCATTGTTCATCGCTCCTGTCGTACCATATAGCATGTGGACGCTCTTGATAAAAGAAATCATTGTATTGGTGCCTTGCCGGTTACATCCCTGATTCCGTTGCGCTCATCAACCCGGGCCCTGAGATCCGGGTCCATCTCGAGGAGATATTTCCTTGCATTCGACCAGTACACTGAATCGATCGCCCTCAGTTCTGTAATGCGGAATCCGGGCAACAGATCCTGATACTCAGGCGACAGGATCATCTCCTTCAGATCCTCGAGCAAGTTGCCGCCGTCTGGTGGATTGTTGGCCAGAAGCACCAGCATGTTTTGTTGCTTTCCTGTCAGCTTGATACCCTCGATCGATTTCGGCACCCGACTTAATCCAAGGTTCAGATCGGACATCTCATCATCGACCATTTGATATTCATCGATGCGAATCTTGATGGGCGATGCCAGTTCCCAGACTTGCCCGTCGCCTTCCATCCGGGGAGTGCCCCAACGATCGAGCGCCGGCTCCATATCTTTCGAGAAAAACGGGCTGCGCGACCGAGCCTTTTGCAAGGCCTCATAGAAGCCCCGGACAAGTGGCGCGACATTGGTGTCTGTCGGCAGAGTGTTCTTCTTGGTCGGGTCAAAGTAGCGTTCGATCGACGCAGTGAAGGAGCCTGTAGGGAGCGGCAGCGCAGTGATGGCTGCACTTCCGACTTGCTTACCTAACAGTTCCTGTAGTCGCTTGAACTTGGCCTCGCCGCCTTCGTACTCGGAGCCAAAGATCTCAGCAATCGAGAACATGCCCTGAAGCATCGGCAACTGCCCGACATAATTGTAGTTCGACATCGCCGCTGCCGCAGCCAGTGAACTGATCATGTCCTCATCATCACTATGCCTGGCATACCATGCGAAGTCTGCCGCAACGGCTAACACTCCCGACAGCGGATCGAACCGGCTGTATGTGATCGACTTGCGTGTGCCGTCTTCCATCTTGACTGAAAAGCTGTACGGCTGGTGATGACGCAACCAAGCCTCCCGAGCCTTGGGATCTGATGGCCCATGCCCCGTCATCAGGACATCGTCGCCCTCGGCACCGTAAGAGTAGCCGGCAAACGCAGCCATGATAGTCGAGCCCAGAGCCATCTTCGACATTGCCATATCAGCCTCGGGACCGCCGGCCTTGATGGCCTTCCAGAAAGATGGCAGCAATGGTGCCGACAAAACATTTCTCGACATCACTTCGCGCATGATGTTGGTTGGCGTCTTGTAAAATGGGACAAAGATCTTCATTGCAGGATGGCTGAAGAACCCCTGCAACTGACCCAGAACGCCCTCCAGATCCTTCTGGAATGTCATTAGCTGCCCATAGTCCTTCATGGTCGTCAGAAGGGCTTCATCAGGGTTCTGGATAGCCTGGACGATCGATGCCCTGACAGTCGCCTCATCCGCGCCTTGCGCCTTGAGATCGAGGGCCCGTCTGACTGCGGTTGTGTATTGAGCTACCCCCCGGGCACTGCCCTTGAAAAATTCATCTTCAGTCAACAGGAACCGGCCAGCAATGCGGGTGATCTTGCCGAGCATATCAACCGCCCAACCGACCGCGGCATCCGGGTCCAACTCAAGGTTCTCTGCCGTGATAGCCTTGCGGGTCCGGTAGTCGATCTTCGACACTAAGTCGCTCGGATCCTCAGTAACAAATGCCTTGGCCGCAGCCCTCATACTGGCGTTGAACGACATCATCATACCGGCCGGAATCGCGAGGGCCTCGGTCATGTAGACACGGCTTTGATTGGAGCCGGGGATACTTGTTCTGGCTGCACCAATTGCGCCGGCAATGAACCGTTCAGGGATTGAGTAGATCTGGAAGCCGGCATTGCCCAAGACGTTGACCATGTGTGTGGGGATGCCAGACAACAGTCCATTCATGAAAGATTCCATGAAGACATCGACGCCCTTGTTGAACCACTTCGAGAATCCAGACGCGACCTGTGATTGCTGGTCCGGGCGCAACATCATATAGGCTTGGCCCCGTGCCATGATCGTCTCGATGCCGCCCATGTTGGCGATGATGTCCTCGGGTGACATGCCCTCGATGTTTGGCATCTGGCCGAACATGCCGGTGACATCATCGGCTGATGGCATCTGGTTGGCTTGCATGATCTTGCTGAAGTTAGTCAGGACAGCCATCGTTCTGGCTGCTTCAGTCTTGGCGCCGACCAGTGACGTTGTCAGGGCACCCTGTAGATTGATGGCCAGTAGAAAGTTGAGAGCGGATGCATCAGTCGGGTCAGCAATCATGTCATCATATGCCGACTTCGCTGTCAGTAATGCCGATGCCTGTGTGACCAGAGCCTTGTACATTTCCTCGGCGTTAAAGACTTCCCCGGGCTGCTTGTTCAGCAACCGCATGGCCATGTCCTTCAGGCCGATCTTCTCCGCAGCGTGACCGATCTCCTCGATGGTCATCTTGCCGCGTTTCATCTGTTCGATGGCGACAGAGTTGGCTCCGACGATCTTCGCCTGAAATGCAGCCAGATTCCCGTTGAAGGCATCGGTCATCTGATCGAGATTCATCGGGAAATAGTTCAGGCCTGTGGCCCCCGGCTTGCCATCCATGCGCGGGATCGCAGCCTCGAACATCATCATTTCGGCATCAGTAGCTTGTCGAACCAGAACAGCGCCATCGACGCTCTGGACCGCCGCCTTCTCATCGAGGGCCAGGTCATCGCGGACTGTGGCCCCGGGCAGCGCCGGCTCACTCGGGTTGGGGGTAGGGAGCGCCTGTGTGGGGGCAGGGGCTGCTTGTGTGGGGGCAGGGACAGCGTTGTCTACCTGTGGGCCCAACATGTCCAGACCAGCCTTGATGGCGTCAGTGACGACACCAGCGGTCTGTTGACCAGCCGGTGCGTCCTGCGCGGGGATGTCTAGTTGGAGTGGCGCCTGTGCCGGATCTCGGAGTTCACCGGCTGCGGTGACTTCTTCAGGCGCAATGGTATCAGTAGCCATTATTCACTTCCCCCTTTGGGGCAGTGGAGCCCTGTTTCTTTGCTAGTGCGTCTGCCCGTTTTTGCCACTTGGGGAGAAGTTTCTCGAACTTGGCATCGACGCCTTTGCCGATGTCATCGAAAGCCTTCTCTACCGAGGCGTGATCACTAAGTCGCTGCCGAAATCTTTTGCGAACTGTCGATGCTCTTCCTCGGACGCTAGATATTTCGACCCCATCAGGGAGCTTTGACTTTGTGACGGGGAGCTTGCTTGTTGCCCCGTTGAGCCAGACTTCGATTTGCTTGTCGGTGACTGAGTCGCCTGTGATGGCTTTGACTTGTTGTCTGACATCGGTTGTCCACTCCCTTAATGTAGCGTCAATGATCGCATTATACGCCGTTTGATCGCCCGGGTCTTCCACATAGTTCTTGCCGTACTCTGATTTGAATGCAGCCCTGAACGCTTTGGCGTTCTTTATATTGTGCTTTTTGGCCATAATGTCAACGGCGGCATCCAACTCTGCTGCTGTCGGGCCGACTGCATTTCCAGCGTCATCGAACTTGGGATTGATGTCAAAAACCAAGCTCCCCGGGTGTTTCGCGGCGGATACCTCGAACCCAGCCCCGAGGGCGTCAGCGAAGTCTCCGATCATATCTTTGGGCACTGCGCCCGAATGGTCGAACATCACAGAGGCGGTTTCAATGGCTCCAGCCGGCAGAGGATCTGTCTTGCCGATACGATGGATCTCTGCCGCAGCCATTGCCTTTTGTTTCAGGCCCTTGCCGGCGACAGCATTAAAGTAGGCTATCTGGTCAGGCGTCATGTCCTTGAGAGGGATTCGGATGTTCGCGCCGACAGCCCCCTCGAAGGTGCCAGAGAAGGCAAATGGATCCGCGCCACTGGCGGTATTGATCCGGGTCACCTTGTCTGAAGAATTAGTCGCAACCCTGACGGCCTTCTCCCAAGCAGTCGCGCCTTGGCCTGAATTGTACAGGGCACTGGCCAGTGCCCCTTCGTACTCTTCGACCGTCTTTGCGTTGCCGGATTCGACTGCCTGTGAATATGCCTTGTGTGCAGCCCTGCCGTTTGCCGTGAGCAAAGTACCGAACTCGACTGTCGCCTTTGGCGCAGATCTAAATGCCGGCGTTGTCGGGCGCAGGGCGTCAGCGACTCGGGGGTCCATCAGGATCTTGTCTGTGATCTTTCCGCCCGGGACACTGATGCCAGCATCCTCGAGCCTTGCGACGATCTTGCTCCATTCCCCGGCGTAGTCTGATCCATCGATGTCGGACGCAGCTTTCGATGTGTCGATGCCGTCAGCGGCTGATCGTGCTTGTACCCAGCCCCGGGCCTGTAGTTGCCAGCTTTGATGCCTGACATCGCCCTTTTTTGCACCGACGTTTGTGAGGTCTCGAAGCTTGTTCATGTACTTGCCGAACACCTCATGAAGCGACTGGTTCGCCGTCATCAGTTTGCCGTCGATACCAAACATGTCACCGACCCAGACATCATTTACGCTGATGGGGTATCGCGTCTGGACGCCGCCAACCATCGCGAGGGTGTCAGAGAACATCCCCGTCTTGTTGCCGAGGGCACTTGAGATCTCTGTGCCATTTCTCATCAGGGCATCTTCGACAGACTTCTGAATCGTCAGGTCGACATCGACAGGGACGCCACGTTTGCGCTGGGAGAGAACGGCCAATGACCGTTGGAGATTCTCGAGGGGCTTGGCCCGTGCAGATGTCGCGCCGATCAGGTCGACAAACATCATGAACTCATTGTGTGTCAGATCCGGCAGTAACTTCGCGAACTGTTCGCCAGACAACTCATACCAAAGCTGTGACCGGAGAGGCAGACGCAATGCCTTGTCCCAATCGTTTGCCTTGAACGCTGTCCATGTTGCGCCGGTTCTCTCGACTGCGTCCCGAGCCGCGGCACTGACCTCTGCCAGTGTTTCGTTCCAGATACGATCGAGATCTGTGTCCTTGAATGTTGCGCCCGGGCCGCGCTTGGCCAGTTCTTTTGGCGTCAGGGTTGACCACTCTTTGCCATTGGGCATCCCATGCCGGAAGACGCCGCCATCGACGCGCTCTGCCTGTGGAATAATTGTATCGAGGCGCTGGGCTACTGTGACGCCATCCTTGACTGTTTCAGCCCTTGCCGCCGTCAGTTCATCCGGTGTCGGGGCCTTGCCTGTTGGCTGCATATCCTGGCCCATTTTGACCCTGCCGCCGGCACCCATCCCCGGCAACTTCACTTCACCGCTTTCATCAGCCATCATTTTGACAAACTGCTTAATGAGGGCCTGACCGCCGGAGCTTTTTCTCGCCATCGATGCCAACTTGACAACGCCGTGTATCGCTGGCCCCGCGATAAGCCCCGGGACGCCGGCAATCAGTCGTGCCTTCAGCTTGTCGATGTCGCCGTTCTCATCCTTCATGAACTCTGTCAGGGCCGCAGCGCCTTCTTTAGACGCAACTGATCCGAATAATTTTACAAGTTGCTCCGCCTCGACTTCCGATGAGGTGACGATGTCGCCCACAAACCCGCCGACAACGTCAGCGAGAATCGGGCCCATGCCGGCGGCCTTTGCCAGCTTGATGGCTGGGATCATTCCCGGCAAGACCTGACTGATTCCTGACACAAGGCCGAGCGTCACGCCTTCAGGCTTGCCCATTGTCAGGGGGCCTTCAGTCCCGCCCTGAATCCACTTGCCGAACACATCCATAGCCTGTTTGACGTTGGTGACAGGCTGGCCATCATCAGTGACCCAACCACCGGGGATCGGCAGCAATTCATTGATGTTGCCAAGGCCGGTAGACAGGCCATGTGCGATGGCCTCGGGAACGCCGACTGCAACATCTCCCCATGTCTGTTCTGTAGGCAGGGGCTGTTGGTTCTCGATGCCGACAGGATCGATGTCAGGGAACTGCGGCGTGTAGTAAACGGCGCCGTGTTCGTTGGTGTTCAGTTGGAGAGGTACGTTCATCTCGGCAGCAACACCTCTCGCAGCCTGATCCTGCAACAAGATCTCATCGATATTTGCCGCCGGATTGACGCGAGGCTTCGAGGCCGACATCCGCAGTGGCGTCAACGTGCCGTCTTGCTGTACTGCCCGGGTTTCTCCGATAACGTCTTCAGGGGCTTGGTCGAGGTCGCTCATTTTGCAGTGCCCCATTTGTTGATTGTTTTTACCGCCCTCAAGGCCCTCTGATAGTCGAGTATCTTGACAGATCCGAATGGTTTGATTGTTCCGTTCTTCAGGCCCTCTGTAGTCTGTTCAACAATCTCGACAGAGTTGAAAAGAGGGATCGATGCCAACGTCTCTCTGGCCTCTTCAACCATAGCGGCGTGGATTCGGCCCTGTTCGTTTTCGATCTCGGTTTCTACCACAACCATCAGGTCGGCCTCAGGATCTGCGGATGCCAAATGCAGCTTGGCCATCACTCGCTCATACAGGCGCAAGGCTGCGTCATCTTCCGGCCCCGGGTTAATCCGGTTCATGGCAGTATTGTATCGTGTCTTGCTCTTCAACTCAGCCTGTGCCGCCTTGAATACATGCGACCGGGAAGCACTCAGATTTTGCATCAAATGTTTGCCGGTTCCAGTCGTCAACGTGCCGTCCTTCATGGCAGAGATGATGTCATATTTGATGTAGGTTCTCTGGGTAGGGTCTGTTTGCCCCTCGGCAATGCGGAGAGAAATGTCACGCACAATCCCGGCATCATCAGTTCCGGCATCACCTGATTTGGAGAGCAAGGGAATCAGTCTGCCAGCGGTGTCCGGGTCTACCACGGTCAACGTGTCAATGATTGTTCTCATCGTCCCGTGGTCGCCAGTCAGAAGAGCGGAATAGAAGTTTGTTGTGTGCATTTCAACAACAGCATCATGAGCGTCATCGATGACCTTTTGCCTGTCTTCCTCGATCGACTGCTCTCTGGTGTGCGCGGCCCAGATGTCAGTTTTCAATGTGTTTTGCTTGCTGGCCGGCAGGGACTCAAATGCGTCCATTACTCCTTCAGGAGCCGTGCCCTTCGACAGCTTGCTGAAGGCTTCCAGAGGACCACCGGCTTCACTGCCCTGCGACCACTGGGTCACCGATGTGATGAGCGCATTGTCCAGGCGTTTCTGGAATGTGGTTTTGTAGGCTTCGATGGTCGAAGTCGGGACGCCTTCAACAGTCATGTTTAAGACTTCACGCTCTAGCATACTGGTGGCATGTTCAGCGATGCCGACGTCTTGCCGCGTCTTTGAGTCTCCAACTACATATCCAGCGACCTCGGGCAGGATGTTGTGCGCTCTGGCAACCGCCTTGGCCCGACGCTGCTTGGTGTCTTTGCTGTGCCATTCCCGGCTGTAGGCGACCAGTTGATTGTTGAACTGGTTGCGGAGATCGATGTCGAGTTTCGCGGCACCCGCCTGAGAGACACTGGCCAGAGATCCCGTGTAAGATTCCAGAACATCATTCAGTCTTTTTTGCAGCAAGTCCGGCTTGATCTCGCCATCCGACATGAAGGCCTTGGTGACCTCGCCCAGTGCGGCTTCCCGGGCCAGAGATCCATAACGTGCTTCTGTCAGTTTGAGCGATGACGCATACGCTGCCTGTTCCTGAATGTTGATCGAGCCAGCATCGCCGGGGAGCGTTACGCTCTGCCCGTGTTTCTTCGCCCACTTGATTTCTTCGATCGATGGCGCGTTCTGAACGCCGGCTGCGGCACCCTTCGCCTCGGCCTGTGTGCCGGCGACCTTGAACATCGTTTGAGACATCTGGCCGATGCGCTGCGACAGGCTGTTGGCCATGTTCGCGGTCGCAGCCAGAAGGGGGTCTGGGCCGGTTGGCATCGAGACGCCGGGGAGCGAGATCGGCGCAACGCTGCCGAGCGAGGACTGTGGCTTGAGGAGATCCCGCGCTGCCATTATGCCGGCTTTCCGAGGACGTTGCCGGTTGCCGAGGTGCTAGACCCAAACGCTCCGACCTGTGCGCCTGACATCATGCCTTGGCCCATGACGGCCATTGCGTTGAATACACCAGTGCGTCGTGCGACAGGGGCACCGGCTCGAAGCCGCGCAGCCTGATCATTTTGCAGGGTTGCCTGATATCCAGCCATGCCGCGGGTGATGGTTTCGTTTGCCGACGCTGTCGAGACATCTCGAACGCCGATCGAAAGGATCTCATTATTGATCGAGGAGATCGATCCGCTGTCGGCATCGATGTGCCCCGCACCCGCACGGGCATTGTTCGAGGCCATCGCCCTCAAGACATTATCGAGAGAGGCAACCGCCTGTCGTTTATGCTGCAAGGCGTTCTGGCGCCCAGCCAACTTTGTGACCGATGACTGTGCATCGACCGCGTTGGCTTGGCCTTCCATCGATGCCGCCTGTGCCTTGCCGGCTTGGTACTGGCCGACAGCCGAGGCGGCTGTCATGGCTAGTGCAACATATGGGACCGCTGCGACCATTATTGACCTACCGATACTTTGTACTCGAGGGCGAGCAGCGTCATGAATAACGGCTCATCCTGAGTGACTTCAATTTGGCCCTCATAGTCGTATCCGAGAAAAGGGCCGGCGCGTTTTGTTCCTGTGAAAAATGCGATGCCGGAATCGAGAGACATGTTATCGAGGCGCCGGAAAGGTACAGCCTCGCCATTCACAGTGATCGCTTGCGTGTCATCAAGAATGATCGATGCCTGGACGATCCGTTTCTTGAACCCGATGATCGGGCCAGACTTCAGGTGCGTCTCAACCGGCATGGTGCGAAGGAGCGGCGTTGTCTTTGTGGCCCCGTCCGCGAGTGCATCAGTAAATGTTGGGTATTCCAGACCGGCTTCGATGTATGTTGTCGCGACACGGTCGGTGACGATTTCGCCGGAACCATCGACAAGCTCATCAGTCAGGATGGCATCGTCTGCGATGACTTTGATCGTCTCAGCCTCGAGGTGCGTCAAGCCCGTCATCGTCGTTGTCCCGGGCAGAGATCCGCCCGAATACTGGACTGCGGAATCTGTTGTGTAATTGCTGTCGAACAGTTCGACATAATAAACCGTAGAACTGTTAATCTCACGCTCGACAACCATGTAAACCAGCGGCGTGTCCGCGTCCTCGACAGCGACATCGAGGTAGCTGCCCTCGGTAGACAGAAGGCTGGGAGCGATGACGTTTTGCGTCCGCAGAATCGTGAAAGCAGCCATCGTGCCATCGTCGCCATTAACGACCAGAAGCAGATCGCCCTCATCCACGTTGGTGCCCCGGCGCATGGCCATGTTGGTGGGCCCCTGCAACAAGTGGGAAGACAACAGGCTGACATCGTTGGCGATGTAACTGCCTTGTGTATCTGTGAACAGGAACTCTCTGATCGCCTTGCCACCGCGCTGGAGAAACAGCGTCCCGCCCTCGGTACTCTGGGGCCGGATTCCGACCTCGGATCCGCGGCGGGTTGATGGCTTGGGAATAAAGTTGGACGGTGTTAGTGGGGCACCGTCCAACTGGGGCAAAATGAACTCAGTGCCCGTTGTGAATATCTGTAGATCACGGCCAGAGTGAATCGCTGTCACAGCGTTGACCAGATCTGTATCGATGGTTGCCTCGAGGCCCTCATCATCGAGAGACGCGGCCTTGTCGAAGTTGAAATATTCTCCGACCTTCGAGCCCCAGACGGTTGTCGGCAACGACTTGGACCCCCCGATAATCAGACGGCCCTCATGGAAGGTCGCGGTCCTCGGGTAGCCTTTGCTGGCAGACCATGCGTCTTCCCAGCCACCTTCGAGCGTCCATGCCGCGGACGCGATAGCCGAGGTGTCGAAGAATGGAACCAGCGTCACACCAGTGACCACAGTCGTAGATGTGAACCCTGTTATCCTGACACGCCCGAACCCGTTATCGACATAGATCTGATCTCCTACATCGCCGGCAACGAACACACCAGCCGATGCTGTGAGGGTTACGTTGCCCTCGGTCACATCAGGGGTCAGGGTTGCCGCAGGGGCCGTCTCAGATGCCGTGAACAAGTACAGGGGGGTGAAGTCCCAAGTGATGGCAGAGATCGTCCAAGTGGTGTGAGAACCGCCTCGAACGATTTGCTGTGGAATCAGGTCTTCCTGAAACAGCAACAAGGTATCGGCGGACTGTGTCCAGTACAAAGATGATAGTGAGGCCGACGCGATGGTCGTTACCAGATAATCGTTGCCGGATCCGTTGATGTTAGTCTGAAGGACGCCTTCCTTGTAGACATACATCCGGTTATTCACAAACAACAGCATATATGTCTGTGTCGTTGAGAACGAGAAAGGCACAAGGCGAACGCCGGATTCAGGTGTAGCGGCACTCGGGATGGTGTGTTCGTATCTCATACCCGGGCGCCGTTCAGCGATGCCCTGCGGCTTGATGATGACGTTCCGCGCACGTTCAAGTGCGGATTCATATTGCACGATGTCGATCCTGCCCCGGAGTTCAGGGTTGATCTCACCGACTGCAAAGTTTGTTTGAACCTTGATCGATCTGGACATTGATTAGCTCAACGTCTGTCTGGCATCGATGAGCGGGTAGTCCTGAATAAATGATGAGGGCTGGCCCATGCCATCGATGGCTGCGGCCTGTCGGAATTGACCGCCTCGACCGCCCTCCGATGGGTTGCCGATCGCGATGCGTTCCCAATGCTGGCCTTTAGAGATCTGGTCAGTGACGGGCTCGGCCAAGTGCATGGCCATCAGGTATTTTAGCAGCAAGACAAAGTGCGCCGGCATGTCGGCTTCATCAGTCTGGTACTGATAATCGATGACGATGATCGACTGATCTGTCAGGACCGCGGCCTCGTACAATTCCCACCCTGATGTCAGGGGGGTGACGCCGGTTGATGTGGAATTGAAGACGGCCCGAGGCGCTAACGTCAGGCTGTCAGATGGCATCGGGTAAGCGTATGTCCATTCGTTGATCGGGGCAGTGACCGACTGGGCCAAGACCACTTTCTTCATCGAGAACGACCAAGGATACATCGACAAGGCTTGGGCCCTGATGTCCGAGTAGATGGCATCACAGATACCTGCCCGGGCAGTGCCGTCGCTAAACGAAGAAATCTCGGCTTCTCCGAGGAGTAGCAGAGCATGAGCGCAGATTGATACGTCTGTGTCACCTAGAGCCATCGAGATCTCCGGTAAAAGGCTGGGGGGCCGAAGCCCCCCGACCAGTTTTAGTTAGTCACTGTCAACGACAGCCATTGCGTTGCCGTCAGCAACATCCACTACGCCGGAAGCGTTGGATACGACAACATGCCAAGAGGCTGTTGCTGTTCCGCTAGTGCTTGCGAATGAGTAGATCATGTCTCCGACTGTGACATCGTCGGACACATCGTTAAAATAACCGGCGCCATCAACGTCTGTAAGTGCGTCAGTCGTTTTGTAGCTCCAGAGTGCGGGGGCATTGCCTCGTTTGGCCATGCCGCCCAGTGGTTGCCAATTTGCTCTTGCGAAAGCCATTTTGAACTCCTTTGTTCAGTTCAGTTCAGGTTGGTCTGGCGATTACTCGCGAGCCGTGATGATAACGATGCCTTCGTCGTCGATGGCGACGGCACCGGCAGACAACATGCTTGCGACCAGCCAAGAAGTCTTCTCGGGGATCCAATCGATGTTTGTCTTTTGGGCGATGCCCTCGGCGTAACCGAGTGCAGATTTGTGCCAGGCAAAGCATGTCCGGTCAGACGAACCATCGATTGCCAAACCACCTTCGTCGCGGTCACCAAGTGAGATGACGTTGAAGCCGAGGTAGTGAGACACTTCGCCAGAAACCAACGCCTTGACGTTGTTGTAATCGGCAGAACCGACTTCAGTTTCGGACAGAAGATTCGACAGGCCATCGGCACTGATTGCCATGTGGCGGTCAGCTTTCGGTACGTTGGCACCATCCATCAGGCGCTTGGCCTCACGCAGCTTGGCTACGTTGATGTTGGTGTCTGTACCACCGATGTCGTTTGACACGGTCAGGGATGTGCCAGACGCAGCCAAAGCGTCGAGCTTCAGTTGATCTGCGCGGCGACCAATGGCGCTACCAACGGCCTGAACAAGTTCAGCGCGTTCTTGGTAGTTGACTTTGGCCTGATTGAAGATATCCGAATATTCGGGAGCGATGTAGTCGGACAGTGTCGCCGTCGCATTTGTGTGTACGAGGTTCAACGGTACGACATCAGTCTGAGGTGTGCGAACAGTCGCAACGCCTTTGCCGAGTTTCGGGAATTGCACGGTGGATCCGATAACACCGGAACGTGCGCGACATGTGCCCATCAGGTCTTGACCGGCCTGATATGCTTGCTTCACTTCGCTGTCGAACAGCGTGATGAAGTTGGTAGATAGGGATACAGACATTACCTGTTTCTCCGTTCAAGTTTCAATTGAACGCGACAGGTGGGAGACAAATATCTCAGGCTGTTGCTTGCGGGTAAGATCCCCGCCGGGACCGGATGTTACATCCATCAGACCAGTTCAGGCAGAGCCTGAGTTAGGGTCAAACAGAGTAGGCCCAGAAAATTGCTCCGCTGTCAACAAGCAATTTCCCGGGTCTAGCTATTGGACGGGCCGATCAAAATGGTGAGGAGCTAGATCCGCCAGTAGGATTCATCCGCTCGACCATCTTGTAGACCTTGTTGCGATAGGCCTCATCAGTCTGGTATCGAGGATCTGCGATGGCTGAATTGACATCATCCTGCGTCGGGATCTCGCCGCTGTTGGCATCGATGCGGACAGGGACAACTTGCTCCCCATACATCGATCGTAATTTGTTGAACACGCGGATCCCGGCTGCGGTCCCGCCCATGATCTTCATCTCTTCAAAATCATCGGCTGAGATCTGGCCCTTCTCGGCAAGGCCCTGCATCCACTTGACTGTGCCGGTGACGATCTCGGCGCCGTTCTGCCCCAGCTTTGCCAGTTCAGCTTGCTGGTCGAATGGCTCCTCGACTTCGCCTTCGCCCATCAGTTCGCCGCGGTTCTCGAGATACATTCCGAGAACGGCTTCGTAATCGTCCTGCGACATGCCGCGGTCTTTTGCCATCTCGTTGAACTTCCCGAGCATTGGGTCATCGGCTGCGACTTGGTCGCCCAGGAATTTAGCATCGTAACCATCTTCAGGAACGATGTGTTTGCCGGATCTCATCTTCTTGAAAAGTTCAGCCTGTGATTTTGCAAGGGCCTCGAAGTCAGCGCCGGATTCATCGCTATAGAATTGATCCGGGAGCCAATCAGGTTTCTCACCTGTGCTTGCCGGATCGATGTGGCTTATCTCGCTGGCCTCAGTATCGGCGGCTGCGACTGCTTCTTCTGTCTCAGGTTTGGCCCCGTCGAGAAGACCTTCGAGAGGTGCTTCCATTTGGGCATCCGCGACATCGGACATGTTGTTCTCCTTATTTGAGCATCAGGTTAGCGCGACGGTTCTTCGCCGGCTTCTTTGCGGGTTTCTTCGCTACGGGTTTTTTCTCGGGGTTCTTCTCGGGTTTCTTCACAGTTTCGCCCTTTCGATTCGCGACTTTATTTCTCGAACGAGAGTATTTTGGCCCTCTCGAAAATAGCCGTAAGAGTGATCGTATCCCGGCGCCCATGAAGGCTGGGCGAGGTATGTTGCTTCGAGCCATTCCATCAGGGCCTTTCCTTCATCGGTCGCGAACGCACGGGCGACAGTCTTGTCTTCCTCGGCCTGATCTGTGGCCAGATGGGGAAGGGGCTCGGCGGCTTGGGCCTCGAGGCCTTCCCACCCGGGGGTGTTTATATCGCTCATTTTTTGGATCTGTTCCTGTGTTTCGACATCACGCGAAGATTCCGCCGGCTGTTGTTCATTGTGTTGTGATCCTTGTGATCGACATCCTTGCCGTCACCCTTGCGAACAGCGCCGGCACGTTCGAGCAAACGCCGGCCCTTGTTGCGGCCAGCCCTGCGCTTCTTCTGCGCCGGCTTCGCGTGATAGTCGGCGTATTCCTTTTTGTAGTTACGCGCCACCGACGCCACCTTCCGGTGCCGGTTGTCCAGCCTGTGTCGCGAGGTATTGGCCGACCAGTTCCTCGGTTTCTGCGCGCTCATCATTTGTTGTACGCAACTCCTGTGGAACACCCAGCTTGTCGCCAATGAAGTCTGCGACAGCTTCCATGTTGACAGTCGCAATGCCGGTTGGGCCCATCTGTGTGGTGATGCCCAGCCACTGCATAACGTCTTGGATCTCATCGAGGTTCTGGGCCTGTGCCAGAGGTGATACAGGCACGATGCCGACCTCGAGGCCGTTGACCTTGAGGGGCAGATTGATCAGGCCCTTCTCATCCATAATGAACAGGGAACGGCGCACAATCGGCACCATCGTCTCTGTGATCAGGCGACCAAATGCAGACCCGAGGTTTGTTGCCAGTTCGCGCATACGCTCCACGATCTCGGTCGCGGATCTCGCAGATGCCGAGTCAGGTGGAAGGCTGTCATCGAGCATCACCCGTTTGATGTTGAGGCGCAGATCCTGAATGATGATCTGCGACAACTGGACATCACCGGAGCGCGGCAGGGGCATGAGAGAGGGCCCCTGCGGCCCACCGTTACGAGCGACAGGGAGGACAGCGCCCGGGACGATCCTTACAGTCTGGGTGTTGAGAACGCCGTCATCCACCGCGGTGTAAACGCCGGCGATGTTGATCGATGCGTTCTTGAGCAATAGCTCGAGGGTCTTGTTCAGGGTCTTGATGTCGGGCAGGGCTGAGATCAGAGGACCGCGGCCGTATGTCTCGCCGGCAACTTTCATGAATCGTGAAATCACCCACGGTGACATCTTCAGTTTGCGATAGACCAAGACCTGCGCCTCGGAATCATCGCCGCCTTTCCATGTTACGTAGTAGCCATAGCCGCCATCCTCGACATCGATGACGGTTGCCTCTTCGAGGTTGACCATCTCGGACGGCTTGTCCTCGATCTGTTGGGCGAGGGCATCGGGGATCTTTGCATCTTTCCACTGTCGGGAGATCGCATCTCCCATGACACGCATCTTGCGGAAAACATTTTCGACGTTGCCGTTAGGGCCTTCTTCGAGGGCCAGCAAATAAATCGGCACGGCGTCGAATCTGATCGGCTGTAGGTCATCTCCCGGCTGGATCAGCATCGCACCTGTACCGACGCACATGTCCATCAGGAACTCGCCCATCGCCAAGTCGAACGCTGTCTGGCGCAGGATGCTGAAGAACTTGTCGCCGTGTGTCTGGAGAGCGCCGGCAACTTCTGGTTTCTGTGGTGGCGGGATGTCAGTGCCCGGGGCCAGAACCATCCACTGCTTGTCAGGCGGGAACAGGCCAGACTGGATCCGGTTGGCGAATCTCTGGGTGGAGTGAATCGCCGTCGAATCAAAAACCTTCAAGCCCTTGGACCGACCGCCGAGGCCACCTTCCCAGTTGCCGTCAAACAGGTTGCGCTGTGGCAATGCGTATTCGTAGGCCTCTTCATACAGGCTGCGCCACTGATCCTTTTTTGCCCATGCGGCAGTTGACCGTTTCCGCAGAATATCGGCTTTGATCTCGGCCATTACTTGCCGCCCTTCTTCCGGTTTTTCGGATTACGCTGAAAACTCATACAGTGTTCCGCCTTCTGACAAATCCGGCGCCCGGGCCGAGGCTTGTTGTGGTGCCGAGGGATGGCCCTGTCGGTGTCGATGTCTGTACGCCATCGGCAGTGGGGCCAAGGAAACCACCGTTGATCAGCGGCCTTGATTTCTTCTTTCGCCGAGCCTGTACCGCTGCGGCCTGTTGTTCCGGAGAATCCGGGGCAGAGATTGTTTGCTGTGCCGGTGCGACAGGATCTGGAACCGGCGCCGGGGCAGGGGCGGGAGGTTGAGCCAAAGGCCCGTCACCATTTCCGCCGCCGCCGGGGCCGGTTTCGCCGGCAGTGTTGCCGCCTGAATTATTCCCACCACTACCACTGAACATGCCGTGGGCATCTGGAGACTGGACGCCAAAAGCGGCTTGGGCGATAGCCATCGCTGTTGAACCCGGGAAAGCATTTGCAAGGCCCAGACGGCCAATGTTTTCAGCCGCCATCTCAGAGAAACTCTGTTCACTAAAATCTACGACTTCGTTTGCGGGGCCTCGGATGCTACCGTCCTGATTGACGGTGACGCCGACTTGATCCATGTCCTCGTTTGTGGCCATAACGCCACCTGTCTCCCCCCCGGGGCCCGGGCCGGTCATGTGTTTGTCGGCCCGAACGTATTGCCATCAACAACGCCGAGGGCGGGGATGGGTCTGTTCTGATTGATCAGTGGCCGGCGACGGCGACGGGCCGTCACTTTCGACTTGATCTGGGCAAGTTTGGATTTTTTCTGTTGATCGAGGGACGCCTCTTGCTGTTCAGTCGCCTCAACGACTTCAGGCGCAGCCTGTTCAACTTTTGGCGGGGCCGGTGGTGCCTGAATCTTTGGAGCGAACATGCTTCCCATCGAATAACCTCGCATAAACTCTGTGGTCGGAGCCGTCTACGCCAAACTCGCGCAGGTAGCCTTCTTCCTCAAAGTATGCGGCCTTGATCCAACGGTCAGCCCTGACATTCTTTGTGTTCACGGTTGCCGAAACCCGTCGAAGCTGGAGTTCTGAGGCAATTACCTCAAAGGCGCGTAGTGCTGACCTATGGAAGGTGTGGCGGAGGGACGATACTGCCTTCGATGGGACCAGCCACGCCTCACCGACGCCAGTCCAGTAGAGCATGATCCCGGCACAGGCAATCGGCTTGCCATCCCGGACCCACGCATACGCCGGCCCCCGGGCTGCATTGTTCCGCAGGACAGCTTCGTAGTCGTTCAACAGCTTGTAATAATCCAGATCCCACTCTTGCAGATCCATCAGACGCAACAAGACAGGGTCAAACGGCACCAGCTTGTCCCGGACCCCATCGAGGCCAATCACCCGACCAAGCAGATCGCAGTCATTCAGCAAAGACATCGAAATCCATCGCGGCAACAACAGGCCGTCCATTCCCCATCGGGCGACGGGTCATCCGCTTATGCTCTCCACCGCCCAGGACTAAATACCCATACGCATCGCCAACGTGACTATGCTCATTTTTATTCGGTACATCGCGAAACCGCTCCTGCCCCGCACCCATCGCAACCCGGGAAAAGTGATATCCCCCACCAAGCGACTTCCGCGTCCGGTGACAAGTCTTCGCAATCAACAGCCCCGGTTTCTTATCGACAAACCTCAACATCGGTGCAGCCATCGCCTCGCGCCGAGACTTCCAGTCATTGGTCGCAGTCGGCCGAGCCATCAAGCCCAAAGTCTTCAGGTGATCAAACGCAGTCACCTCATAAATTGCATCACGCTGCATACCCGCCGGATCTCCCCAGATCGATACCTCGGCGCCGGGGTACAGTGTTTCGATCTCAGCCTTCAACTGATTACCGAACCGCTCCAGACCCATGTCAAAAGTCACAAGCTCATGGATAATCCGCCACTGCCCGGATCCAGTCCGCTGCCCGAATACCGCAGCCGGCGTCAAACCAAAATCCAGTCCGATCTGCAAGGGCAGGGCTGGGTCATACTGCAAACCATCGACGCACATCATCTCATCATCGTACTCAGGCGTGATCGGCTTGCCTTCCTGCACGTAAGTGTATTCCCCACGGGCATAACACCGGATCCAGTCAAGACTCTTCCCGCCCACCAACTGGTCATAGTACCCAGCCGGCAGGTTGTTCAGGTTCTCGGCATTGGGATTCGTTTGCCACCATTTTCCGGCTGATAACGTAAACCCATTGAACTCAGGATCGATCGGCAGATCCTCGGGTTCTACCTCGAAGACCCCCGCCGGTTGCCGGAAGAACTTCCACGAAAATGTGCCACCGGGGCTCTCGCCACCTTCAGCAAGGCGATGCCACCAATGATCATCATCCATAGGGTTAGTATCAGCCCAGATACCACGCCAAGTAGGCCCACCATCAGACTGAACAGGATAACGTCCAACGCGGTGCGTAAGTCCATCAATAATCGCTTTCGGAAGTTCCCGCGCCTCGTTGATCCATGCACCAGTAAGCTCCAATGATAAAAGTTTCCGAACGTCTTTCGGCTGATCCAACGCAAGGAATATAACCTCGCAGTCAATCCCCGCGGCACCTTCCCGAGATGGCAAC
>Ga0233443_1001450_pt1 | contig 20767 bp, 16 predicted proteins | sample SI_123_September_2_FD_182784 | JGI IMG/M metagenome (GOLD analysis project Ga0233443, IMG submission 182784) | Seawater microbial communities from Saanich Inlet, British Columbia, Canada - SI_123_September2016_200_MG | ecosystem: Environmental > Aquatic > Marine > Inlet | place: Canada: British... | reverse complement strand
TTTAATTTTTCTGAAAATAATGAACTCACCAATTTGATGATGCTTATTTTACCATAATTTTTCATGTTTTTATCGTAATATCAGGTGATTACAGCAGTTTTTATAAATTAAACTTTCGGATTCAGGAAAAAGGGAGTAGGTACCAATAGATGTCAATCAGTCGGTTTCAGTTTTTAAGAGGTGACCTAAATGGTTCCAGAGTTGCCATTCGTCCTCCTTGGTCACTTGATGAAACTACATTTACAGAATATTGTAGCCGTTGTGGTGACTGTGTAAAACAATGCCCGGAAAACATACTGGAACAAGGTCGTGGTGGTTTTCCACAAATTAATTTTAAAGGCAATGGTTGCACATTTTGTCAAGTTTGTGTGGAAGTTTGTAAGGAGCAAGTTTTCAAACAAGATTTAACCGAATTACCTTGGTTACTGAATGTAACCATTAAGTCTAATTGTGTCAGTCAGCATGGTACAGTTTGTCAGGTCTGTGCAGAACAATGTGAAACTGAAGCAATTCGTTATCGTTATGTAATGGGGGGGAGTCAAATCCCTGAATTAACCCCGGATTTATGTACTGGGTGTGGATATTGTTATGGAACCTGCCCAACCAATGCCATCGAAATCATACAAGTAGAGGGAAATTTATAATGCACATTTCCGGTGTTCTGATTCATGTCAAACCAGAACAACAAAAATCGATCGAACAACAAATTTTAAATTTTTCAGGCACTGAAATTCACGCCAGTACTGAGAAAGGCAAGATAATTATCACAATTGATGTTGAAAATGATCATCAAATTACGGATACAATTATGGATGTCAATAATTTGAAAGGTGTATTGTCAGCAGCCATGGTTTATCACTATAGCGATTCTGAGTTATCCCAGGAGGAAGTAGCATGAAATTAACTCGGCGAGACTTTATAAAAACACAGGCGGTTGCAAGTACCGCTGCCGTTGCAGGTATTCAACTACCCGCTATTTCTAACGCAGTAGCAGGCGATGATGGTAATATCCGTTGGGATAAAGCACCCTGTCGTTTTTGCGGTACCGGATGCAGTGTGCTGGTGGGTACTAAAAATGGACGAGTAGTTGCCACACAAGGTGACCCCGATGCTCCTGTTAATAAGGGGCTGAATTGTATTAAGGGCTATTTTCTTTCAAAAATCATGTACGGAAAAGACCGTTTACAGCAGCCATTATTAAGAATGACTGATGGTCAATATGATAAAGAAGGTGAGTTTACCCCTATTTCCTGGGATGAAGCTTTTGCCATCATGGCAGAAAAATTTAAAGATTCCATCCAAACTAATGGTCCTACTTCTGTCGGCATGTTTGGTTCAGGTCAATGGACGGTTTGGGAAGGTTACGCAGCCTCTAAATTTATGAAAGCAGGTTTACGCTCTAATAATATAGACCCCAATGCACGTCACTGTATGGCATCTGCTGTTGCTGGTTTTATCAGAACTTTTGGTATTGATGAACCCATGGGATGTTATGATGACCTGGAACACGCTGATGCGTTTGTTTTATGGGGATCAAATATGGCAGAAATGCACCCGATTCTCTGGTCTCGTTTAACCGACAGACGATTAAGTGCCGATCATGTCAAGGTAGCCACTTTATCTACTTTCAAACATCGATGTTTTGAATTATCTGACATTGGCATGGTGTTTAAACCGCAGACTGATTTAGCCATATTAAACTGTATTGCTAACTACATCATTACTTCAGGCAATGTGAATAAAAAATTCCTGGAAAAACACGTTAATATTCGTTTGGGTAATACAGATATAGGCTATGGTCTAAGACCGACTCACCCACTTGAAATCAAAGCGAAGAATAACAAATCCCGTAAAAATACCATCGGCTCCAAACCGATGTCATTGAAAGATTTTGGTAAATTTGTTTCAACATACACTTTTGAATATACGTCCAAGTTATCGGGTGTGCCCGTTTATAAATTAAAAGAATTGGCCAGACTTTATGCGGACCCAAAACGTAAAGTTGTTTCTTACTGGACAATGGGTTTCAATCAGCATACTCGTGGAACCTGGGCTAATAATCTAATCTATAACATTCACTTGTTGACGGGTAAAATATCTGAGCCTGGCAATGGACCATTTTCCTTAACAGGTCAGCCTTCTGCGTGTGGTACAGCTCGTGAAGTTGGAACTTTTGCGCATCGTTTACCAGCGGACATGGTTGTTAAGAAAAAAGCCCATCGAGATATGGCTGAAAAAATCTGGAAATTACCTGAAGGCACTATTCCAGGTAAACCAGGTTTCCATGCCGTCTTACAAAATCGCAAGCTGAAAGATGGTAAGCTGAATGTGTATTGGGTAATGTGTAATAACAATATGCAAGCTGCTGCTAATATGAATGAAGAGGGTTACCCAGGTTATCGTAATCCGAAAAACTTCATTATTGTTTCAGACCCTTATCCAACCGTTACAGCAATGGCTGGAGACTTGATTCTACCCACCGCAATGTGGATTGAGAAAGAAGGTGCATACGGTAATGCTGAAAGACGAACACAGTTCTGGCGTCAACAAATTCCTGCACCTGCTCAATCCAAATCTGATTTATGGCAGATTGTTGAATTCTCGAAACATTTGAAAGTCAGTGATGTTTGGCCGGCGGATTTAATTGCCAAGAAACCAGAATATAAAGATAAAACTTTGTTTGAAATCTTATACCACAATGGTCAGGTGGATAAATTCCCGCTGGCTCAAACGGCAGAAGGTTTTAGAAATGATGAAGCTAATGATTTTGGTTTTTATATCCAAAAAGGTTTATTTGAAGAATATGCCACTTTTGGCCGTGGCAAAGCACATGATCTAGCTGATTTTGATGATTACCACAAGTCACGTGGATTACGCTGGCCAGTGGTCAATGGCAAAGAAACCTTGTGGAGATTCAGAGAAGGTTATGATCCTTACGTCCCTAAAGGTGAAGGTATACGATTTTATGGTAAACCTGATGGTAAAGCGATTGTTTTTGCCTTGCCTTATGAGGAACCTGCAGAATCGCCTGATGAAGAATTTGATTTATGGCTATCCACGGGGCGTGTTCTGGAGCATTGGCACTCAGGCAGTATGACTCGGCGTGTGCCAGAACTTTATCGTGCTTTCCCTGATGCTGTTATCTTTATGCACCCAAAAGATGTCAAGAAACGTAATTTACGACGTGGTATGGCTGCAAAAATTCAAAGTCGACGAGGTGAAATGACGGCTCGTATTGAAACACGAGGACGTAATAGACCTCCTGAAGGCTTAGTGTTTGTTCCTTGGTTTGATGCCAGTCGATTGATTAACAAGTTGACATTAGATGCCACTTGTCCAATCTCCAAAGAAACAGACTTTAAGAAATGTGCAGTTAAAATCGAAAGAGTATAAAGTGCTTGTTGTGGGGAGAACGGGAATAAAATAACTTCCCGTTCTTGGTTTCATATTTATTTTAAATTCAAATGATCTGATTGAATAAAAGTGAAGAAATAGTCGTTCTATTTTGAGCTTTATATGATTGAGGATCATTTGAAGATGAAGTGAAGATGGAAGAAAGAATGGGACGTTATTTATTGCTCGTCCCTTGGCTCACCCCTTTAATTCAAAATTTAATATTAATAATCAAGCGAAATAAAAAATGAACAATTCTGGATCAACAAAAAACAGACGACAATTTTTAGTCGATTCTGCACAGACTTTGTGTGGCGTTAGCCTGTTTGGTCTAGGACTAAGTATCTATTCAGACAAATCTTCTGCTTTGCCACCACAAGCATTAAGGCCGCCTGGTGCATTGACAGAAAAACAATTTTTAAGTGCCTGTGTCCGTTGCGGGCTCTGTGTGCGGGACTGTCCTTATGATATTTTAAAATTAGGTCAATTGAATGATCCTGTCGCCATGGGTACTCCCTATTTTGAAGCAAGAAAAATTCCATGTGAAATGTGCGAAGATATTCCTTGTGTCAAAGCTTGCCCAACAGGGGCATTAGATCATGAACTAACGGATATCAATTTGGCTAAAATGGGATTAGCGGTACTTATTGATCATGAAAGCTGCCTGAATTATTTGGGCTTACGTTGTGATGTGTGTTACCGAGTTTGTCCTGCGATTGATGAAGCCATTACACTGCAAGCTCAACGAAATAAAAGAACGGGTAAACATACTCGTTTTATTCCTGTCGTCCATTCAAAATTCTGCACAGGTTGCGGTAAATGCGAGCAAGCATGCGTCCTCGAAGAAGCGGCAATTAAAGTTTTACCAAGCAAACTGGCTCAAGGAAAATCATCAGAACATTATCGCTTGGGCTGGGAAGAAAAAGCCAAAGCGGGTCGATCACTCATTCCAAAAGCATTGGAACTGCCTTCATACAAACCTGTCTTTAAAGTACCAGGAGTGAAGCAATGAGTCATGTAATAACTATGATTAAAGCACGTCGTTGGCTCATTCTAAGACGAATCAGTCAATTATCGATTATGTTTTTATTCTTGCTGGGACCTTTATTTGATTACTGGATATTAAAAGGCAACCTGTCGTCAAGTTTGTTTTTAGATAAAATTCCAATGTCAGATCCCTATTTATTACTGCAATCCTGGCTAGCAGGACATGACTTATTCAAAACTGCGCTGATTGGTGGACTGATCATATTCAGCCTGTACTTTTTAATCGGTGGCAGAGTTTATTGTTCCTGGGTCTGTCCGCTCAATATTGTGACTGATTTAGCCGCTTGGATTCGAGAAAAACTCAATATTAAAGGGAAAAAGAGACAATTTTCACCCAATCGATTTATCCGTTACTGGGTTTTAGCTCTGACGTTATTACTGAGCATGGTCAGTGGCGTACTAGTTTGGGAAACCATCAATCCCGTCTCTTTGTTACACAGGGGAATACTATTTGGTATGGGCATTGGCTGGTTAGTGATTTTATTCATTTTCTTATTTGATATTTTCATCAGTCCAAGAGGCTGGTGCGGTCATCTTTGTCCAGTTGGTGCATTTTATAGCCTGATTGGTTTTTTTAGCTTAGTAAAAGTCAATGCCGTTAATCGTCAACAGTGCGATGACTGTATGGACTGCTATGCAGTGTGTCCAGAGCCACAAGTTTTAAAGCCCGCATTAAAGGGCGAAAAAAATGGTATCACACCGTTAATTGCTTCTGGAAATTGTACTAATTGTTTTCGATGTATTGATGTTTGTTCCGTCAATGTATTCAAAATGGGTTTAAGGTTTAATAAATAAAATACAGGGGATTTCATAATGAAAAAAAGCGTATGGGCACCTACAGTCTTAATGTGTTTGGCCACTATTTCATTACAAACTATTGCAGGAGATGTTTATTCTCTTCGTGGTTCTAAAGAGCTTAATACCAATAGTGATATACCAAAAATGAAAAAATGGCAACCAGACAGAGACCCTATTACACGGGATTACTTGCAACAGCCGCCACTGATTCCTCATAAAACTGAGGGCTATGCAATTAATTTAAGGAATAATAAATGTCTGAATTGTCACAGTTGGTCTAATTATAAAGAATCAGGTGCCACCAAAATCAGCCTAACTCACTTTAAAAATCGTGCAGGTAATGAATTATCAAATGTTGCGCCTAGGCGTTACTTCTGTACTCAATGCCATGTTCCTCAAGTTTCGGCAAAGCCGATTGTGAAAAATACATTTCGTCCTTTACATTCACTTGTGACTGAATAAGGGAGAAAATTATGTTTAAGCGTTTAAAAAAACCGTCTGGTAAGTCACTGGGACTTATATTATTTATAGGTTTTATACTCGGTATCATCTTTTGGGGTGGTTTCAACACGGCAATGGAAATGACGAACACTGAGAAGTTTTGTATTTCCTGTCATGAAATGCGTGACAACGTCTATGAAGAATACGTCGGCACAATTCATTATTCCAATCGAACAGGTGTTAGAGCCACTTGTCCTGATTGCCATGTTCCAAAAGAGTGGATACATAAAATTGTGAGAAAAGTCAAAGCTTCTAATGAGTTGTATCACAAAGTATTAGGTAGCATAGATACCGAGGAAAAGTTTGAAGCCAAACGTTTGCAATTAGCTCAAAGTGTATGGAAAACCATGAAAGAAACAGATTCCAGGGAGTGTCGTAATTGTCATAACTTTGAATCAATGGATTACACCAAACAGGGGCAACGAGCTATTAAACCTCACCAGAGAGGTTTGGATGGTGGCAAAACTTGTATTGATTGCCATAAAGGAATTGCACATAAATTACCTCATGGTCTAAAAACACAAGTGGCTCAGTAATTAGAAACGCAATAACAATACTTTTTTAGTGTATCTGCTAATCGCCAATGATGGCGATTAGTTCACCGATAGTCACAATTTTTCAAGTTCATTTCCTATCACATTTTCTTAAAAATCAGTTAAAACCTATTCTGAGCACTCATAAAAACCTTAAGTATATTTAATTTTCAACAGCAATAAATATATTTTATAATATTCTGCTGATTATTTTTTGGATCAAAAATATAGGTTCACAAATATTTTTTTAGTTAATAATATTCCAATACAAAACTGCGGTTATTACCAAGTCATCTGGTAAATGGCATAGAAATTACATCTCACCTTTACTAATATTTTTTAGTAATATCCCTTCTTTTTTTATTGCAATTCCTTGTTTTTTTGCATACTCTTATTCATTAAGAGATATGAGAAATATCCCTTGACGAAATACTTAGGGGAAGCGAAATAAATAAATGTCCAAATTGCGCAGGATTTTTGTTTGCCTTTGAGGCGCAAAAATAGGCGTGTAGTCGAACTACACAACTATTTTTGCAACAAAAAAGGCGGACAAAAAAATTGCTATGCCCTTTGGGTACAAGCAAGTTGGATGTTTATTTATTGCGCATCCCCTTATTATAAATAATTAAATTAAAGTTTCTAACCTAAGGAGTGATCAGGGTACGGGATGGACATGACGTTCACAGCCCTAAGAAAACTGGCCGAAAACCTGTTTATCGGATATAAAATCTGATCAGCGATACTTTCGAACAACCTTTGGCGAAACCGTACATGTGATTGGAAACAAAAATTTTCCAAATGAGGTGTTTTAATATGCAAAATTCAATCTTTCGTTTTTTTGAAAAAACCTGTGTTTTATGTAGTGTAGCTGGAATAGCTTTCTTAACAGCCCTATCTTTGATTTGGATGACCATCTATTTTTTCTGAGTCTACATTAAGCCAGTGACCTCATTTTATCGTATTGAATATACGTTAAAATGAGGCGATTAATTTTTAATGCTTCTAATGTACTGGTCAATTTTTGCTGTTTTTTTAGAACTAAACAATTTAATTTAATCAAAGAGTTGATAAGAATTAGGTTTTTGGTAGGGTGGATGAGCGATAGTGCATTTATCGAAAATAAGCACTTTTTATTGGTTGGATGCTTTGTCACTTATCCATCCTAGGAGGCTGTCCGAAAACTCATCTTTCCGCCAACTCTGCGTTCACCCCTCAAGGGGGTACCGAGGAAAAAAGGTCTCAAAATGCTCATTTACACATGTAAACTGCGCTTTTTCGACAATTTCATGCCTTGATTTGACAAAAATCTGAGTTCTCGGACAGCCTCCTAGTGCTGAAAAAATGATTTTTGCTCGCATTAAATGTAAAAGTAAAATGTCAATCCGCTCAATGTAAGCAAATGGTTACATTATTTTAATGCCTGCATGACTCTTTGCAAATGCTGTTTAAACGCTTCCGCAGGCATAAAGCCCACAATACGATATTGTTTTAATTCTTCGCCTTCACCATCAAAAAATAACAAACTGGGTGGTCCAATCACACTTAATTTCTTTTGAAGTTGGATGTCAATTTTGTCATTTTTAGTCACATCAGCCTGAATTAGATGGATGCTTGACATGAGTTGGCTGACTTGAGGGTTTGCAAAAGTGTATTTTTCCATTTCTTTACAGGAAATACACCAATCGGCATAAAAATCGAGTAGGGTGATTTTATTTTGTCGGTTGGATTGTTTGAGTTGTTGTTGTAAGTCATCAAAGCTTTTAATGGTTTTGAAATGAGTTTGTGCTGTATTTTGTTGAATTGGGTTATTTGGGTTTGTTGAAAATTGTTTTAGGTTAATGGGATTGGTTGGATCAGTGCCACCAGAGGCTGCGCCAATAATCAATAGAGTACCAATAATAAGCAGTACAAGACCCAGTCCTTTCCATAATTTTACCCATCCCGTCGCTTCTGCTTGTAGTGGTTCAATGGCTCCAAGATAAACAGATGAGGTGATGAATAATAATCCCCATAAGAATAGACTGACTTCTCCTGGTAGAATTCGTTCCAGCATCCAAATGGCTGTTGCCAGTAAAATAACACCAAAAACAGATTTGACTGAATCCATCCAAGCACCTGCTTTGGGTAGTAGCTTGTCTGCTGAGGCACCAATGGCAAGCAGAGGCATACCCATGCCGATACTGAGTGCAAATAGTGCAAAACCACCGAGCAATCCATCACCTGTTTGACCAATATAGATGAGTGCAGCAACCAAGGGTGCCGCCACACAAGGTCCAACAATTAGGGCAGACAGAACACCCATAACAGCAACACCAATTAATGTGCCTCCTTGTTGTTGATTGCTCATTTCAGTGAGTTTTTGTTGTAAACGGCTGGGCATTTGGATTTCATAAAAACCAAACATTGACAGTGATAATAAAATAAAAATACCGCTGAATACGCCAATAATCATTGGGTTTTGGAAAACGACTTGCAGGTTTTGTCCAAAGACACCTGCCAAAACACCGACGATGGAATAGGTGAACGCCATGGCAAGAACGTAAATCAATGACATGGTAAAGGGGGATGTGTCGGAATCTTGTTTATTTTGTCCAACAATAATGCTAGATAAAATAGGAATCATTGGAAACACACAAGGCGTTAATGAGAGTAGCAGTCCAAAGCCAAAAAAACTTAACAGTATCCAGAAAAAACTGTCATTTTTGAGTGAATTAATGAGCTGATCTTGTTCTGAGACATACGTTTCGGGACTTGTATTGTTTTGTCGGCTATTTTTACTGATGGGGAGTGAGATAGGAATGGTTTTGCTTTGTGGTGGATAACACAGTCCACGTTCAGCACAACCCTGATAGTTTATTTGGATTAATATTTCTTGTTGTGACGTTCGATTGTCAATAATGGGTAAAGTAACATCAAGGTTGTTGAAATAGGTTACTGTGTCACCAAAATTATCATCATGTTTTTTGATGCCTTGAGGTAATTGATATTGTTTCAGTGAAACGGTGTCAGGTGAGATAATTTTAAAACTCAGTTTTTCGTTATATAAATAGTACCCTTTGGCTATGTCCCAATGAGCAATGATGTTATTTTTGCTGGAAGAAACAGATAGGACAAAAGCTTGGTCAGCATCTAATAAAGTATCTTCATCTTGAAAAATTTTGGAAGAATTGTTTTTAATGAGTTGCTGAAGAGGATTGATGGTTTTTGATTTTGCAGGGGCTGACAATGAGATTGTTTGTGTCAGTGGCGGATAACAAATGCCGATATCAGCACAACCTTGTGATTTTACGTCGAAAGTGACTTTCGTCATATTTTGAGAAAATGGTATTGTGACGACCGTTTTTCCACGATAAGTTTCAACATCACCAAAAAATTCATCATGTTTAATTTTGCCTTTGGGAAAGTTAGCAAAATCAAAATTAATGCTTGAGTCAGAAAGAAACTTAAACTTTTTTCGATACAAATAATAACCATCCTGGACAGTCCAGGTTAGAATGATTTTCCCATCTTTAATAACGCCTTTGACGGGAAATGCCTGTTCAGCGGTTAATAGTTCATCACCATTAATTTCTGTGAAACCAAGTAGCGGAATAATTAATAGACTACAGAAAATAATAAGCTGTTTAAATTGTTTCATGTGTTTTCCTTGACCCAGTTTAAATAGGCAGAATGACCTTTGATGACTGGTATGGCAATGATTTCACAAATTTCATAAGGATGGAGTTTAATGATTTCATCTTCCATGGATTGGTATTTTTCAGTCGTGGTTTTGATGATACATAAAACTTCCTCATCTGTTTCACTTTGACCATTCCAAATATAAATAGATTCCACTTTTGGAATGATATTAACACAAGCTGCCAGTTTTTTTGTGGTAATGGCTCTGGAAATTTCTCGAGCCACTACCTCATTGGGGCAAGTACAATAGACGACTAATACTTGAGGATCCATGATTCTATTTGTTACAAATATAACTGATCTGTTTTAGAAGCCATGATGAAATCATTCCGATGTAATCCTTTAATCTTATGAGACCACCAAGTGACAGTGACTTTACCCCATTCAGTTAAAATGTCAGGATGATGACCTTCGTTTTCAGCGGCTTCTCCCAATTTTTGAGTAAAGGCCAATCCATCCAGATAACTTTTAAATGAATATTCTCTCTCTAGTTGCATGATGTTGTTTTTAACAACTGGAACCCAGTCAGGTATCATTGCCATTAACTCTTTCAATTCCTCATCATTGACTTTGGGTGCATCTGCCCGACAGGCTTCACATTTTTCTTGGTTCAACGAACTCATATTTTATTTTCCTTAGCAATGCTTTTAATTCCAGTAATTTTTAGATTATTCAATGTGTTGATTAATTTATAAAATGCACTTGGATCACCATTTCCTGTTTGTAATGCGATGTGACCTGCATCGAATTGACCCAGTGCTGCATCTATACTATACCAGCGACCATCTAAATAAACCTGTGTCCAAGCGTGAGGCACAAAAATATGACTATAGTCTTTAAATGAAGCGGTGTATGCAAAACCTGTCACAACGCGAGCAGGAATTCCAATGGCTTGGTAAAGGGCGGTGGATAATAGTGCGTGTTCTGTACAGTCACCTTGTTGGCTGTTAGCGACTTCCAGAGCCGTTGCGTAACCCACCGATAAATTTTTATCAACAATATAATTAAATACAAATTTTTCAATGGCTTCAACAACACTTTTTGAACCGTTTTTATGTTTAATGGCGTGTTGGGCTAGTTTTTTGATGGTTGGAGACTGGCTTTGAATCCATTGGTTTTGTTTTAAAGCCGCTAAAACGGTGGCTGATTTTCCTCGGTATTGATAGTTTTTGATGTTGGGAATTTTTTGTGGTTTAACGGCTAAAATAATATTTTTTGCTTCTCGTTTGGAGGCTTTTTGTTCATCGGTATTTATCATACTTAGCTTTTTATGATTGAGAGATGACAAATGATAGACAATGGGTTGTTGGCGTTGTGGTTTTGATATCGGTTGTGGTGAATTGACGAAAGTGCTGGCGAAAAAAGCATGGGGTTCATTTTGACTCAAGGCATAGGATTTGTCGGTGGCAATCATTTCCATTTTAATCCCCATTAAAGGTACTGAGGTTTTTAACGCATTGCCTTGTTGGTCAAGATAGGATGTGGCCGTGATATCCAGTCCATTGATGCTCATTGAGGTGGTTAATTTGGTTAAAGTGACCACGCGACCTAATAAATCCACTTTTTCTTTTTCGCCAATAACAATATTGGTTTCAGCAATGGTTGCGGTGTCAGGTAGAAAAGACTTGATGCTAAATGCTGTTCCAGCTTTTAGTCGATATTTCATTAGTTTCAGTGTTAAGCCTTCGGACATTAAAATGTTGTTTGACCAAGGGAGTTGTGATGTTTGGGTGTCACCTGCTGAAATGGCAGTAATGTTAACCATGCCATCTTTTATTACTCCATTGGATTTTTGCGACATGCCAGCACCTTCCATTGAAAAGCTAAATTGTAATGCTTTGCCTTCAATGGTTTCTATGAATTCTTCAATGGTCTGCATTTTTAATTCCGTGCCTAATCGTCCCATCACAATTTCATTGGTGACTCGTGTGGTTACTTTGTTATTTGCTACAATTCGTTCAACTTTCATGTGACCCGATTTTTTATCCTGTAGAAAAACAGCATACCATTCAATTTTATAGGATGGTTTGACCGTCTGTGGTGTAACAGGAGATGCAAGAATGTTCTGCTGAAAAAAAGTTAAGTAAAATAGCACCAGACTAAATTTAAAGCAGAGTTGAGCCGCTCGTCTAGTCAAACGAAACTTATGCCCTTGTGGTATAAAGCTGAGTTGAGTAGCTCGTCTGCTCAAACGAAACTTATGCCCTTGTGGTATAAAGATGTTATATTTTGTTTTTTGCATCGATTTTTCCAATTATTAACTTGTAGTCGTTAGGCAATTCGTAACAAATAAACCAACCGTCTTACTTGATATTGTAACCGTTTTTTTGTCTAAAAATAGTTGTGTAGGCGACTACACGCCTATTTTTGTGACAAAAAAGACGAACAAAATTTCTGCGCAATATGGGAGGGAGGTATTTATTTCGTGTTACCTTAATTAATGATAACAATTTTCCAGAAAAGAACCAGTAAGGAATTCAATGGATACTCGTTTAGATAGTTTAAAGCAATGGCTAACTTCATTGTTAAAGGTAGACTCAGTTAATTTAAGCATCGCATCTGGTGATGCCAGTTTTAGGCGATATTTTAGACTTCATTTGCCTGAAAAAACTCAAATTGTGATGGATGCGCCCCCAGATAAGGAAGATTCAAGTTCATTTATTTCAATAGCGAATGAGTTTGAGAAAATTGGTTTGAATGTGCCTCATATTACTTCCAGTAATCTGCAACAAGGTTTTTTACTGTTATCTGATCTGGGGTCTACACAATACCTTGAAAAACTAACCGATCAAACAGTAGAGCGGTTATATGGTGATGCGTTAAGTGCATTAATGACTCTGCAAGCATGTGGGCCCAGAGACAATATTCCTGCCTACGATAGACCTTTGTTAATACAGGAAATGGAACTATTTAGAGATTGGTATTTAAAACAACATTTGGTTGTTGAATTATCTGACAGAGATAACGTCATGTTGAATCGAATTTTTGAAGTGCTTTGTTCAAATGCGTTAGCTCAACCAAGGGTTTGTGTTCATCGGGACTATCATTCCAGAAATTTAATGTTCACCAAAACTCATAATCCTGGGATTTTAGATTTCCAGGATGCGGTGCTAGGGCCTGTAACTTACGATTTGGTTTCTTTACTGAGAGATTGTTATATTCAATGGTCTAATGATCAAGTTGAAGATTGGGTCAAAGGCTTTCACGAACTGTCTATTCAAAGTGGTATCATTGATAAAAATATTGAGTTCAAAGATTATTTGAAATGGTTTGATTTAATGGGGGTGCAACGCCACCTGAAAGCCATCGGTATTTTTTCACGGTTAAATTACCGTGATGGAAAATCAGGTTATCTCAAGGATATTCCCAGAACCATGCAATATGTTGTTCAAGTCTGTAATAAATATGATGAACTCAATGAATTATCGACTTATCTTAACAAAAATGTGAACCAGCTCACATTTTGAGTCTTATGTTGTAAATTTTCTCAAGTATTTTCTATCCAGACCGTTAAACAACTTGAACGCAGAAATTGACAAACAATGACTGCAACGGATTAATAAATAAGCGTAAATTATCAACTGAATAATATCGCTTGGGGATAGAACAATGTTATCAATCAATACTAACGTACACTCATTATTTGCACAAAGAAGTTTAAGCAGTTCACAAGGCACATTAGGCACATCACTGGAAAGATTATCAACAGGTTTGAGAATCAACAGTGCCAAAGATGATGCGGCTGGATTGTTCATTTCTCAAAAACAAACTTCAGACATACGTGGTATTGATCAATCGATCAGAAATGCAGGAGACGGCATCTCTTTAGCGCAAACAGCGGAAGGAGCATTGGGGCAGGTTTCTAACAATGTCCAAAGATTACGAGAAATTGCAGTTCAAGCATCGAATGGAACAGTCGAAGATCGAACAGGTCTACAAAAAGAAGCGGATCAGTTAACTCAGGAAATTTCAAGAATTATCCAAACCACTACTTTCAATGGAACCAGCTTATTTGATGTTAACGGTACATCCAGTCTGACTTTTCAAGTAGGACAAGATGGAACAGCAAATAATCAGGTGTCTTTAACATTAAGTGGAATGACTGGTGGATTAATTTCAGCTTTTGCTTCGTCCTTAACCGCAACAGGTACGGTTAATGTGAGTTCAGCTGCGACTGCGAGTGCGGCTTTGGTTTCACTTGAAACAGATATTGATGATATATCAAAACAACGAGCTACTTTTGGTGCATTACAAAATCGTTTTGAATCGGTCATCAGTAATTTACAGAATTATTCAGAAAATTTGTCAGCCTCAAGAAGTCGAATCATGGATACAGATTTTGCCTCAGAAACAGCGAGTTTGACTAAAGCCCAGATTTTACAACAAGCATCCACCTCAATTTTGGCTCAAGCCAATCAATTACCACAGTCAGCATTATCATTACTTGGCTAAATAAATAATTGATTGTTATGAAAGGGCTAAAAGGAGGAGCATTATAAATATTAAAGTTAGTTTTTAAGAAAATTTTATAACGGATTATTTTAATTAAATAAAAGCGTAAATTATCAAATAGATAATATCGCTTAGGAGCAAAACCATGTTATCAATAAATACCAACGTACATTCACTGTTTGCACAAAGAAGTTTGAGTAGTTCACAAGGTACATTAGGCACCTCACTGGAAAGACTATCAACAGGTTTGAGAATTAACAGTGCCAAAGATGATGCCGCGGGATTATTCATTTCACAGAAACAAACCTCCGATATTCGAGGTATTGACCAAGCTATTAGAAATGCGGGGATGGTATTTCTTTAGCACAAACAGCTGAGGGAGCGTTATCTCAAATATCATCCAGCGTACAACGAATCAGAGAAATTGCGGTTCAATCATCTAATGCAACATTAGAAGACAGAACGGGCTTACAAAAAGAGGTGGATCAGCTGACTCAGGAAATTTCACGAATTGTTCAAACCACCACTTTTAATGGAACCAGTTTATTTGATGTTGCTGGTACGTCCAGTTTAACGTTTCAAGTAGGGCAAGATGGAACAGCAAATAATCAGGTGTCTTTAACATTAAGTGGAATGACGGGTGGTTTGATTTCTGCTTATGCATCGTCTTTAACGGCAACAGGAACGGTTAATGTGAGTTCAGCTGCGACCGCGAGTGCGGCCTTGGTTTCACTTGAAACAGATATTGATGATATATCAAAACAACGAGCCACCTTTGGTGCGGTACAAAATCGTTTTGAATCAGTCATCAGTAATTTACAAAATTATTCAGAAAACTTATCAGCCTCAAGAAGTCGAATCATGGACACTGATTTTGCTTCAGAAACGGCTAACTTAACTAAGGCTCAAATATTACAGCAAGCCTCAACCTCGATACTGGCTCAGGCTAACCAATTGCCACAATCGGCCTTGTCATTACTTCGATAAAATCATCGATATCATCACTGATCCTGGAGCTCAGTCTCCAGGTGTTTTTTCCTTTCTTTAAGTTAATATTCCTTATTTTCTAAAGTTTTTTATTCCCTAACCGTTAACATATTTGAACGCAGAACTTGATAAACAATAACTGCAATAGGTTAATAAATAAGCGTAATTATCAAATGAATAATGCCACTTGGGGATAGAAAAATGTTATCAATCAATACAAACGTACATTCATTATTTGCACAAAGAAGTTTAAGTAGTTCACAAGGAACGTTAGGAACTTCTTTGGAAAGACTGTCAACGGGTTTGAGAATTAACAGTGCAAAGGATGATGCGGCAGGGTTGTATGTTTCTCAGAAACAAACCTCAGATATACGTGGTATTGATCAAGCGATTAGAAATGCTGGTGATGGTATTTCTTTAGCGCAAACAGCGGAAGGTGCGCTGGGTCAGATGACAAATAATATTCAAAGATTGCGAGAAATTGCTGTTCAAGCATCGAATGCAACCGTTGAAGATAGAACAGGTTTGCAAAAAGAAGCGGATCAGTTAACTCAGGAAATCTCAAGAATTATTCAAACAACTACATTCAATGGAACCAGTTTATTTGATGTGAGTGGTACTTCCAGTTTGAACTTTCAAGTTGGTCAGGATGGTTCGGCAACCAATCAGGTTAGTCTGACATTAAGTGGGATGACTGGTGGGGCTGTCAGTGCATATGCGTCAAGTTTAACGGCCACAGGTACTGTTAATGTTAGTTCAGCGGCAACTGCCAGTGCAGCATTGGCCACACTTGAAACAGATATAGATAATTTGTCAAAGCAACGAGCCACGTTTGGTGCGGCACAAAACCGTTTTGAATCGGTCATCAGTAACTTACAGAATTATTCAGAAAATTTGTCAGCTTCAAGAAGTCGAATCATGGATACGGATTTTGCCGCAGAAACAGCGAAGCTAACAAAAGCTCAGATTTTACAGCAAGCTTCAACTTCAATTTTAGCTCAGGCTAATCAGTTGCCACAGTCAGCTCTTTCATTATTAGGTTAGGTGGTTGAATGATAATCAAATATGAAATCTTTTCTAAAGTTTTTTAGCTAAAGGTCGTTAACTTACTTGAACGCAGAAATTGACAAACAATGACTGCTACGAATTAACTAAAAAAGCGTAAATTATCAACTGAATAATGTCGCTTGGGGATAGAACAATGTTATCAATCAATACTAACGTACATTCACTATTTGCACAAAGAAGTTTAAGTAGTTCACAAGGAACGCTAGGAACTTCCTTGGAAAGATTGTCAACAGGTTTGAGAATCAACAGTGCTAAAGATGATGCGGCAGGATTGTTCATTTCTCAAAAACAAACTTCAGACATACGTGGTATTGATCAATCGATCAGAAATGCAGGAGACGGCATCTCTTTAGCGCAAACAGCGGAAGGAGCATTGGGGCAGGTTTCTAACAATATTCAAAGATTACGAGAAATTGCAGTTCAAGCATCGAATGGAACAGTAGAAGATAGAACGGGTCTGCAAAAAGAAGCGGATCAGTTAACGCAGGAAATTTCAAGGATTATCCAAACCACTACTTTCAATGGAACCAGCTTATTTGATGTTAACGGTACATCCAGTCTGACTTTTCAAGTAGGGCAAGATGGAACAGCAAATAATCAGGTGTCTTTAACATTAAGTGGAATGACTGGTGGATTAATTTCAGCTTTTGCTTCTTCCTTAACCGCAACAGGTACGGTTAATGTGAGCTCAGCTGCGAGTGCGAGTGCAGCCTTGGTTTCACTTGAAACAGATATTGATGATATTTCAAAACAACGAGCTACTTTTGGTGCTTTACAAAATCGTTTTGAATCAGTCATCAGTAACTTACAGAATTATTCAGAAAACTTATCAGCCTCAAGAAGTCGAATCATGGATACTGATTTTGCCTCAGAAACAGCGAGTCTGACTAAAGCACAGATTTTACAACAAGCATCGACCTCAATTTTGGCTCAAGCCAATCAATTACCTCAGTCAGCACTTTCATTACTCGGCTAAGTGATTTGATTAATATTGGTATGAATGAGCAAATTAAGGAGGCTATTCATTACATATAGATTTGAATAAATAGGGAAAATTTTAAAGGATTAACTAACCATATAAAAGCGTAAATTATCATTTGAATTTGGTCTGTATTATTGACTATCATTTTTTAGATAATATCGCTTAGGAGCAAAACCATGTTATCAATAAATACCAATGTGCATTCATTATTTGCACAAAGAAGTTTAAGTAGTTCTCAAGGGACATTAGGTACATCGTTGGAAAGATTGTCAACGGGATTGAGAATCAACAGCGCCAAAGATGATGCGGCAGGATTGTTTATTTCACAGAAACAAACTTCCGATATACGAGGTATTGATCAAGCCATTAGAAATGCAGGAGATGGTATATCTTTAGCGCAAACGGCTGAAGGGGCGTTATCACAAATTTCATCGGGTGTACAACGAATCAGAGAAATTGCAGTTCAGTCATCCAATGCAACATTAGAAGATAGAACAGGTCTGCAAAAAGAGGTGGATCAGTTAACTCAGGAAATTTCACGAATTATCACGACAACGACTTTCAATGGAACCAGTTTGTTTGATGTTTCGGGTACTTCTAGTTTGACATTTCAGGTGGGACAAGACGGAACTGCGAGTAATCAAGTTTCTTTAACTTTAAGTGGTATGACGGGTGGTTTAATCTCAGCTTTTGCTTCTTCCTTAACCGCAACAGGTACGGTTAATGTGAGTTCAGCTGCGACTGCGAGTGCAGCCTTGGTTTCACTTGAAACAGATATTGATGATATTTCAAAACAACGAGCTACTTTTGGTGCAGTACAAAATCGTTTTGAATCCGTCATCAGTAATTTACAAAATTATTCAGAAAACTTGTCAGCTTCAAGAAGTCGAATCATGGACACTGATTTTGCTTCAGAAACAGCTAATTTGACTAAGGCTCAAATATTACAGCAAGCATCGACCTCGATATTGGCGCAGGCGAATCAGTTGCCGCAATCCGCATTATCATTGCTGAGATAACATGAGTAAGTTTGGGGTTTTGTTTTAGGTTGAAAATTAAAGGAGATTAGCAAGCGAAATTTATACAATTTAGGTTTAATTAGTACTTGAAAAAGGTGTTGAAAAATTTATTTTGAAAATAATTCAATTTTTTATTAAAGAAATAAAAGACGAGGCCGTTAAGTAAAGTGTAAGCAAAAACATTCAATTTAATTATCAGATTTTGAATGTAGAAATTAAACTTAAAAAGCGTAAATTATCAAATAGATACTGTCGCTTGAGGATAGAACAATGTTATCAATTAATACTAACGTACATTCATTATTTGCTCAAAGAAGTCTAAGTGGTTCACAAGGAACTTTAGGAACTTCTTTGGAAAGATTATCAACGGGTTTGAGAATTAATAGTGCAAAAGATGATGCGGCAGGATTGTTCATCTCTCAAAAACAAACTTCAGATATACGTGGTATTGATCAGGCGGTCAGAAATGCGGGGGATGGTATCTCTTTGGCACAAACAGCAGAAGGTGCGTTGGGCCAGGTTTCTAACAATGTTCAGAGATTACGGGAAATTGCAGTTCAGGCTTCGAATGGCACAGTTGAAGATCGAACAGGTCTACAAAAAGAAGCGGATCAGTTGACTCAAGAAATTTCAAGAATTATTCAAACCACGACTTTCAATGGAACCAGTTTGTTTGATGTTAACGGTACATCCAGTCTGACTTTTCAAGTAGGACAAGATGGAACGGCAAATAATCAGGTGTCTTTAACATTAAGTGGAATGACTGGTGGATTAATTTCAGCTTTTGCTTCTTCATTAACCGCAACAGGTACGGTTAATGTGAGTTCAGCTGCGACTGCGAGTGCGGCTTTGGTTTCACTTGAAACAGATATTGATGATATTTCAAAACAACGAGCTACTTTTGGTGCATTACAAAATCGTTTTGAATCCGTCATCAGTAATTTACAAAATTATTCAGAAAATTTGTCAGCCTCAAGAAGTCGAATCATGGATACTGATTTTGCCTCAGAGACAGCGAATTTGACAAAAGCGCAAATACTACAACAAGCATCAACCTCGATATTGGCTCAAGCAAATCAATTGCCTCAATCAGCGTTGTCATTGTTAGGCTAGTTAATGAATTTGAATGAAGGGATTTAGGAATATAAACGGATTTAGATAGAAATGGACTTTACAGTTTTTGAGCAAGGAGTTCAAAATTGTTAAAACAGATATTTATTGAGCAGGATGTTTTTGTAAATATCATTAATCAAGCGTTTGTTGAAGAATACAATTTTTTGTTAGAACAAAAAACTAACAAATAAGGGGGAGCGAAATAAATAAATGTCCAAATTGCGCAGGATTTTTTGTTCGCCTTTGAGGCGCAAAAATAGGCGTATAGTCGAACTATACAACTATTTTTGCAACAAAAAAGGTGGGCAAAAAAATTGCTATGCCCTTTGGGTACAAGCAAGTTGGATGTTTATTTATTGCGAATCCCCTAATTATGAGTTTATGAGAGGTAAATCATATTTTCAGGGAATGAAAATGAATTATAAAGGGAATTTTAACGGGCTATTAAAACAGTTGAAGCTGAGTTGAGTGGCTCGTTTGCTCAAATGAAACTTATCTCTTATGAGATAAATTAATATTGAATAGGACATTCAATTTGTGAAAATTGATTTATATTTGTGACTAGGAAGTTAATGATATAAATCGACAAAAGGAGATGAGTACGGATCATCATATGGATGAGGTTTTATCGGAATGTGAAAATATTTTCGCACTCATTGAATTTATTATAAGCGTACAGTCTTAATTTAAAAGACAGATCGCTTGGAGAAAAAATATGTTATCAATCAATACCAATGTGCATTCATTGTTTGCACAAAGAAGTTTAAGTTCATCTCAAGGAACACTTGGCACATCATTAGAACGATTATCGACTGGCTTAAGAATTAACAGTGCCAAAGATGATGCTGCAGGATTATTCATTTCACAAAAACAAACCTCCGATATTCGAGGTATTGACCAGGCAATTAGAAATGCTGGAGACGGAATTTCATTGGCGCAAACGGCTGAAGGGGCATTGTCTCAAATATCATCCAGTGTACAACGAATCAGAGAGATTGCGGTTCAATCATCCAATGCGACATTAGAAGACAGAACAGGCCTACAAAAAGAGGTGGATCAGTTAACTCAGGAAATTTCACGAATTGTTACCACGACTACATTTAATGGAACCAGTTTGTTTGATGTTAATGGTACTTCTAGTTTGACTTTTCAGGTCGGGCAAGACGGAACAGCGAGTAATCAAGTTACTTTAACAT